>OLVV01000862.1_pt1 | contig 13421 bp, 10 predicted proteins | sample 1673581 | NCBI WGS metagenome assembly OLVV01 (sample SAMEA103958116, study PRJEB25191) | human gut metagenome | biome: human-associated habitat [ENVO:00009003]; feature: intestine environment [ENVO:2100002]; material: feces | place: Germany | collected 2013/2015
CGCAACAACGTGCCCAAAGCCATCGTCTGTCGGAATATGCCGACAGCCTTGCCAGCCGCAATGCGGAACTGAACCGCCAACTGCAAACCCTTATCCAGCAGATGGACCACAAGGTGCAGGCTGACTTGCAGGAACGTGAGGCGGAAATATCCGCTATGCGTGAAAAGTCGTTCTTGCAGGTAGGTATCATAACGGGTGTCATGCTGCTGTTGCTCATTATTTCATACATCATCATTCACCGCTATGCCACCCGCATCAAGCAGTACAAACGTAAGACAACAGATTTAATCGGGCAACTGCAAAAGTCAGTAAAACAAAACGAATCGTTGATAGCCTCACGCAAGAAAGCGATGCACACCATCACCCACGAGCTACGCACACCACTGACTGCCATACATGGATATGCGGAACTGATGCAGGACAACGAAGAAGAAAAGATAAGCGGTTATGCGGACAATATCCTGCAAGCCTCCAAGAGAATGACCGACATGCTCAACTCCCTGCTTGACTTCTTCCGCTTGGACAGCGGCAAGGAACAGGCGAATGTCCGTCCGTTTCGTTTGGAAAACATCGCGGAGCTGTTGCAAACGGAGTTTACGCAACAAGCAGAAGCAAAAGATCTTAAACTTACCATCGAGTGCCCGGAGGGTATTATCCTGAATGGCGACAAGGAGCGCATCATACAGATATGCGACAACCTGCTGGGCAATGCCGTCAAGTTCACGAATGCCGGAAGCGTTTCACTTGTCATAAGCTATGACGGCAATAGGCTGACCCTTGTAGTAGAGGACACCGGAACCGGCATGAGTGCGGAAGAACAACAGCGAGTGTTCGGAGCGTTCGAGCGGCTTTCCAACGCCGCCACGCAAGACGGTTTCGGATTGGGGTTAAGCATTGTGAAACAGATAGTCGGGATGCTTGGCGGCACTATACGCTTGGAAAGCGAAAAAGGAGAAGGCAGTCGTTTTACTGTGGAGTTGCCAATGAACACTGCCGATATTGGTATTGAAGAACAGACAGCCGCAGAAAGTCTGGCTCATATAGAAAGACCTTATTCTGTCATCGTATTGGACGACAATCCGATGGTATTATCCATGACAAAGGAAATGTATGCTGGTATAGGTGTGCATTGCGACACGTTCACCACTATTGGCGATGCAATGGAAGCCATGCGGCAGCACACATACGACCTCATGATAACCGATATGAAAATGCCGGAGATTAACGGCTATGAGGTGTTGGAGTTGTTACGCTCGTCAAGTGTCAGCAACTCGAAAGAGATTCCCATTGTCGTGGCGACCGCCTCCGGCAGTTGCAGCGAAGAGGAGCTGTTGGAAAATGGATTTACCGCCTGCCTGTTCAAGCCATTTTCCATTTCCGAACTGGTTGCTGTATCAGACAAATGCCTTTTGACAAGTACGGACAAGGATGAACTTCCCGACTTGTCCTCTCTGCTTGCATATGGTGACAAACGGGCGATGCTCGACCGTTTGATAACCGAAACAGAAAAGGATATGCAGGCTGTCCGGGAAATCATGGAGAGGAATGACCGCAAGGCGTTGGACGAATGGATGCACCGTCAGCGAAGTTCATGGGCTGTTATCCGTGCTGACAAACCCTTGTGGAACCTGTATGAACTGCTGCATCAAGAATCTGAATGTTCCGAAATGGAATTGCGGAAATGCGTGGATGCCATGCTTCGTATGGGAACAGTTATCATAGAACTTGCGCAAAAGGAAAGGAGGTTGTCGGATGAAAGTATTTGTGATTGAGGACAACCCCGTCTATAACGATTATGTCTGCAACCTGCTGAAGAAAGACAGCTTCGATACTATGTCGGCATATAATCTTGCCACTGCCAAGAAACTATTGGCAAAGTCAGAGGTGGATGATATTGTCGTTGCCGACCTACGCCTCCCCGACGGTGAAAGCATAGAGTTGTTACGGTGGATGCGTGCCAACGACAAACAGCAGGTGTTTATCGTTATGACCAATTACGGGGAGGTGCATACGGCAGTGGAAAGTATGAAGCTCGGCTCAAAGGATTACATACAGAAACAGTTGTTGGAGGATAAACTGATACCGCTTATCCGCACCCTGCAAAAAGAACATGAAAAGCGACTACAATGGAACATTCCGATATTCGTCCGGCAGGGCGAAGCCTATCAGAAAATCAAGAAACGTGTGCGCCTTGTAGCCACCACCCGGATGAGCGTGCTGATACTGGGCGAGAACGGTACGGGCAAGGAACATATCGCACAACATATACACCAACAAAGCAAACTTGCCGATAAACCTTTTGTGGCAGTGGACTGCGGAGCCTTGTCCCCGTCATTGATACAATCCGCCTTCTTCGGACACGTCAAGGGCGCGTTTACGGGTGCCGAAGCAAACAAGACGGGGTATTTTCTGGAAGCGGATGGCGGCACGCTGTTCCTTGACGAAGTGGGCAACCTAACAATGGAGATGCAACAGATGCTGCTCCGCGCCATACAGGAACGCCGTTACCGTCCCGTCGGTGCAAAGGAGGACAAAACAGCCAACGTGAGGATAGTGGCTGCAACCAACGAGGATTTGCAGAAAGCCGTAACGGAAAAGCGGTTCCGGCAGGATTTGCTCTATCGCTTGCAGGAGTATGTGATAACCATGCCGCCCTTGCGCGACTGCCCGGAAGACATCATGCCATTGGCCGAGTTCTTCCGTGAAATGGCAAACCGTGAGTTGGAACGTGAAGTAAAAGGGTTTGCCGCATCTGCCCGTAATGCCCTGCTCGCCCATGCGTGGCCGGGCAACGTGCGCGAGTTGAAACAGAAGATACAGACGGCAGTCCTGCAATCAGAAGGCGATATGATAACCGAAGCCGATTTGGAACTTGACAATGAACCGTCCGCTACTTCCGCTTGTTTTACATTGAAGAGCGGGGATGAAGAAAGAGGACGTATCCTGCGTGCTTTGAAACAAGCAGCCGGTAACAAGAAAATGGCTGCAAAGATACTGGGTATCGGCAGGACAACGCTGTATAATAAATTGGTAGAGTATGGATTGAATGAAGAAAACTGACCGGAGTATGGCTGTAAATGGCAATAATTGATTAACTTTGCAATTGTATTTCAGAAAATAGCAGGCGATCGGGTAACTTTTCGCCGATGATATAGACATAAGACCGCAAGGCGTTTCGAGCGAAAATCTGGTAAATTGAAACTACGGAGACGATTGCGTGATGCTTATGCTATGCTTACGCATAGCGTGCATTCACGTACTCTCCGTAAAGGCTTTACCAGAGCCATCGCTTGAAAGTAGTGTGAATTGCACGCTACTTTTTTGCCTCGCCAAAAAGGAAAGAAAATACGTTATGGCGAAAATACAATTACTTGCCGTTATCTCAATAGATGGCTGTCCGATGAAACTGCATCCCCGGAAGCGGTTGCTTCAAACCGAAGATTACGGTATGGATGAAATACGTGCCAATGCCCTGTATAAGCTGACATCCGACTATTCGGTATCCGTGCTTCAAGAATGGAGGGAGGAAGGTGGAAGCATTTGCCATTTGTTGGAAGTAACTGCCGGGAATACCGAATATGCCAACGGACTGTTACGGATGAACGTGATAGATGAAATCATACTATACGTTGTTCCAACCATCGACGGAAACGGAGCGCATTTTTTCAAGTCAGCACTACCTATGAATGACTGGCGGCTTATGGAGAACAAAACTTATAGGGACGGAGTAATCCGGCTTACCTATCATAAAGAGCCACGGGCATAAAATGTTCAGATTATGAACATCTTGGCGGAATTTCCGTGTTCAGAAAGTGAACACATGTTCAGAATCTGAACACATTTCACAAGGGATGCAATCAAGGATAAAATTATTTTTGAATTTTATCTTTCTGAAAAACAATGTAGTACAATTTTCTCACAATCTTTTCTCGTGTTTAGGGCTATGATTTGCACCATATATCAGTGTGCGCACACTGATAAACAAGTGTAAACCCTCAAAACAGAAAAGATAATGAACCATCTCATACTGGCGGAAACACAGTTTTTCGCCATGATAAACGGAAAAGACAACGGTAGCACGGAAACGGCATACGGCGGATTCGTGCAGGAAGTAATAAACCTGTGCTACGGCGGCAATGATGCCAAGCATATTATTGTGGCGTTGGCTTTTGCCGAAATCGAATTACAGCACCATCCACAGAACTTGTCGGTATCGGAGGAGAATGTCGTCACTGTGTATATCCGCAAGGCGTTATCCTTCATCCGAAAGATGCAGAAGATGGTATCCGCTTCTGCAATTACCTCCGTGCCACCACTAACATCCACATCCGAAACCAAAGCCACAGTCCCAGCCTTGCAATGGACCGGTAATGCCGTCGAGTTGGTAGAACTAATCTATGCCCTCTACGCCACCGGCTGCATCAATGGCGGCAAGGCTTCGCTGAAAGAGCTTGCCCCTGTCCTCTATTCCTTTTTCGGTGTGGAGTCCAAAGACTGCTACCGCTTCTATACGGACATCAAACGCAGGAAAAGCGACAGTCGCACCTACTTCCTTGAAAAGATGCAGGACAAACTGAACGCGAAGATGCGACATGACGATGAATTGGAGCGGATGAGGAGATAAACGAATGCCAAACAAAGGATAAGCGGCCGGATTATACGGTTTCTTATCCTTCTTCATTTACAATCACTCTATTATCTGCCGGAAAGCCGATTAAAATCATTAACTTTGCAAGTATTAATCAATGACGGATGAAAATAGATAACCTCGAAATATTGAATGGACTGATTGCCGGAGCCGAAGGCGGGACAGTTGAGTTCAAAGAAACTACCGGGCAGTTGGAGCGTGGAATGGAAACTCTTTGTGCCTTCCTGAACGGTACGGGCGGCACGGTGCTGTTCGGTGTAACCGACAAGGGAAAGATTATCGGTCAGGAAGTGAGCGACAAGACGAAGCGCGATATTGCGGAAACCATCAGACGAATCGAGCCGTTTGCGACCATTGATATATCCTATACAGACATTCCGGGAACGAACAAAAGTGTTATAGCTTTATCAGCGGAAGAACAACGATATATGCGCCCGTTCACCTATAAGGGGAGGGCTTATCAACGGATAGAGAGCGTTACATCTGCCATGCCGCAGGGTATATACAACCTGTTGGTTATGCAGCGAGGCGGAACCTATGCTTGGGATTCCATGCAAAATCCCAGCTTGAAAATATCCGACCTTGACGAAACGGCAATCTTGGGCGCAGTACGTGGAGGAATCAGAGGCGGACGTTTGCCGGAAGGTTCTATGCAGGAGGATGTCCGAACCATCCTTGAAAAATTTGACTTGTTGAATGATGGAAAGCTGAACAATGCTTCCGTTGTCCTATTCGGACGAAACTTCTACCATTATCCCCAATGTCTGCTCCGTTTAGCCCGGTTCAAAGGAACGACAAAAGATAAATTTTTAGATAATCAGCGTGTGACAGGCAATATATTCAACTTGCTGGATGCTGCAATGGCATTTTTCTTCAAGCATTTGTCCCTTTCCGGTAAAATTGAAGGTTTGTACAGAGAAGAGGAACTGAATGTGCCATATAAGGCATTGAGAGAATGTTGCATAAATGCTTTTGCACATCGTGTTTACCATCGCCCCGGCAGTTCAGTCGGGATTGCTATCTATGATGACCGCGTGGAGATTGAAAACAGCGGAACATTTCCGCCTGATATTACCATTGAGAAACTGTTGGGTGGCCACAATTCCGAACCACAAAATCTGATAGTAGCCAATGTGCTGTACAAAAGTGCAGTATTGGAGAGTTGGGGACGTGGCATAGCCCTTATGGTAAACGAATGTCGCCGTGTCGGTATTCCGGATCCGGAGTTTCATACCGACGGCAATGCTGTATGGATTGTGTTTCATTATACAAGAACTACAGTAGGACAAGACCCCACAGCAACCCCACAGCAACCCTATAGTAACCCCACAGTAACCCCACAGTTAGGAAAACTGTTGTCTGCTATTGGGAACAACACTCTCTCTGCTAAAGAAATCATGGAGAAAACGGGAATGAAAGATAAAAGGAATTTCTTAAAGAACTATATCCATCCGGCAATAAATTCCGGTTTGGTCCTTTCACTTTATCCCATAGGCTCCAAGAGTCCGCAACAGAAATACTATCTTACTGATAAAGGTAAAGGTTTCCTGCAACAATAACGGGTATGGCTAAAAAGAAGAAACATAAGAATGATGTAAAAACTGATTTACCGATAATCATGGATTATGGTATCGGCAGTATATCCGTTTATGACCCGGCAGACATAATGCCATACAACGAGCCGCCAATTAGCGAACAAATCCGCTTCAAGAAACTCGGCAAAGAGATGAAATCCGAGTTCAAGTGGCTGGTATCTTCCGTAGTGATTGAGTATTGGCAAGAAAACCGACAGATACCTTTCGGTGAAGAAATGTCGAAACTCAGAACCAGACTGTTGAGAATGTTTGCCGAAGAATACAGCATACTGCTTAAAGACGATACAGAGCTGAAAAATTATTTGCTGACGCTTGCCATTACCACCATCAACAAGCATCTCAAATCTGAGAATAAAAAGAGGGTGTCAAAACTCTCTTTTTAACAAAATTACCCTTGCTACAGATATCTGTGACAGGGGTAATTTTCATATTTTGGGTGTTTTGACACATCCCCTTTTTCATATATAAAGGAATCTGTTATTTCTGCTGCAACAGGTGTTTCAAGTTTTCATCATTTGCGATACGTTCCAGTTCCTCTTGAACAATCTGCTTCACTTCCTCCTTGATGCGCCTGTAATTCGCCTGAACCGTTTCCTTCATGCGGTCGTTGCCGTCCCCGTCCGTAAAGTCGGTAATGACGGGGATTTTCTTGTAGGCTTTCTCCTCGCGCTTCACCTTCTCGGCATCCACGACAATCTCGCAATGGAAAATCTTCTGCTCGATACGCTCGTTGAAGTTGTCGGATACCGAACCGACAAACATACCCTGCGTCAAGCCGGAAATCTTGCTCGGCGGGATGAGTGAATCCATCTGCGTGTTGATGGAGGTGGAAACATCCTGCCGGTTGATGGAAATGGACTGCCGTTTCTGCAACACCTTACCGAAGCGTTCGGAAAGCGTCTTGGCGGTTTCACCCACCACCTGACCGGAAAAGATATTGCCGACGGTGTTCATCACGACCTTCGCTTCTTTATCACCGTAGTCGCGCACCAACTGGCTGAAATCCTGAAAGCCCAGACACACGGCAACCTTGTTGCTTCGCGCGGTGGCGATAAGGTTGTCCAACCCCTTGAAATAAATCGTGGGCAGCTCGTCGATGATGACCGACGACTTCAGCATCCCTTTCTTGTTGATGAGTTTCACGATACGGGAGTTATACAGACCGAGAGCGGCCCCGTAGATATTCTGACGGTCGGGATTGTTGCCCACACAGAGTATTTTCGGTTCTTCGGGGTTGTTGATGTCCAGCGTGAACTCGCTGTCCGACATCACCCAATAGAGCTGCGGGGAAATCATCCTTGACAAAGGGATTTTCGCGCTTGCTATCTGCCCCATCAACTGCTCCGCAGCCCCTCCGAGCCATGCGTCCATGAACGGAGAAAGATAGTTTTCCAATTCCGGGTAAGAGGTCAGTATCGGGAAAATATCCTCATAGCGGCGGTTCAGGAACTCAATCGCATGGGGGAATGTACAATACTTGCCGTTCTGGAAAATTTTGAGATACCAGATAATAGCCGCGAAAAGGATGATGGGCGATTCTACGAAAAAGTCGCCCTGCTTTTGCACCCAACTTTTATTTAAGTTGAGCATAATGGTGTACGCACTCTCATAAGCGTCCGTAATATCCTCCATGAAGTCCGGGTGAATGGGATTGCAACGGTGCGAACGTCGCGGGTCATCGAAGTTTATCACATAAAACTTCGGTTTCACCTTGTAGCCCTCCGGGTGGTTCAGCAGATGGTTGTATGCTATCGTGGACAAGTCGCTGAATTTGAAGTCGTACACATACATCGAGAAGCCCTTTTCTATCTGCTGCTTGATGAAATTATTTACCACTGCATAGGATTTACCGCTGCCCGGAGTACCCAACACGATGGAAGCCCTAAAAGGATTCACGACATTGATCCAGCCATTGTTCCAACGCTTTTTGTAGTAAAACCGTGTCGGAAGATTGACCGAATACTCGCTTTCGATAAGCCGCGTTTCCTGCATGAAGCTCTCGTTCTCGTTGTTGAACACATCATCCATGAGGTTGTGCTTCAACAGGCGGCTCATCCACAGACCGCCCATCAGCAGGAATACATAGCCCGCACCAACGGCCAGGATATACAGTCCCGTCACCGCCTCCACCGGCAATGGCAGGGCCAGTATCCACCAGTTGAGGAAGAACAGCACGAAGCCCACGGCAAGGACCGCCCAGATTTTCCCCCACGTGATTTTCTCGCCCTTCACGCCCTTTGTCCCCAGACAGGACAGGGCAAGCAGGAGGACGGCAAATAGTTTCGTGTAGAGGATGGAACGGAACAGCCCCGCCGTGCGGTTGAAGTTCATCAGTATCCTGTCCACCACACCGATGTCCACACCCCAGAGCCGTATGGCTTCATAACAGAACCAGTACACGTTCATGACCACTAAAATAATACTCACGGCACGCAGAAAATCCATGATTTTCGCCAATGCCCTCAAATCGTCTTCTTGTTGTGACATACCTTGAAATTGTTTTGATTGTTGATACTTTGTCTGACTGATTACATTCCCAAGCCCTTGCGCTTCTTCTTTTTCTTCCTGCGCTGCATCGCCCGGATGAAGGCTTCCTCCTCGGCATCCACTGCCGGGCCTTCGGGAGAGAACAAGCCCATGCCGTCCAAGTCCCTTCCGTATTCGGGAGTGGACGGAGCTTGCGTTTCCTCCTGACCCTCCGTGGTAATGAAAAGCGGAACCGGCGGCTGTCCGGCGTATGGCAGCGTGAAGTGTTCCTGCAAGGCGTTGGCGGACAGTTCCCTGCCCATGCGTGAGCCGTTCAACACGCATCCTGTTCGGTGGTCGATGAACGTGGCCCCGTAGATGCGTCCTTCCTCCGTATAGCGCAGCACGGTGTCAATACCTTTCTCCTTGAGTGTGGCAATGAACCTCTCCTTGTCATACGTGCCTTGCAGTACGGAAAGGACGGTGCGCTTCGTCATGTCGGCGAGTTTTCTGTCCTTGATTTCCGTTTTTGAACGGGCGAACTTTCTCTGTACGGCATCATAGCCGACGGACTTCCCGAAGAGCGAGGACTTGAAAGGATTGCCGACCTTGTTGCCACTGTCGTCCGTAACGGAATAGACCAGCCCATTATATTCCCGTCCGCGCACGTTGCCCCGCGCTTCCTCCACCGTCATATTATATAAGGAAAGGAGGGCGCGGTATTCGCCCATCGTCTGGAAACGGTAACGGCGGTTAAGTTCCTTTACCACATTCCCCGCCTGTTTCTTCACATCGCCCGCCAAAACATCCACTTTATGCAGCGGCATATCGGTACGGCGGCTTTTCCGTTCCGCGTCATGCAGCCCGTATTTCCGTTCCAGCTCGCGGGTTATCTGCTTGCTACGGTAAAAGTTGTTTCGGGTGTCTATGCTCCTGCCGTCCCCGTCCACCCGCACCGTCACGATATGCAGGTGGTGGCGGTCTATGTCCTCATGCTTGTACACCATATAGGGCTGGTTGCCGAAGCCCATCTTCTCCAGATACTCCCGCGCGATGTCCTGAAGCTCGGTGTCGGTCAGCATATCGTCGGGATGCGGGTTGAGCGAGATATGCACCACCGGCTTCTCCACCTTCGACCGCACGGGCATCAGGGCGAGGAAGTCCTCCATCGCCCGGCGGATGTCCACCGTTCCCGTACCGTCATTGTAGATGCGGTTGGTCGTCAGCAGCCGCCCTTCCTCCTTGTTGATCTTCTCCCCGTTGTAGGCAAGTGCGCCGTACAACGAGTTTCCTACGCTGATTTTTGCGACCATTTTTCCTGCATCTCTTTAGACAGTTCCACAATCTGGCGGCTCAGTTTCACGAGTTCGACGGTCTGTTGCTCCAGTTTGTAGAGCAACGCCATCGCCTTTTTCTCGGAAAAATGCAGCCTCAGTTCCTTCACGACTTGGTTGTAGTTCGTGCCTATTGCGCGGAATTGCGCATGAAAATCAGATAGCTTGGTGTAGTTGGAAAATTCACTCACCATTGCCCCCCTCCGTTCACTTTAAAGTGATCCCCCAAATTCACTCGAAAGTGACCCCTTAAATTCACTTTAAAATGTCCCCCTAAAAAGTGAGTTTCATTCTTGTTTACCCGGTTTATAATTCTATTTTGTTTGTTAAAAACAAATAAAAGTCAGTTATGTCCAATAAACAATTAGGAATGGAAAAGATTCGTCAAGTGTTACGCTGTTACTCTCAGGGTTATGGGACCAAAAGTATCAGCAGTATGTTAACCGTTTCGCGCAACACGGTCAAGAAATACTTACAGGTATTTCAGCGCAGCGGTTTGGATTATGAAGGAGTACTGTCCCTATCGGACCAGGAACTCTCGGAGTTATTCCACGAAAAGACCAGAGTAAAGACAGAAAGCGAACGGATGGAAGAACTAAAGTCGTTGTTGCCCGAATATTGCAAGCGGCTTCAGAAGAAAGGTGTTACCCGTGAGTCTTTACATCGCGAGTACCTGTCTTCCCATCCGGATGGTTACGGACGCACCCGCTTCTATATTCTGATTCAGCAGCATATAGCCTGCAGCCGTCCCATCATGCATCTTGAACACAAGGCCGGTGATAAAGTGTTCATAGACTTCGCCGGTGACAAACTCTCCATCATCGACCTTGACACGGGCGAAATCATCCCGGTGGAGGTTTTTGTCGCAATCCTACCCTGCAGCCAGTTAACCTATGTGGAAGCGGTCATGAGCCAGAAAAAGGAGGACTTGATCCGTGCTTCGGAAAACGCCTTGTTATACTACCAGGGGGCTCCCTCTGCCATCATCCCGGACAATCTCAAGTCCGCCGTTACCAAGAGCAGTAAATACGAGGCCATCCTGAATGAGGACTTTGCAGCCTTTGCCGAACATTACGGCTGTACCGTAATTCCCGCCAGGGCTTACAAGCCACGTGACAAGGCACTGGTCGAGGGTGCCGTTAAACTGATCTATCGCAGTATCTATCCAAAGATACAGGAACGAGAGTTTTATGACCTTGATTCACTGAACGCGGCTATCCGTGTCGCCTTGGAACTTCACAACAACACTCCGCTCACAGACCGTAAATACAGTCGGCGGGAACAGTTCGAGGAGATAGAACGTGATTCTTTACGCAAGCTCAATCCCATCCGTTTTGAACTCAAACAGCGTTACAGGGCTACCGTGATGAAAAACGGTCATGTCCGCCTGGGGGAAGATGCCCATTACTACAGTGTGCCTTGCGGCTATATAGGCAAGAAGGTCATCTTGTTATATACCTCACGCGAGGTATGCATCTATTACGGCTACGAGCTGATTGCTTCCCATACCCGCAACAGGGCCCGTTGCCGGTACACGACCCTGGAAGAGCACCTGGCTTCACACCATCGCTATATCACGGAATGGAACCCGGATAAATTTATACGTGAAGCGGCGGCTATTCATCCGGATGTGGAGGCATATATCCGTCAGGTTATGGAAGAGAAAAAGCATCCGGAGCAAGCCTATAAATCGTGTCAGGGCATTCTTAGCTTCGCACGCAGGGTCGGCAACACCCGGTTGACCAATGCCTGCCGTTGGGCTACAAGTTACGGTCTGTACAATTATCCCATCATCGAGCGCATCCTTAACAACCGGCAGGATGAGTTCCCGTTGGAAGACAGTGCCGGGCAAGAAACGGAGATGCCTTCCCATGAGAATATCAGAGGAAAAGAATATTATCAATAAACCAACCAGATGCAATATGGAAATGAATCAGGACACATTGGAAAAGATGTTAGGAATGAATCTTAAAGGTATGTATTATGCCTTTAAAACAAGTTTGGAAACACATCGGACAGAGAGCATGACTACCGACCAGTTCGTCTCATGGCTGGTCTCAAGTGAATGGGATGACCGCAGAAACCGTGCGGTAGAGAGAGCTATCCGTCAGGCCTCCTTCAGATACAAGGCCACCATTGAAGAAATAGACTTCTCAGTGGAAAGGGGGCTGGACAAGAATCTTACCCAGCGTTTGGCTGACCTGACGTTTGTCAGGGAACGCAAAGACATGTTTATTACCGGAAGTGCCGGAACAGGAAAAAGTTATCTGGCAACCGCTTTTGGCTTCCAAGCTTGCCAGAAAGGATATAAAGTACTATACGCCAACACATCCAGACTTATGGGGATGCTTAAGGTTGCCAAGGCGAAAGGTACAATCTTGCAAGAACTCAAGAAAATCGAGAGGTTAGACATGCTTATACTGGATGATTTTGGCATACAACCCTTCGATTCCCAAGGGCGGATGAACCTGATGGATATCATAGAGGACAGGCATGGTAAAAAATCCACCGTCATAACATCACAGGTCCCGGTAAGGGATTGGTATGACGTTATTGGAGAAAAGACGATTGCCGATGCCGTTCTGGACAGAATTGTACATCAGGCTATACGTATAGAGCTCTTCGGAGAGTCGCTACGCAAATGTAAAAGTAAAAAAGAATCGTTATATTTATAAACGAAATTTAATGTAGAACCCGGCATAACTGACAGGAAGAATACGAAGAAAACAAGAATGAACAGGATGAAAGAATGGAAAAATTTAACAGGGGTCAAATTGCTCTGAATTAAGGGGGCTACTTTGAGTGGATTTTCCACTAACTTCAAATTATCGCCACTTCTTTGGCTCATTTATAGCAGGGAGAATTTTGTAAAAACCACCTTCACTAAGACTATATCTGAAAGTGTTTTGTTCATATCGAGTTCTTCTTGGGTTATTATGCGTCCAAACAAATTCTGTGAGCAACAAATCATGTTTTAATTGTAATTCAGTCCCACGGCTATTATTACTCTTAACAAATTCTTCTACTGTTGTATCATCCTTTTCTGTTCTTGGTATTCGAGCCTTCAAATAATGTCTGCTATGTTCTACAATATTAAAAGAAATGTATCTTGGAGCAACTGTCGGAATCTTAGCCGTTCTATCAGCATAAAAGGCAAGATGTACATCGCCAATTATCTTTTCTCTTTGTAAAGATCTACCCACATAGGAGTCATTTTTTAGATTCCGATATTCAATTCTTGCATATACAGGATCGCTATCAATATCAATTTTAAATTTAACTTTATAAGGTGAATGATCCGACAAATACGCAAAGCTGCAAAATATAGGTTTACCAGGTGTCTCTGCAGAAAAATGCCCTCCTTCACTTATAAATTTG
>OLVV01000872.1_pt1 | contig 13319 bp, 8 predicted proteins | sample 1673581 | NCBI WGS metagenome assembly OLVV01 (sample SAMEA103958116, study PRJEB25191) | human gut metagenome | biome: human-associated habitat [ENVO:00009003]; feature: intestine environment [ENVO:2100002]; material: feces | place: Germany | collected 2013/2015
TATTAACAAAAAAGACTGGGTTATCATACCTAGTCTTTTATCATGTATATTTTTAATTTACTACTACTCTACCCCATCACGGTTTCCAAGTATGACCACAGTTAGAACATCTATTGACTGTTTTATTACTTCCTAAGAATCCAGTCCAGAATGAATATCCTCTTTGTCCTGCAGTTATGTTGGTAGATCCGCATTTCGGACAACGTGGTTTGGATTCCTCTGCTTTCTTACGTTCTTCCTCTGCTTCTTTGGCTTGAACTTGTGACCGGAATTGTGACATTTTTAATTCGTATTCTATGATATCATCATCGTGTAATTTTATCATTGCATCATAGAAATCTGTGGCATCTGAGATTTTTGACAGAATAATAAAATCATCATCTGGCATTGATGTCATGATTATTGGATGACCATATGGGCATTCTGTAGCAGTGTCTTCATAGAAATACACGTAACCATTTCTATAAATTCCATCTTGTATTTTTTCTTTTTTACACGTTGGACATATTTTTAAATGACTAGACATATTTATCCCCCTATATATATTTAATTGCAAGTTATTTATATATAGTTTATCAGAATAAAATACGATTGTAAACTACGACTCTGATACGGATAAATTCACATCTATTTTTGACAATTTTAAAAAGAAAACAAAACCTAAATTTAATCAAGATACATTGGATTTTGCAAAAGAATTCAATAAGTTGGGTAAGAATTCAAATATTGATAATAAAGTTTCCCAATTCAAAGAAGTAGATTCCAGCGTCATTGACATGGCGAAGTCTGTAAAAGATGGTTCTATGGAAATGGACGATTTCAAAGCGAAAACTTTGGATGCCACTACTGCTTCTTCTAAATTCAGCAGAATGGCAAAAACTGCTGGTACCGCACTGAAGTCAATTGGTGCTACTGCTCTGAATATGTTTGGTGGTTTTCTTATTGCCGAGGGGCTTGGTCTTGCAATAAAAGGGATTTATAATCTTGTAAATGCAGACAAGATCGCAATTGAAAATGGTCAAAAGGCTCAACAGGAAATTAAGGAAATATTTGATACCTACAACGGAAAAGTCGATACGATTAAAACACTCGGAAAGAAATTTGCACAAGATGCGGATTCAATCAAAACAACTGGTGATGCTGTAGAATCACTGACTCAAAAATATGCAGAACTTAGAAAAGGTGTTAGTTCAGATAATACGAATCTAACACTCTCAGACAAAGAATATCAGGAATATCTTGATATAAGTAATCAACTAGCTGAGTCATTCCCGTCACTTGTGTCTGGCAGTGATGCTGCAGGAAATTCCATTTTAAATTTGGGCGATAATGCTTCTATCGCCGCTGATAAGATGGAAAGATTATTAAAAACGCAGATGACTTTGGCGCACAATGATATTATTGATAAATCAAGAGATACATTTAGAGGTGCTTTTGAAGAAGCAGACAGTATTGAAGATGAGATAAAATCATTAAAAGGTCAAGAAAAGCAATTAAAAGAATCTGCTTCTCAAATATCTTTAAGCCGAGATGAAATCAGAGAACAACTTAAAAGTGGACATCTTATCTTCAAGGATATGTCTAAAACCGATGCAGACAAGATGGAAAAGGCACTTGGAGCATATGTCGGAAAAGAATTGGGTCGTGTCAGACGATCTGACGTATCTTTGGACGGTCACACTATTGACAGAATCGAGTTTACAATTGATCCTGTAGTGGACGAGAATAAACTTAACGAAGCAACCGATATGATTGAGGCGAGAGTTGCTGCAGGCGAAGACGAGATTGCTGCTAAAAAGGGCGAAATTCAGTCTAATATCAAAGCGCAAGAACAAAAGCAGAAAGAAGTATGGAACAGTTTTGCTGAAAGCACGGTAAAACCTTATCTTGAAACATCTGCTGCGATTTCTGATATGCCTGTTGAATTACTCAGTGCAGTAGAAAGTAATTTACAGAATTTAGATTGGAAAAAACTTTATAAAGAATACGGCGGAGATGCCGATCAGATGCTTTTAGACGAATTAGTTTCACCGCTAAACAGCCTTGAAAAACCGGCACAAGAAGCTTTGACAAAGGCTCTTAGTTTAGACCCATCAACAATGTCTATTGCTGAATATAATAAAGCTATTGACTCTGCTTTGAAGGAAGTTTCTGATAACAAAACAACTCGAAAAGAATGGAAAAATAGATTCTTCAAATCTGCTATCGATTCTGCAACTGAAGATGCTAATGCATTAAAAGAACAGTTTAAAGGCATAGATAAAGAGATTGACAACTTAAGCGGAGAAGGCAGGGAGTTAGCATACCAAATTGCTATTGAGGATGAGGATTTCGATGGAACTTGGCAAGATGTAATGGACAAGATTAAGACCATGAAAGAAGAAGCCGAAAATCCGATGACATTCAACATGGGCGTGTTTACAACAGAAGTTGGAGATGCGATTGCATTGATCGATACATTGAACGCTGCCATTGCCAATAGTTACTCCGGAAAAGGATTAAGTGTATCATATGAGGTAGACGAAGATACAGGTGTTGTTCAGCTTACAGGCGATATTGCAAATCTTCAAGCAGCATATCAAGATTTAGATGGGTATGATCCATCTGTTTTGTTTGAACGTACAGCAAATGGTGTACATATTAACAGAGAAGCTCTTAGACAATTACAGGCTCAAGAAGAAGCTTTGAACAAGTCTAAATGGCTCGAAGATGAAAAGAATCTTACTGATCAATTAGCTATTGCTACTAATAAATTGGCGAATGCAAAAAATTCTGGTGATGAATCAGACATTACAGCAGCGCAAGAAACGGTAAATACGTTACAGCAACAATTAGAACAAGTTCAACTGTTATCTGCTGCATATGATGGCGCTACTTCCTCATATCAGCAATGGATAAATGCACAATCTGCTGGTGAAGAAGGAGACATGTTTAGAACTGTTTCTGAAACAATGAAGTCTCGTGGAGATCAACTGTATAATGAAGGTCGTTATAATACAGAAGAATTCCGAGCGATTGCTGATTATTTTTCTAATGAAGACTTATCTACTGCCTCGGTCGAAAATCTTGTTGCTGCTTACGAAAATGCAGCAAATGCAAGAGAAAGATATTTTACTGGAAACAAACAAGGTATTGATAATTTTATGGCAGACATGCAGAATGATGCAGAATTAATGTCCAAAGGAATTGTCAAAACACTGGAAGATGGATCACTTGAATTCCAAGCTGGTTCAGATAAAATATTAGCTGACAAATTTCATTTAAGCGAAGAAGCTATCCAGTCTATTTTAAGAGCTGCATCAGAATATACTGATGGAATAAAAATAGGCAAGATTGATGGTTCAGAAGATTTCAATGCTTCTATTGATGAGATGAAGTCAAAAGCTGACGAAGCAAAAGGAAAATTGGAAGAACTAAAAAATGCAGGAAATCAGAATCTTGATTTAAATTTCAATTTTGACAGTACGAATTTAGAAGATTTAGACGCACAAATCGAACGAGCAAAAACCAATCTTGACCAATTCAAAAACTCTGATGGACAGATTGATTTAAGTGTGGATGGCGCAGAGGAAGCTGTAACAATTCTTCAGACGCTTATTCAGCAAAAAGTTATGGTGAGCCAACCTGCAATTATGTCTATTGACACAACAGGACTTGATGAGGCAACAGCTGAAACTGTTTCTAAATTACAAGAATTCCAAACACAACTTGATACAATCAATTCTTTAGAAATGCAACAAGATTTTGGTATTCAAATCGATACAAATCAATTGGATACCGCAAAATCCAAGGCTCAAGAATTGTTTTCTGAATTGCAAGGGAAATCACAAGATGGCTCACTTGAAATTACTCCTGATGTAAAAGTTGACACAGGCTCTATGGAATCATTGGAACAAAGCTTGTCTTCAATGACACCAGAAATTAAAGCTAAAATTGTTCCAGAAATTTCAGACGGATCTGTAAGCGCAGACAATATTAAACTTGACGATAAAAACGCAAAAGTAAACTATACACTTGGGGATCAAGCACCACCAAAAGATAAAAGTGCTACTGTTAATTATAACGAAACAGGCGGAAATCAATCAATTCCGTCTGATAAAAATGCAACTGTAAATTACAAAAAAGGAGACCAAGAGGCTCCAAGTAAAAAGACTGCAGTCGTTGATTACAAGCGTGGTAGTCAAGAGGTTCCAGATTCTCCTAAAACAGCAACTGTTAATTATGCGCTTGGAAATGTTGCTACCCCACCAGATGCTTATGTAAAAGTTCACTACGACACATCTGGAAAACCAAAAGGAAGCAGTCCGGCTAATGGAACCGCCCATTCACAAGGAAGTGCTAATTCTGGTCATGCATTTTCTGGCGGCTCATGGGGATTAAAACAACCTGAAAATGGTGCATTGATAAATGAACTTGGAGCAGAAATCATTGTTAGAAATGGACAATGGTTTGTAGAGAATAATGGATATCCAACTATTACTAATCTCAAGAAAAATGACATTGTGTTTAATCATGAACAGTCAAAGGCTCTTTTGGAAAGAGGATATGTTACAGGTTCACATGCAAAATTAGCATACGAAGGTAATTCTCATGCAAAAGGAACTGCATTTTCCGGAGGATCTTGGACTTTTGGAAATACAGGCGGAGGGAATATTGGTGGAACCAACTCTTCCGCTTCCAACAATCTCAACTCCGCATCCAATAATCTTTCAAGAGCAGCAACTGACACATCAAACGCAGCAGAGAAATTATCAGAAGCAGTATCTGGATATACAGACTGGGTAGATGTATTATTCAAACGACTAGAATCACAGTATGATTTATTGATGAGCCAAATGGAACGTATTGCTCATCTTCCGCATAAACAAGAAAAGTTATATGAGGCAATGTCTAAGAATAGTGAACTAATGAGTAAGACTCAGCAAGCTATTGGGACTTACCAAAGTCACTTTGATTCTATTGTACAACAGAGCGGAATAAACCCTCTTATTGTCCATCAGATTCAGAACGGGTCTATGGATATCTCAAAATATGACCAGGATACTCAGAAAATAATTAGTGAAGCACAATCGTGGTGAATTATCACGCCACCGTGTTCAGTGATGAACATGTAAAATTCTATTTAATTGCTGGAAACTCCTAAAGTCTTATAAACTACAACGTAGGAATGAAATAAGTCCAAGCGTGAATGTTTGAAAATTATAAGAATTGGACAATCAGCAGCGAAGCTCCGAATAGGAGAACGTTCAACGACTATCCCATAAGGGAGTAAAGCCGCAAGCGATTGGCGGTTTGAAAAAATAGATTACTTGAATAAATTAAATAAAAACATATGTTTTGTGTAAAAGTGATAAATATAAATACATCTCTTTGTTTACAATTTGGGTAGTTTTTTCTCTTGATTTGTCATATAATAATAACAAGAAAACAGATATGTTTTCAAATTATTTACTGTGACCGTATAAATCAGTAGTCATAAAAAGAAGGTACGGAATCAAATTATTTCCGCTACCCAGCAATGCGGCTAATAAATGGCTGGGATTCAAATTATGAAGCATCCATTTATATATGGATGCTTTTTGATTACAAAGGAGAAAAAATGGATACTGGTAAACTGTATTTTATAAAAGATGCTTTTTATGACAAGTTTAAGTATTGTGGTCTTTTAGAAAACAAAGAAATGGTAAATGGGACTTTACATGGCAGACCATGTTGTTATATGTTTAAGTACAAAGAAGATGGTTTATATTGGATGATTCCTGTATCATCAAAAATACAAAAATATCAAAACCAATATCAACGTTCCATAAGCAAATACGGTTTATGCGACAATATTAGTTTTGGATATGTATTAGGACAAAGAAGAGCATTTTTACCACAAAATTTATTCCCGGTTACAAAAGAATACATAGGAAATATATATAGAGATGTCAATACAAATAATCCAATTACTATTCCAAGAAGTTTAATGGCTGAATTAAATGGCAAAGCCAGAAAGAAAATACGGTATAACTTTCAGGGTAAAAAATTTGGAATGACAGATATTGTGAAAATATATAACGAATTAACTAACCAAGAGCAAGAGAGCTAATCTCCTGCTCTTTATTTATATCCAACACAACACAATTTATTCAAGTAAAAGATATAGTCTCATCTCATATGAAAGTATGAGGAGAGTTTACTACTCTCTCACTTATGTAGCGAATAAGTGAAAAGGTAAATGATGATAAATTACAGGATTGCAACAAACAATACGATGACCTTTTAAACAAACAGAGCGAACTTACAAAGAAAGCACTTGAGAATATCGAAGACTACATTGACATGATGACTGGAATTGAGTCTTCCGCTGTTGACTACCAAGAAGCATTACGTGAGTTAGCTGCTGCAAAAGGGGAATCTGCTTATTCAGATAAGATGTACGGCTCTTTGAAAGAATCGATTAAAAATCAACAGGACGTTGCTGGTAAATTACAATCGCAAGTGCGGTTATATCAAGATGAAATCAACAAACTCATGGAAAATGGGTCTATGGCAAAATGGTCTACAGAATGGTATGAGGCACAAGCTGCATTAAACGGATTTAAAGAAGAAGCAGCAGAAGCTGAAACAACATTGATCGAATTGCAAGACCAACTAAGAGAACTTGATTTATTGAAATTGCAACAGGCAATCGATGAATTAGACAGAACTGCAAAACGTCTTGAGAACAACACAGACCTTACAGAGTCAAAAGGCGAACAAATATCTGAAAAAGATTTACAGGCGCAACTTGATAATGCCAATGCACAGATTCAAGCGAATTATAATAAGAGACAAGAACTATTACGAGATCAGGCGAAATATGATGTTGGCTCTGAAAAATATAATGAAATTGCAGAAGAGATAGAAAAGCTTGATGATTCTATTTATGATGCAATGAAGAATATTGAAGACCTCAAAAATAAAATCTGGGAAGTTAGATGGGAACCGTTCTTTGATGGACAGGAAGCATTAGACAATCTAATTAAACAGACAGACGATTTAAGAGGACTTTTAAATAGTGATGCTTTTGTTGGTAAGAATGGTGGATTAACACTTGATGGTATTGCAAATATAGCGTTAATCAACCAAGGTATGATTGCTGCCAAACAACAGATTAAGAATTACAACGAAGCATTAAAGAAACTTGACGAAGATTTAAAGAACGGAAATATATCTACGGAGGAATTTGAAGAGCAGCAGAAAGATTTTCTCGATCAGATTTCAAGTTCCGTCAATATTGTAGAAGACTACAAAGATTCTATTGTTGATCTTTATAAGAAGCAACTGGAAGCCGAAAATGATATGGCTCAAAAATCCATTGATAAATACTCTGAATTACTGGATATTAAGAAGAAAAATGCTGAGTATTCTAAGAATCTTAGAAAACAGACAAAAGATATCAATGTATTAAAAGCACAAATTGCTGCTTTAGATTCGGTAAATATTTGCCGGTATCTATTTAACTGCGGGAAAGTCCCCACAACCCTATCTTGCTACAACGGAACTGGAAACGGTAAACGTGAATGCGGTACGAGTTTATAACTCAACAGTCTTCGGATAGAAACCATAAAAAACAGATAGGTCAGGGATAACCGGGTGTGCAAGTCACCCAGACGCAACGAACTTCCTAAGTCATATATGGTTTATGATATGGAAGACGCTCAACGACTGGTAAGTCCTATATATTATAATATGTAGGCATAGGGTTACAAGCGATTGGTAACTCGAAAAATATAGACTATTTGAATAAATGAAAACGTATGTTTGGACTATTCCTTTTCCTATTGTTGGTATATAATAGAAATAATACTAATGATAAAGGATGGAAATATCATGTCTTATAATAAATTTGAAAATCTTTTAAGGTGGACATCTCATAAATTAAAAATTCAAGATAAATTTAATAAAAATAATCAACGTAAAGTGAAGTATCCAAGAGGGGGCAATATATGCTTGCTATTTAGGAGAAAATATTGGACACGAAAAAAGTAGACTAGAAGCAAGACCATGTGTCATCATTTCTAATAATAGAATCAATTACAATGGTTCAAATGTTATAATCGTTCCATTGTCAAAAACAATACGATATAAGGAAAATTCCACTTCTGAGTTAAAGTATGAATGGCATTATATATTAAAAAAAACAAAATATAAAGAACTAAATTTTGATTCATCTATTCAATGTGAAGATATTAGATGTATATCAAAATCAAGAATTGGAAAATATATATGTAAAATAGACAGTGATGACATGAATGAAATACGAAAAAGGATTAAAAAAACTTTACAAGTTTAATAGATTATGATATCATAAATGTGAACAAAATATTTTTTATTTTACCCATCTTATGTTTAATGGTTGTACTATAGGCAATCGGCTTTACGGTTATACTTTATAAACATTTGTTCGTGGGTCTGTGATATGTTTGTACTGGGATGGCATAATCCCGAATTATGAGATTTATTTTTGTTCTACAAAAAGAGTAGTAGCTGATAGTTACTGCTCTTTCTTTATGTCCAAAATCATTTCAAAGAAATAAATTCAAAATTATTCAAATAGAAGGTATAGTCTCAACTTCTGGGGACAACTCAGAGAAGTTCATAAGAGAACTGCATAGTGTAGCGAACTATGTGAAGATAATTGAAATAACGAAGCAGCAAAAGCTGAGAAAAAGAGACTGGAAGCACAGTTAGCGGATGCGGAATCTCAGCTTGAAGATACACGGAGAGATCATGAGTATGATGTGCGTAAAAACGGATACGAAGGTCTTTCTGATGACTTAAACAAAGAGTTAGAAGATACTCTTAATGATATTACTTACAATTCTGAAAAACAGGAAGAAGTAATATCCAATATGCTGAATAACGTAGTAAATAACTACCAACAGGCTTATGACAAGATTCAGCAGATTATCAACAGCACAGGATTTGTACCGAATAAGGATTTATCCAATAACATTGGTAGTCTCGGTACAAGTAGTGGAGCGCAGAATCAGTTCAACAATGGAATTACTACTGCTCCTAACTATAGACCTGATAATTTTACAAATGTAAATACAGGTCAGATTCAGAACGGAACAACTCAAAATAACAATGATTGGATTCAAGGAGAAATCAGTAAGAATCCAGATTTATCAAACAGACCAGTTGCGGAAATTACATTAAGTCCTTTGACACTTTCTATACAGGAAGGTTCTACAGCGAATATTTCAGCAACTATCAGACCAAACGATGCTAAAAATAAGAGTTTGCAGTGGATGTCTTCAAATCCAGATGTTGCTGCAGTTGTAAATGGAACTGTTCGTGCCATCAAAACAGGTAGTGCTACTATTAGCGCAATTGCAACAGATGGTGGCGGAGCAACTTCATCCAATAGTTGTGCAGTAACTGTCACACCTAAACCTGAACCGCCAAAACCAACACCTCCACAGAATAAGCCTAATACAGGTGGTGGAGACGGTGTGCCAAACGTGGGGGATAAAGTAATATTTGCTAGTGGTAAGTACTTCTACTCTTCTGATGGCAAATCTCCTGCTGGCAATGAATTGCTTGGTCAAGAAGTATATATTACAAGTGTTAATAATGCATCTTGGGCGCAGAAGAAATATCATATTAGTAGAACCCCTCGTTTCGGAGAACGTGACCTTGGTTGGGTAAGTCTTGACCAGTTGAAAGGTTATGCATCTGGAACGAAGAAATTTGTAAATGGTTCAGAAATTGTTCGCATTAATGAAGGAAATAATCCTGAAATGATGGTTAGACGTGGCGGATTGACAGGAACAGCTACGACAATTACTTATGGTGATGCTGTTGTAAATGCAAGACTGTCGAAGAACATTATGGATCTTGGTGAACACAAAGATGATATTTATAGCTCACTGAACATTGCAAACAGCCTTGGTGAAAGACCTAATGTAACAAATAATTACTATGACAAGATGATAGAAGTTCAAGGAAGTATCGACAAGGAAACATATCCTGGCATGAAGAATGTAATTGAAGGAGTTACAAAGGAATTTACCAAAGAAGCTCATAAACTTGGAATACATCGGACACTTTAAAATTTAAGCGGCGGGATTCATATGTCTTGCCGCTTGTCGTAAAAATGAATATGAATATACAAAGAGTTGAGATTTTCTCAGCTCTTTTTTGAATAGAAAAATTAAGAAAGTTGAGGTGAATTATTTTGATTCTAGTATGTAAAGATTTTGAATTTGATGAACAAACTTTAAAACAGCAGGAATTATCTTCTGTCAATTTTGATGATGACACTTCTCTTCCATCTTCTATTGTAAGAGAAATGGAATCTACTACGATGAATAAATATCGTCCAGAGGTGACAGGTTTCGGGACGTCTTATACTGAAGTGTTGTCTTTTGAAATACATATCACAAAAGATTATGAAAGAAATACATCGCAGGACGAACTTGAATTTTCTACAGAAGAATATGAAAGAACAATTTCATGGCTTAGTTCACCTCAAGAACATAGATGGCTAAAAATAACAACACAACAGGGCGAGATTGTAAAAGTAAAAGGTTACTTCTCTTCTGTCACTCCATATGAGAATTGGGGAATTTGTTATGGTTTACGATGTACATTTACATGTAATTCTCCATTTTCTTATGTAGAAAAACAAGATCAACAAGTCATTACTCGAAGTCAAAATTTTATGTTGCAAAATACAAGCAGTGACAAATACGGATATGTATATCCAGTTATTAATATTTATCCAAAAGCCACAGAACAAATCTATATCCATAATCTGTCAGACAGTAAAACATTGGAAAATGGGACGCTTTCTTTGCAATCTACAAACAAACTTACACTTCAGTTGCTGATGGGAAAAATTGAAAATTATGCGAAAATGAATGGATATACACTTGAATACGTTTATGACAAAGAGAATCATGTAGTATCTGTATGCAATAATACCGCTATCCTGTTCTATCTTACCGATTCTTACGGAGTGAAGAACAAGTATGGTGCGTATTATATTGAAAACGGACAGTATTATATTTTTCAAGGTGGATTTTTCTACTGTCAAACACAAAGGGATTTGAAGTTAAAATTAGATTGTAAGAATTTGGCGCTATACGATGAATTGGATAGATCTGTTGTATTTGAGAGAGTCGGAATTCAGGAAGAAGATAATATTTATTGGATTCGTTTGATTCACGGACATAATACTTTTAGGGTGTTCGGGAATATGACATTAGATATTTCATACTTGGAACCACGGAAAGGAGCACTGATCTAATTGCAATTAAATTATGATTTATACGGAAAACATGAACAGCCAGTGGCTTACCTTGCGACCCCAAGTAGAATTTTTCTTTGTGCTATCAACGGAATAGATATATCAACAGTCAATTATGAAGGAGTTTGTAATGATGTCTCTTCTATTACATTTGATGTAAGTCAATATATAGAAACTGATGACGGAAAAATGATAGAATCGACAGCTTATAATTGGTTTTCTAAATATATGAAGATTTACATCTCCTCTCTCGGCTGGTTTATTATGGACAGTCCTGAAACACATGGATCAGGAACGAAGGAATATAAATCAATAACAGCAAATTCTGCACAGGGAGAATATGGACAAATCCCACTTGACGGATGGAAAGTAAATTGCGGAACAACGGATTCTTTGGAGATGCTTGTAGATGGAAATGTTGAAGAAATTGAAGGTGTTGAATTTGCAAAACAGCAGATCAAATTTTTCAATGAAAAAACGCCACAATTAAGTTTAATTGATATTCTTGTAAGCAAAGTTCCTGGATGGAAAATAGGACATGTTGATAATATCCCAAAAGAATATGAAACCATAGAAAATGGTGAAATCAAGAAAAAGCTTGTATATTTAAAAGATGAAATTGGGACATTTGATATTTCATACAGTGACGTATATAGTTTTTTAACACAAGATTTTGAAAAATTTTTTAGTTGTATTGTTGAATTCGATTATAAAAATCTTGTTGTTAATTTTTATCGTGTAGAGAACTTTGGGAAAGATACAAATATTACAATCGGATATCGCAACGTGCAAAACTCTAATGATATAACTATAGATGACGAACACGTTTATACAAAATACCGGGTATCTGGCGCAGACGATTTAGGGATTGAACAGGTAAATGGTGGAAATAATAATCTTTTTTACATTGACCCGTTCTGGTTAAATAACAAATATTTAAGCACACCTACAATTGAAAAATATAAGGCATGGTTTAGTTTTTGTGAAAAATCAAGAGTTGAATATACCGAAATGTCAAAACAGTGGAATGAGCTGCAAGACAAAATAACTGAATTATATATCAGAATTCCAACTGGAGATTGCGATCCCGATAACTGGCATAAACTGTCTGACGAAGCATTGACTGCTTTAAAAAAAGATTACGAAGCTCAGAAACTTGGTTATGAAAAAATCTATGTTGACTCAGAGGGTAATTTTGATATTAATGCTCTTAATGCATCCCCAGATGCCAATATCTATCATCAAATCGTAGACACTATTCTTCCAAATATCAAAATAGAATTTGATAATCGTAAATTGCCAACATCTGAAGGCGAGATGGATTTTATTGAGGATTATGAAACAACATGGGAATATTATGGAATCAATGAATTGGAGGTAAAACTTGCATCTTATAAAGATCAAGCAAACTTACTATCTAAAAGCCATTATGATTTGACATGGGAAAGATATCAGGAGTTAAGTAAACAAGATCCAAAGAAATATCCACCTCTAACTGAAGATGGATTCAAAGATAAGCATGAAATATATGAAAAAAATGCATATCAATTAGATGAGAAGAATACAGACTCTTGTGCTGCCGCCCTGAAAAAACGTAGAGATGAAGCAAAAACAGAAGAAGAAAAACAAAAGGAATTAGGAAAACGTAGGACTGAATTAGGTCAAAGAATGTCTTTAGAAGCTTGGAGTGATGAAAAACTTGGCAGCTTTGAAAAGGAAGAACTGGCAGAACTGTATCATATTACGAACCCTACTACATATACGAATGAAAATATTTTTGTAAGTAGCCAAGATTCTCTTACAGATATTGTAACCGTCCAACAACAACTATGTCGTGTAGCTATGGAAGAATTAATGGCTTCTTCTATACCGCAAACAACATATGCAACAGACGTAGACAATATTATTTCTGTAACAGGAACTGAATTACATGCTAGAACTTTAGATTTAGGAAACTTTATATGGCTCGGAATCAGAGATGATTACTTCGTAAAATTGCGAGTCATGACGATATCGTTTAATCCTTTTTTGTTTG
>OLVV01000883.1_pt1 | contig 13197 bp, 6 predicted proteins | sample 1673581 | NCBI WGS metagenome assembly OLVV01 (sample SAMEA103958116, study PRJEB25191) | human gut metagenome | biome: human-associated habitat [ENVO:00009003]; feature: intestine environment [ENVO:2100002]; material: feces | place: Germany | collected 2013/2015
TGGACAGATTAAACATTATCGGAGCTGTAAAACGTACTTTCACTGCCTCGCCTCTATCCATTCCCGGTTTCCATTTCGGCATCATCTTCATCACCCTGAGAACCTCAGCATCGAGCACCGGATCTACCGAAGTGCTTACTCTCGTATCTGCTATACTGCCGTCCTTGTTCACGATGAAGGTGATGACAACGGTTCCCTGCACCTTGTTTTTCTGCGCAGCAGAAGGATATTTCAGGTTCTTGGTGAGCCATTGCATGAATGCCGACCATCCGCCCGGGAATTCCGGAATTTTCTGCACCACTGTAAATTTGATGGGTTCATCTGCCGAAGCATCAGAATTATCAATCGCAGTCTCAGGTGCAGCTTCCTTCACATCGGCACCTTCCACCGCTCCCGAACCGTCACCGATAACCAGTTTGCTGGTAGTGGTACTGAGTTTATCGGGCGATTTCACCATCTGCTGTTCGGTAGGTTTCACCTCCTGCGTGATGGCTTCTGATGCAGGTGCCTTCGACATAGCCTCAGCACTCACCATGTCCTTCTGGTCGGGTGGTGTCTGCATATCCAGGTCTTGTGCCAGATCCTCAAAGTTCTCAGCCCAGTCATCTCCTCCCTGAGGTCCCTTCTGATATTGAAGTCCCACGAAGAGGAAGGTAAAAGCCAGAAGAAGCCCAAGCAGGAAAAAGGTGACCCGCTTGTCGTCCAACTGTACTTTCTTCGTTTTTTTAATTTCCAACATTCTTCTATTTCTATCTAGTCTGCAGCCCCACTTCCCCATTTTTAGGAGCAGAAACTGCAATATTTCACTATCAATTCCGTTCTTTTCTACGAAAACAATGCAAATTTACTGTATATTCTTGAAAAAAGCTGTATCTTTGCCAAAGATTTATAGAATTTAAATGAAAAAAATAGTTTTTTCCCTCGTATTGACGCTTTTTGCGGCTTTTATGAACGCTCAGGAGAGCCAAACGAGTTATAACTTTCTGCGCTTACCGGTCAGTGCACATGCCGCAGCCCTCGGAGGCGATAACATCACCTTGATAGAAGATGATGAAGCCCTCGTATTCCATAATCCGGCGCTGCTGTCGTCGGTGAGCGATAAGACCATCAACCTCAACTACATGAATTACATGTCGGGGGTGAACGTGGCATCGGCTTCCTTCAACCGCATCGTGAAAGAAAAGGCATCATGGGCGGTGTCGGCTCAATACATCGACTATGGCAAGATGAAACAGACGGATGAGAACAACATCGAGATGGGCGAATTCTCGGCAAAGGACATTGCGCTTGCGGGCCATTTCTCCTATATGCTTGCCCAGAATCTCGCAGGTGGTATCTCTGCCAGATTCATCACCTCCTATATCGGTGATTACAACTCCATCGCCATGGGCGTAGACCTGGGTTTGAACTATTACGACCCAGAGCAGGACCTTTCTATCTCTGCCGTTGCCAAGAACCTGGGTGGACAGCTCAAAGCGTATGATGAGGAATATGAGAAGATGCCGATAGACCTGCAGGTGGGAGCCACCAAACGGTTTGAGAGCACCCCGTTCCGCATTTCTGCCACCCTGGTGAATCTGAACCATTGGGACAGCGGACTGAAGAACCATCTTGTGGTGGGAGCAGAACTCCTCCTGGGCGAGAGTCTGTGGCTGGGAGCAGGATATAATGCCCGCCGTGCAGACGAGATGACGATTTCTACAGGCGAGGAGAACGAGGAGAGCAGTCATGGAGCCGGATGGTCATTCGGTGGAGGCATCAACCTGGAGCGCTTCCAGCTGAATGTGGCCTATGGCAAATATCACGTCAGCAGCAACAGTCTGGCGCTGAGTGTGAATTATAAATTGTAAATTATAAATTATAAATCAGTTCGAAATATGAAGAAGATAACAATAGCAATTGATGGTTATTCATCATGTGGCAAGAGTACCATGGCTAAGGACCTTGCCAAGGAGATTGGATATGTGTATGTAGATACAGGCGCCATGTACCGTTCTGTTACGCTCTACGCCTTGAGAAACAAGCTGTTTGATGCAGAGGGCAATGTCAAGGTAGATGAGCTGGAGAAGAAGATGCCTGAAATCCACATCTCGTTCAAGTTTAATGAAGCTACCGGTCGCCCGGACTGTTATCTCAATGGCGAACTCGTAGAGAAGGAGATTCGCTCATTGGAGGTTTCCAGCCACGTGAGTCCGATTGCCGCCATCCCATTCGTCAGAGAGGCTTTGGTGGCACAGCAGAAGAAGATGGGTGAAGACAAGGGCATCGTGATGGACGGCCGCGACATCGGCACCACCGTTTTCCCTGACGCAGAACTCAAGATATTCGTCACCGCCAGCTCCCAGGTGAGAGCACAGCGCCGATATGATGAGCTGCAGGAGAAGGGAATGCCAGCTGATTTCGAGGACATCCTGAAGAACGTAGAAGAGCGCGACTACATCGATACCCATCGAGAGACTTCTCCTCTGCGCCAGGCAGAAGATGCCATCGTTCTCGACAACAGCCAGCTGACCATCCCTCAGCAGAAGGCATGGCTCATGGAACAGTATCAGAAAGCCATCAAGGCATAGGTGTTTATGAAAATAAGTTAAAATGAAATAATTTAACGAGAAAATAGAATTATTCATTGACACTACCTTGCAAAAAAAGCAATGATTTATTATCTTTGCAACACTATTTAAAGGTAGTAATGATATAGATTATAAATTTTGAGTTAATTACTGTTTTTTGAAGGTGGTAAGTCTTCGGGAGAAGATTTACCACTTGTTTTGTTTTTATACATTCCAGAATTCAAAGAGATTACCCCTGAATTCAAAGAGATTACCCCTTGAATTCATTGATAATCTTTTCCTTACATTCTTCCATCAGCCATTTGGGAGTACTTGTGGCACCACAGATGCCCACGGTATTGACGCCCTGGAACCATGCCATGTCTATTTCGTCAGCACTCTCTATCTGATAGCTGTTGTCATTCACGCTCTTGCATTCCTTGAAGAGCACCTTACCGTTGCTACTCTTTCTGCCGCTCACGAAGAGCACCACATCATGCCTGCTGGCAAAGATGGCGATATTCGGCATGCGGTTAGCCACCTGTCGGCAGATGGTGTCAAAGCTCTTGAAGGTAGCACCTTCCACGATATGCGCCTGGCAGTATTCGATGATGCGATGGAACTCTTCCAGGCTCTTGGTGGTCTGAGAATAGAGATAGATGTCCTTGGAGAAATCCAGCCTTCCTATCTCCCTCAGATGTTCCACATCCTCCAGCTTCTCTACCACGAGAGCGTGACTCTCGGTCTGTCCTACCAAACCCAGAACTTCGGCATGTCCCTTCTTTCCGAAGATGACAATCTGCGCCTCCGGATTGTTGACATACTGCTTCTTGATGCGTCGCTGCAACTGCAGTACCACAGGGCAGGTGGCATCAATGATTTCAATGTTGTTGCGCTCGGCAAGGGCATAGGTCTCAGGTGGTTCTCCATGGGCACGAAGCAATACCTTCACGCCATGCAGCTCCTCCATCTGCTCGTGGTCGATGGTGATGAGTCCTGCTTCATGCAGTCGTTCCACCTCCATACCGTTATGCACGATATCTCCCAGGCAGTAGAGTTTACTGCCTTTCTCCAATTCTTCTTCAGCTTTCTTGATGGCAGTGGTCACGCCGAAGCAGAAACCACTGCCGTTATCTATTTCTATCTGCACTTTTTTAATTTATAATTTATAATGTATAATTATTCATTGTACATTATTTTACATGAATCTTCACTACCACCTTTGCCTGGTCAGGATCATTCGTAATCATGAGGATACGAGGGGTCTTCACACGCGATTTCTTCAGTTCGGCAGCCACTGCCGTCACCTTCATCTTCACGGTTTCTCCCGGCTGAATCTTGCTCTTCTTCAAACTTACCTGCAAGCCCATGGTAAACATCTGCATGCTTCTGATGTCGAGTTCCGACTTACCCTTGTTGGTGAGGGTGATAAGTCCCTTCAGCTTCTTCTTGCCGTTGAAGCTGCCGAGGTTCAGTTCCGTTGCCGATATTTCCAACTTCGGAGCCTTTGCCTTCTGCTCGGTTGTCAACTTGTCAAAGTCAGGAAGGAGGACAGCAGAAACCACGATTTCCTTCTCTGGGGCAATCTTGTCGCCAGGACGCTCGCCCAGATAGATGGAAGTCTGGTTCAGTCCCAGGTCACGCAGCTTCTTGGAATCCAAACCCAATACGACGACGGCAGAATGATGAGGAGCCACCTTGGATGGAGATACCTGTGCCTGGAGATAATTAGGCAGATGCATCACCACCGGTTCCATCATGCGGTCGGTAGGATTGAAGATGTGGATGCGCTGCACCGGACGGTCGCCACGGTTTACGTCATCAAACTCCACTTCCTGGACATCCGACTTGATGTCACCCAGAAGCTGATCGTAAGAACCTGCGAAGTCTACCACGCTGCCCACCACCTTGCCTCTCATCATGACGATGAAAGGTTCGTCAGAGGCATTGCTGTAGAGGCATATCTGCTTCATGAAGGTACCCATCTGCTTGGAGTCGTAGACAGCCTTGACCGTGAAGGTCTCGCCTGCTGCAATACTCTTCTTAGGATATTCCACGGATGTACAGCCGCAGCTCTTCAATACATTGTTAATCACCAAAGGCTTGTGGCCTTCGTTCTTCATCACGAACTCAGCAGTTACGGGCTTGCGGAACAACACCTGTCCGCAGTCCACCACCTCGTGCTGGGTTGTTATCTTCTGTGCTGATGCCGGCAGCGCCAACAGCGCTGAAAGCATCCATATATTCATCCGTTTCATACTATTCTATTCTTAATTATCAATCTATAAACTTTTAACTATCAATTATTAACTTTCAATTCATAAGCCTCTGTTCGACCACCAAATTCCGGACTGTAAGTGCACTGTACGGTGCAAGTTCCGCTCTGATAGTCGCCCTTTCTATCCACGTAATACTCCATTTCTACGATGTGCTTACCTTTAGATAAACGATCGAAATAGAAATTTGTTGCATGATCTCTTGGAGAAACATAGCAGCCTATGCCCCATTGATAACCGCTCAACTGGTTGACCGGCTCCAGACATGCCGCACGCTTATCCGTAATCTGCACAAAGTCGTAGTCGCGGTCGGCGGTGATGATGAGCGTTACCTTCACCTTCTCGCCTACCTTCGCCTGTGCCTTGCCCTTGCTCTCAGATTCGGCTGGAACGATGACACGGCGAATCTTGATGCCCGACTCCATAGAACCGATTTCGCTGACAGGCTGCTTAAACTCTGCATAGACGGCTCCCCAGCTGGTATAATCGCTCTTCTTGTCGATGCTCAGCCTAGATGCCTTGCCCGGTCTTTCGGTCTTCACATAGCCCAAAGTAGTGGAATCCTGCGGCATCGGCAGCAGCTTGCCATCCAGTTTCAGAACGGCATTCTCAGCCTTTCTGTTCCAGTTGCCTTCATTGCCCTTCATAAAGGCATAGACGGCATCCACGGTGTTCACCGGCGTATCCCAAACCTGGGTACGCTTCGACATCAGAAGCCAGTGCTGCATCTCCTCGATGGTCTGCTGTTTGCTAATAGCAAACGATGCTGATGAAATAGCAGCTATAGACTGAGCATCCAAAGCCTGTAGAGCCTCGATGGCAGCCACCTCTGTCGGAATCTTATAGTTTCTCCAACTATAGTACGCCTTGCGAGTATCATAATATCTGCCCATATCCTCACGATAGACTGAATATTCCTCCATGCTCTTCAAGTAGTCGGCAGCCGTCTTGTAATCGTAGTTTAGGGCGAGTATCACAGCAGCCTTCGCCTTGCCATAGATGGTCAACGAACGGGTCATCTTCTTCAGTTTTCCGAGGAGATAATCCATGTCATTCAAAGCAGGAGCTTTGAGTTTCACACAAGTCCCATCCATTGCGACAATATAGAGATAATGCAAAGCCACCTCGCTTGGCGTAGCCTGGTAAGCCTCGCCCTTCTTGCCATTGCGAGCGGCTTTCTGCGCAGCCTTTGCCTCATCCTCCTTCATCGCCTTCACCTCACGAGCCGTTTGCTGACGCAGATAGTCGATTGCTCCCGAAAGCATACTTGCGGTAGAGGATTGTCTGCCCACGATGGCATTGAGACGAACCATCATCTCTGCCACAGCCGTGGTCATATATCTGCTGCCGCTCATGCCCTTCCACCAAGAGAAGGAACCATCCTTGTTTTGGAGTTTCTTCAGGAGAGCGACATACTTGTTCACCTTCTTTTCCAAGGTATCAGAAGCCGATGTCAAGCCCGAAGCATCGTCGATGTCCTTGGCATTCACGTTCAAGGTCTTCTGGACATGGCGGCTCACGGTGTTGGCATAGATGGCAGCCATCAAGGAGAGTGCATCCTCCTCGGTAGGATTACTGATAGCTGGCAGCGCCTTCACCATCAGCCAACTAGGATTGTTGGTGTACTCGATGGTTACCTTGGCATCTTCTGCGCCCTTCGCCTGCTTGCCCTCCTTGTTCAGGAAGAGTTTGCTCAGGTCGAAGTTCTGCTCACCCTTCTGATGCAGGGTGATAGGCAGGGTGTTCACCACAAGTTCACGGTTGCTCAAAACCGGCAGATAGTGCTGCTCGCCATCGCTGTAGCCATTACCTGCAGCCACCACCTTATTAATATATACGCCCTCTTTCAGTCCCTGGACATCAAAGGAGATGGTAGCAGAGCCCTCGGCATCGATACTGTAGTTCTGCGTCTTCTGCCAAACCACCTTGTTGGTCTCCGGGTCGAGAATCTGCATACGGGTGTTGCCGCTCACCTTCTTGTCGGAAGTATTGAAGAGTTTCACCACGATGGTGCTCTTATCGCCCTCACGCAGGAAGCGAGGCATGTTAGGCTGCACCATCACGGTCTTCTGAGCCACAGCCTCATCCACCAGCAAACCGTTGCGCATCTCCTTGTCATGAGCCAAGCCCATGAACTTCCAGGTAGTCACGCTCTCCGGCAGGGTAAATCTGATGGCTACGTTGCCATTGTTGTCGCTCTCCAAGGCAGGATAGAAGAAGGCGGTCTCGTTCAGGTTCTCGCGCACCTGCACCTTGTCGAGGAACTGGCCTGCATCTGAGCCAGAACCGCCGGCAAACTGCGGCATCTCCTCTACTACATCAAAAACCTTGTCGGCAGATGGAGCAGCCGCTGCAACACGGGTCATATTACTCCCACGAATTTTCATGACTTTCGCTTCCTCTAGAACCAGTTCGTCTTTCTGTACACGAACAGCCTCAACGGTTCCGCCAGAAGAACGTTCCAACTTGCTAAGTTCCATCGCTTGCATATAAGCATAATAGCTAAAGTATTTGCCATCAAACTTATCTACATCCAGTCCCCTCTCGTCATAATACTTGGTAGGATAAACGCCATTCAAGTATAATGAACGGAAACTGAGGTTGTGCTTCCAGTAGCAGTTTGGCAAACTCTGATAGAAGCCCAGGGAGAGATTCCAGGAATGCGGGGCTATCTGGTCGAGCGACTTGTCATAGAGTACGCTCATCAGCTGCGCCTTGGCTGGCTTGCCGTCAGGGGTGGTAATCCTCAACGTCCACTCCTCCTTCTGTCCAGGGATCAGACGGTTGCGGAAAGTCTTCCAGGCGATATTCAGTTTCTTCTCAGGCAAAGGACGGGCGATGCTCATCATTCGGGTATAGCACTTGCCTTGCTTCACGAAACTATAGTTCAGTACGATGCCCGACACATATTCCTCCTTGTAGGTGAAAGGCAGAGTCACGATGCTGTCGCCCAACTCCCAGGCGCCCTTCTCCAGCAGTTTGTTGCCGGCGATGATGGAATATACGATATGTGCTCCGTTCTCCGAAGAGCCCACCTGGATATAGACCGGCTTGCCATCACGAGGGAAAGTCTTCGCCGTCTGATAATACCATTCGGTAGTTGGCTCCACCGGATGGGTATCCTTCATGCTGAAGAGCGTGAACTTCTGCTGCAGAGTATCCTGTCCGCAGATTGCCTCCAACTGATGAACGCCAGATTTCCAAACAAAGGCAGAAGATGCAGAAGAAGCATATTCCTTGATAGAAACCGGTGCATTCGCCTCGGCATCCTTCCATTCGCCCTTATCAATGCGATATTTCAACCTACTAGAAATCGGCATACCACTGGCATTGCGGTAAGCGAAGGTAACTGTCTTCAGACTGTCTGCCTCGATACGCTTAGGAAGATTCACCGTGAGGATGGTTGGCTTGGTGCCCAGAGGCAGACTCATCACACCCTCGTGGCTCTCGCCGCTGATGTCGGTAACGATTGCTGAGACCTCGAAGTTGAAGAAACGGGCGATGCGCATGAAATCGCTCATATCAGCCTCGTCTTTTCCTGACAAGGAAGCCTCCAGCGGAATTTCCACATCGAAGGTTCCGTCCTCACGAGTCACGCAACTGTCTGTCTTTACCAACTGTCCGGCAGAGCCTGCGCCCCACCACCAAAGCTGGTTTCTGCGAGTCACCTGATACTCCACCTTGGCACCCTGCACAGGCACACCAGAGTAGGTCTTGGCTGTAGCCTTCACCACTACAGTATCGCCCCAGTTATATTTCTCGTTCACCTTCGGGAAGGTAATCTCGAAGGTTGGACGCTTGTATTCCTCTACACGGAAGAAACGGTTTACCTGGTCATTCACGGATACATGATACATGCCTGTCTGTCCCTCCTTCGGCAATTCGAAATCCACCGAAGCCGTGCCATACTCGTCAACCTTCGCCTTCTTCATCTCCACCTCTTTCCAACTGGCATTACAGAGTCGAAAATCCAGTTCATCTCTGCCAACAGGCACCTTTGCATCGACACCCTTCATGTTGACAAAATCTATAGCCGTAACATGCACAGTCTGACCGGGGCGATAGAGAGCACGGTCGGTATAAACCTGATATTTAGTCTCATTATCCTTCTTCTCATAATAGCGGTCACGAGAAAGATAGATGCCCTTGGCAGGCGTAAACTTATCATTGTTGGTGGAAATCAAGATGTTTCCATCCACATTCTTGAAGTAAGCCTCTCCGTTCTCATCGGTCGTCAAGCGGGCATGAACCGTTCGTTTGTCCTTCTTCGTGTTGAAATCATACCACTGGTCATAGAGTTCTATCTTCGCCCCAGCGATAGGCTGTCCGTCAGTAGCATTCACCACTACGTAGCGATGCTTATCATCCGGCAACTGCTGGATCATCACCGCCAGATTGCTGACATAGAAGAGTTTGCGCTGCGGAGCGATGCCGGTATTATCAGAAGTTACCTCCATCAGATAGGCACCCAGCGGCAGATTGCCACCGATTTCAATGGAATCCTTCACCTCTTGATAATCCGGACGACCATAGTAATTCCTGCTGTAATCCTTCTGATGCAGTTTCGTGGTCTTCTTCAGGAGCATCTTATAGGTAGCCTCATCCTGCGCATCATATTCATTATCTGCCGTTATATTGAGGCGGGAAATGCTGATTTGCAGGTTCTGGAGATTGCGCACATTCAGATGCACCCACGCCTTCTCTCCTGGACGCAATACCTGCGGCATATCCTGCACCTGGAACATCGGTTCGGTGAGTCGCTTCTGCGCATTTCTCAGTTCGTTCATTCTCGACCATCCGCCCCAGCGGCTCAGCGCATAGTTGATATAGTTGAGCTTATCCAGCGTTTTGGCATCGGAAGAACGCTCCATGAAGCGGTAGTGCTCCACGGCAAGTTCGCCTGCCTCCGGAATATCCTGATAAACGTGGATGAGCGAGTCGATGGTATGGAGATACTTCGACTTCTTCACCTCTCTCACGTCGTCCTGGCGGTATTTCTCGATGAGCTTATAGGCACAGAGACAAGCCGCACCCCGATTGCCCACCTTATTATAATAGGTGTACAGCTGCAGATACGCCTCCTTGCTGTCTGCCTCGAAACCGATGAGATGCAGCAGATCGTTGTTAAAGGAACTGCCATCCACGCCCTTCAGCGTCAATGGAACATACTCTGCAGATGTATGTCGGGCAAGAAGTTCAGGCTGTTCCAAGGCCTTTTTGAAGAACTCCTGGCTTTTCTTTTCGTTCATATCACAGTACACCTTACCCAGCACGGCATATCTCACCGCCTTCAATGCCGGGTCTTTCACCTTCAGCACCTCTGCTTCCATCCGCTTCACGTTAGGCGTCAGCGAGTCAGCCGAAATCTCATTCCAGAGTGTCATCTGTCTTGTCTCAGCCGCCAGCAGCTGCCCGTAATCCTTTGCCGCAGAAGCCTTGGCGATGATTTTCTTCATCACCGCGATTTCGCTCTTAGGCTGGTCCTTCTTAGCATTGATTTCAGCTTGCTTCCACAAGTTGTCGTATGTCTGAGCCGCTACCTGCAAGGTTGCAAAGAGGGCTATCAGAAGTGATAAAATGTTTCTTTTCATAAGCCAACTGTATAAAATGTTTATAGAATGATGATAATCATCAAACTTTTCATTGCAAAAATACAAAAAAAAACTGTTTTCTAACCCCGAAACTGAAACTTTTTACTATCTTTGCACCAAAATAGTATATTTTACCAAGAAATAACATTAAAAAAACAATGGCAGAGAAAAAGTACGGTCATTTTGATGACGCCAATCGCGAATACGTGATTACTGACCCAAAGACCCCATGGCCTTGGATCAATTATTTGGGTAACGAGGATTTCTTCTCGCTCATCTCAAACACAGCAGGTGGTTATTCCTTCTACAAGGATGCCAAGTTCCGTCGCATCACCCGTTATCGCTACAACGGTGTGCCGATGGATAACGGCGGTCGCTATTTCTACATCAAGGATGGCGATACCGTATGGAACCCAGGGTGGAAACCTTGCAAGACACCGCTCGACAGCTACGAGTGCCGCCACGGCATGAACTATACCCGCATCACGGGCAGCAAGAACGGCGTGGAGGCAAGTGTGCTCTTCTTCGTTCCGCTCCATACATGGGCTGAGGTGCAGAAGATGACGCTGAAGAACCAGTCGCAGGAGGTGAAGACCCTCAAGGTATTCTCCTTTGCCGAATGGTGCCTCTGGAATGCAGCTACCGATATGGAGAACTTCCAGCGAAACTTCTCTACAGGCGAAGTGGAGGTAGAGGGTTCTACCATCTATCACAAGACCGAATACCGCGAGCGCCGCAACCACTATGCTTTCTACACCGTGAATACAGAGATTCAGGGATATGATACCGACCGCGAGAGCTTCATCGGACTCTACAACGAGTTTGCCGAGCCTGAGGCAGTCATCGAAGGCAAGCCACGCAACAGCTTTGCCCACGGCTGGAGCCCTATCGCATCTCATTATATAGAGGTTACCCTGCAGCCGGGCGAGAGCCGCGACCTCATCTTCCTCCTGGGATATGTGGAGAACGAGCAGGACAAGAAGTTCAGCGCCAAGAAGGTGATCAACAAGGAGAAAGCTCATCAGCTTATCGCCAAGTTTGATACCACCGAAAAGGTGGATGCTGCCTTCGCAGAACTCAACCAGTACTGGGATAACCTGCTGAACATCTTCACCGTGAAGAGCGGCAACGACAAGTTAGACCGCATGGTGAACATCTGGAACCAGTATCAGTGCATGATTACCTTCTGTATGTCGCGCTCGGCAAGTTTCTTCGAGAGTGGCATCGGTCGAGGCATGGGCTTCCGCGATTCCAACCAGGACCTCGTAGGCTTCGTTCATCAGATTCCTACCCGTGCCCGCCAGCGCATCATCGACATCGCCAGCACCCAGTTCCCAGACGGCGGCTGCTATCACCAGTACCAGCCACTCACCAAGCGCGGCAACAACGATATCGGTGGCGGTTTCAACGACGACCCTTGCTGGCTCATCTTCGGTACCGTGGCATACATCAAGGAAACGGGCGACTTCTCTATCCTCGCTGAGCAGGTGCCTTTCGACAACCAGCCGGGCACAGAAGTAAGCCTCTTCGAGCACCTCAAGATTTCAATGAACCATGTTATCAACAACCTGGGTCCGCACAAATTGCCGCTCATCGGCAGAGCCGACTGGAACGACTGTCTGAACCTGAACTGCTTCTCCTGGGATCCTAACGAGAGTTTCCAGACCACCGAGAACAAGGGCGAAGGCAGCAAGGCTGAAAGCCTGATGATTGCCGGCCTGTTCGTAGTAACCGGCAAGGACTATGTAGCCCTCTGCAAACAGCTTGCCAAGGAAGCCGTGAACAGCCATGAAGGCGCTATCGCCGGACTAGCCGAGGAAGATTACCTGGCAGAAGCCGAGCGTATGCAGCAGGCGGTAGACGCAATGAACGAAGCCGTGAAGCAGCATGGATGGGACGGCGAATGGTTCCTCCGTGCCTACGATTTCTTCGGCAACAAGATAGGTAGTGATGAGAACGAGGAAGGCAAGATCTTCATCGAGAGCCAGGGCTGGTGCACCATGGCTGGCATCGGACTGGAAGACGGTCTCTGCGACAAGGCATTGGACAGCGCCAAGGAGCGCCTGGAGTGCGAGCACGGACTGGTATTGAACAACCCTGCCTATACCACATATCATGTAGAGATGGGCGAGATATCATCCTATCCGGAAGGTTACAAGGAGAATGCCGGCATCTTCTGCCACAACAATCCTTGGGTTATCATCGGTGAAACCGTAGCCGGTCGTGGCAACGATGCCTGGAACCATTATACCAAGATTTTGCCAAGCTATGTAGAAGAGAAGTATCAGACTCTGCACAAGGTAGAACCTTACGTAAACTGCCAGATGGTAGCCGGTAAGGATGCAGCCAAACCGGGCGAAGGAAAGAACTCCTGGCTCACCGGTACAGCAGCATGGATGTGGTATACGGTCAGCGAGTTCATCCTCGGCATCAAGCCAGATTACGAGGGTCTGAACATCGACCCATGTCTCCCAAGCACCGCCCATGAGTACGAGGTAACCCGCAAGTTCCGCGGTGGCGAATACCACATCGTGGTAAAGAACCCAGAAGGCAAGGAGAAGGGCGTCAAGCAGATAACCGTTGATGGTCAACCTATCCCAGGCACCATCATTCCATGCCAGGAAGGCAAACACGAGGTAATCGTAGAAATGTAAATAAAAAAAAGAGGATGCGTCATGAGTACATGGCACATCCTCTTTTTTGTTTCTTTAATCGTCCCACAGATATCACAGATAACGCAGATTTAGGATTTTAGAATTTGTAAAGAATTACGAGTAAAGG
>OLVV01000885.1_pt1 | contig 13178 bp, 8 predicted proteins | sample 1673581 | NCBI WGS metagenome assembly OLVV01 (sample SAMEA103958116, study PRJEB25191) | human gut metagenome | biome: human-associated habitat [ENVO:00009003]; feature: intestine environment [ENVO:2100002]; material: feces | place: Germany | collected 2013/2015
CTTCGGGACATTTCCCCCTGATAGGGGGAATCGGCCCCTGGAAGGGGAGCCTTTGCCCCCAACAACTGCCGTTGCGGAAATGGTCGAAGTGTGGTACTATGACACTATCACAGGGGAAAAGGAGACCCATTATGCCGCAGACATACGGATTTGAACAGACACGCGAGCGCCGCATCCCGGAGCTGGGGGCGGTGCTGCATGAATATACCCACGCGAAGTCCGGCGCGCGATTGTGCTGGCTCGAGCGCGCGGACGAGAACAAGAGCTTCTGCGCCGCCTTCCGCACGCTGCCGTACGACGATTCCGGCGTGTTCCACATTCTGGAGCATTCCGTCCTCTGCGGCTCGGAGCAGTTCCCGGTCAAAGAGCCGTTCGTCGAGCTGATGAAGGGCTCGCTCAATACCTTCCTCAACGCGCTGACCTACCCGGACAAGACCTGCTACCCGGTCTCGAGCCGCAACGATCAGGACTTCCTCAACCTCATGCACGTCTACCTCGACGCGGTCTTCTTCCCCCGCATCCACGAAAAGCCGGAGATCTTCCAGCAGGAGGGCTGGCACTATGAGCTGCAGGACGGCGTCCTGACGCGCTCCGGCGTGGTGCTGAACGAGATGAAGGGCTCGTTCGCCGACCCCGACACATTGCTTGCCAACGCGCTGACGCGCGCGCTGTTCCCGGATACGCCGTACCGTTTCGTCTCCGGCGGTGACCCGGAGGCCATCCCGACCCTCACCTACGAAGCCTTTACCGCCGCGCACAAGCGGTTTTATCATCCGTCCAACGCCTACCTCCTGCTCGACGGCAGCATCGATCTGAGCCGCTGCCTGGCGCTGCTGGACAGCTATCTTTCCCGCTTTACAGCCATCTTCCCTGATACCGACATCCGCCCGCAGACGCCCGTCTGCCCGCCGCGCGAGACGATCGAATACCCCCTCCCGGCCGGAGAACCGGCCGAGACCCGCTGGAAGCTCGGGCAGGGCTATGTCATCGGCACGAGCCAGGACGCGCAGACGCTCTTCGCCGCGCAGGTCCTCTGCGACGTGCTGTGCGGCAGCAACCACGCGCCGCTGTGCCGCGCCGTGCTGGAAACGGGTCTGGCCGAGGATGTGACGCTCAGCTGCGACGACGAATGCCTGCAGCCGATGCTCCTGCTGCAGGTGCAGAACTTCCGCCGCGACGATCTGCCCGCCATCGAGCAGACCATCCGCCGGACCCTGACGGACCTTTGCGAGCAGGGGCTCGACCGCGAGCAGATCGAAGCGTCGCTCGCGAGCTTTGAGTTCCGCCTGCGCGAGCGCGACTACGGCACGATGCCGCGCGGGCTGGTGTTCTCGCTGGAGATCCTGTCCAGCTGGCTCTATGGCGGCGACCCGGCAGCCCGCCTGGGCTTCGGCCCGGTCTTCGAGCAGCTGCGGCAGGCGATCGGCACGGGCTATTATGAGGCGCTTCTGCGCCGGCTGCTGCTGAGCTGCGATCACACCGCCAGCATCCTCATGCAGCCGTCCGCGACCTGCGGCGAAGCGCGGCAGGCCAGGGAAAAGGAAGCCCTTGCCGCTGTGCTGCAGACGCTCTCCGCGCAGCAGCAGGACGAGATCTGCGCCCGGCAGACCCGCCTCGCCGCGCTCCAGCAGGAGCCGGACAGCCCGGAGGCGCTGGCCACGATCCCGCACGTTTGCCTGTCGGACCTGCCGCGCGACCCGGCCCCCGTGCCGACCGAGCTGCGGGAGGACGGGAGCGTGATCATCCACGACCTGCAGACGGACGGCATCGTCTACACCACGGCCTATTTTGCCGCGGACGATCTGACGCCGGAGGAGCTGCCGTACCTGACGCTGCTGCGGTCTGTGCTATCGCAGCTGCCGGCAGGGGAGATGGACGCGCAGGAGCTGCAGAAGCAGCTGCGGCTGCGCTTGGGCAGCTTTTCTGTCGGCGTGTCGCCCATTACACAGCTTCGTGACCCGCAGGCCTACCGGCTCTACGCCACGGCCTCGTGCAGCGCGCTCGGCTCCAAGCTGCCGGAGGCGCTCAGCCTCGCGGCCGCGATCCTGACGAAGACCGACTTTACAAACCGCGGCAAGCTGCTGGAGATCCTCCGGCAGCTGCGCGACGGCCTGCAGCAGCAGATCGTGAGCTCCGGCTCCAGCTTCGCCATGCTCCGCGCCTCCGCCGCGCTGAACGCGGCCGGGGCCTGCACCGAGCGCAGCGGCGGCGTCGATTTCTACCGCTGGCTGTGCGCGCTCGAGCGCGAGTTTGACGCGCGCGCGGATGCATGCATCGCGGCGCTGCAGCGGCTGAGCGAGAAGCTGTTCGTGACCGCGCGGCTGCGCCTGAGCGTGACCGGCGGCACCGAGGACGAGCGCCAGACCGTCCTGCGCGTCCTGCGTGAGGCCCTGCCCGCCGGGCAGGCGCCCGGCCCGGCGCATCCGGCCCCGCTGCTGCCGATCCGCCGGGAGGGCATCGTGATCCCGTCGGAGGTCTCGTTCGCTGCGGTCTGCGGTGACGTGCACGCCTATTCCGGCGCGCTGCGCATCGCCTGCCGCGCCGCCTCGCTCGGCCATTACTGGAACGAGATCCGCGTGCAGGGCGGCGCCTACGGCACGGGCCTGCTGCTGCGCGACACGGGCCTTGCCACGGCCTATACCTACCGCGATCCGGACTGCGCCCGTTCCCGCGGCGCGATCGGACGCACGGCCGCGTATCTCGCGGCGGCCGCCTCGGAACCGCAGGAGGCCAATATCATCGGCGCCATCAGCGACGCTGAGCCGCTGCTCTCGCCGCGCCTGCAGGGCGCTGTGGCCGATACCTGGCTGCTCAAGGGCATGACGCAGGCCGACCGCTGCCGCCTGCGCCACGAGATGCTCGATACCTTGCCGGAGCAGCTTGCCGCCTGCGGCGCGCAGATCGGCCGGGCGCTGGACGAAGGCGTCGTCTGCGTCCTCGGCCCGCGCACGCAGCTCGAGGCCTGCGGCGATCTCGACGTGCAGGAGCTGTAACAGGATTTCTCGCGGAAAAACAAAAAAAGGGCTTGCATTTTCTGACCGACTGTGCTAATATAATGGGGCGCTGAGAAAGCGTGGTATGCGCCGGTAGCTCAGTTGGATAGAGTGACTGGCTACGAACCAGTAGGTCGGGGGTTCGAGTCCCTTCCGGCGTACCAGAAAAGCGGTTGATCGTTGATTAGCCGCTTTTCTAATTTTTTTACGCAAAAAGATAATCCCCGGCTGGCAGCGCCAGCCGGGGACTTGCTTTACAGGGCTTACAGGACGTAGGTGGAGATGGTGCGGCCGAGGGCGCCGATGTCGACGCTGCCGCGGAACTCGAATTTCGCGGTGAAGCCGTTGGAGAACATCAGAAGCAGCTCGGAATCCGACACCAGCTCGGCAAAGCCGGGGGTCTGGATGGTAAAGAACTGGACCCTGGAATAGGGCATGATGGCAAAGGACTTCTTGAGCCCCGTCAGCCCCTGCACGTCGATGGAGATGATGCGCTTGTTCGTGAAGACGAGCTGATCGCGGATGGTGCGGAACGCGGCGACGATCTCCTCGCCCTCGATCAGCAGGCCGAAGACCTGCGTCTTGACGGCCGACACGTCGAGCGGCTTGAGGTTCCATACGGAGTCTTCGTTGAAATTGATCATGGGAGCTTTCCTTTCTATGTCTTATGAAAAGAACCGGAGCGGATGCTCCGGTTCTTTTGGAATGCTTAGATATCCAGCGGGTCCATGCTGAGGACGGGGTGACCGACCTCGGACAGGAAGGCCAGCAGCTCTTCCGGATCGCCGTTCGGGCAGTTGGTCTCGTCAGCGACCATATCGGCAAAGTTGTCGATGTCGTACATGTCCTTGGCAGTCTCGTTGAGCTTGTCGCGGATCTGATCCTTGAGCTCTTTCGGCAGCCAGACCAGACGGCCGACGCCGCCCTCGGCCTTGAGGAACTTGTGGGAGGCGATGTAGTGCTTGCCGTGGCCCATGAAGCCCGGGGTCTGCACGCCGCCGCCGGTCATGGAGGCCATCTCGGAGAAGGTCATGCCGAGCGGGGTGATGCCGGCGTATTCACGGCAGGTGATGACGACGCCCATCGAGCACGGCTCGATGCCGCAGATGCACTCGAAGCAGCCGCAGGAGGTCATCGGATCCTCGAGCAGGGAGTACAGCGTGACGTGCTCCAGCGCGCCGTGCGAGTACTGCGCGACAGCCTCGTCGACGTCCTCGTAGCGGCCGGTGCGCTCGTCGATGCAGCGCTCCTTGGTGACGACCTGGCAGGGACCCTGCGGGTCGAGCTCGTTGGTGGCCTTCGCGTCCAGCCAGGACACGGCGCCGCACAAACCCAGACGTTCCGGGGTGACGATGCACACGTGGCTCGGGGAGAACGCCTGGCACATGATGCAGGAATAGAACACGGGCACGGATTCGTCGGTCATGGACTTCAGACGCTCGTCGCGCTTGTCGAAGACCTCGTTGGCGTGCTTGCGCAGCTCGGCGTTCGGCTCGTCGCCGACGACGATGCGGACCTGGCACTTGTCAACGACCGTATCGAACTCGGACTTGATCTTGGCATAGAGCACCTCGCCGATGTGCTTGAACTTGAAGCCGGCTTCGAAGTCCGCCTTGCTGATACGCACGCGGATCATATCGCGCTGGCCGGTGTGCATGAGACCTTCCACGCAGTTGAGGAAGGAGTGGATCTTACGCTCGAAGACCGGCTCAAAGTCGGGCTGCATGGCCTTGCCTGCGACCTCGACGGTGTAGCTCATGGAGATCTTGGAGCCGACCGGGATCTCGTCGATCTCGGGGCCGACGACCTCGATCTTGTGATCCTCGACCTCGGAGGCGTCCTTGGTGGTGACGAGCTCGAAGCAGTCCTTGCGGGAGCCGTCGATCTCAACCTGCATGTCGCCCTTGCGGATGATCTCGCCTTCGAATGCGGAGGAGAAGGAGACGGGGATGTCGATCTTCGTGATCTTCAGCTTGATGCCGCGGGCCTCGATGGAGGTGTCGATCCAGTCCTTGGTGTCATCGTAGATGATGAGGGACTTCGGCACGGCCCACATATCGTCGTGGTCGTTGGTGATGACCGGGAAGCCGAGCTTGATGGCGCCCGCACCGCAGGCGACGGTGATATCGTTGACCGGCTTGTACGCGTTGACAAACGCGTTGATGCGGTCGAAGGTGTACTTGTGGAAGCCCTCGACGTCGCCCGGTTGGATGGCGCCGAAGATCATGGCCGCGCGCACGACCAGGGAGATGACGTGACCGACGGACCAGATCTCCTCGCCGACCGGAACGACACGGACGGGGAAGCTCATGGAAAGACCGGCCTCGACAGCCTGCTCGATGATGCCGCCGATCAGGAACACGAAGATACCGCGGGACTGATAGCCCTTGATGGTCTCAACCGCTTCCTCGGTGGACGGAGCCGGCCCGATCATGACGACGAAGCCGGGGATATCGCCGGTGACAAGGGGAACGCCCAGCTCACGCACTTCCGCGTCGGTGAAGTGGCCGTGGTAGTTGGTGCCCTCATACGGGGTCTGGGTCTTGACGTACTTGCAGGCCTCGATCATCTCGGCGGCGATGGCGGTGCCGACACCGGACTGGAAGATGGAGTGCGTGCGCGGCTCGCGGAGCATCATGGCCTTCACGTCGGCCAGCGCATCCTGCAGCTCGCCGGTCGTGGTGACCTTCTTGCCGATGTAGGCATAGATACAGGCGCAGAAATAAGCGGTGGAGGGAAGCGTCAGGGGAGCGTCGCGGCCGACTTCAGCCACGATCTTGTTAACTTCTTCCTCGGCCTTGGCGAACATCTCGTCAGAGCCGTTGAAGACGCGTTCAAACAATGTCTTCATTGTGGTTTCATTCCTTTCAGATTCATTCTTTGGCGTCGATGGCAGCCTTGATGGCGCGGATCTCATCCAGCGCGTCGGGGCTGCAGTCGTAGGGGGAGAGGCCTTTGCGGTCCGCGTCGATGACGGTGGGACTGTAGCTGATGAAACCGAGCAGATCCTCGGCCGGGATGCGGCTGCGGATAAATTCGCGGTCGGACTCGTCGCGGATCTTGTTGGCGACGACGCGCACCTTCGTGATGCCGATGTCGCGGGCGAGCTCCTTGATGCGCACATAGGTCTGTACGCTCCGCGCGCCCGGCTCGATGACCACGATGAACTGGTCCATCATGCTGGCCGTGCCGCGGCCGAGATGCTCGAGCCCGGCCTCCATGTCCATGATGACGACGTCGTCCCTGCGGAAGACCAGATTCGTCATGATCGCCTTGAGCATCACGTGCTCCGGGCAGACGCAGCCGGTGCCGCCGGTGTCGACGGTGCCCATGACGAGAAGCTTCACGCCGTGGATGTCCTTGGCGAGCTTGTCGGGCAGGTCGGAGACGTCGGGGTTGAGCTTATAGAAGCTGTTCTGGTCGTTGGCGCCGGTGCGCTCCTTGGCCAGCTGCTTCATTTTGGACACGGGAACGATGGAGTTGACTTCTTCCTCGCTCAGCCCGAGCGCCAGACCCAGGTTCGCGTCCGGATCGACGTCGGCGGCGAGGACCGTGCGCCCTTCGTCGGCGTACAGCCGCGCGAGCGTGGAGGCCAGCGTCGTCTTGCCGACGCCGCCCTTGCCGGTGATAGCTACTTTCATATCGGTAAAGACCCTCCGGGAGCTTCGCTTAGATGCCGAGAGCTGCGCGCTTGGCCTCGATGGCGGCGATCATCTTGTCGCCGAGGCTCTCGATGTTGGTATCGACGACGAAGTGCGCCTCGACCCACTCCTTGCAGCCGCGGGTCTCGCCCTGCAGCAGCTCGGTGATCTCGCTGGAGCCCTTGGAATACGGGTCAACGCCGAGGTAGGTGTCGATGCCGGTGGCCACGACGTAGTTGCCGATGGAAACTGCCTTTTCAGACATCCATTCCGGCGCGCAGCCGCAGAGCGGAATCTGGGAAATGTTGATGCCCCAATCCTTTGCAAGATCGGAAGCCAGGATCATCATACGGGAGATATCCACGCAGGAGCCCATATGCAGGACCGGCGGGATGCCGACCAGCTTGCACACGCGGCGCAGACCCTCGCCGCAGTATTCGGCGGCGTCGAGGTCCATGAGACCTGCCTTGGCGGCAGCCTGTGCCGAGCAGCCGGAGACGATGACGATGATATCGTTCTTGAGGAGCTTCTTCATAAGCTCGATATGGGCGGTGTCGGGACGGACCTTGGGGTTGTTGCAGCCGACCATCGCCACTGCGCCGCGCAGAACGCCCGCCTTGACGACATCCGCCAGAGGCTTCAGCGTGCCGAACGCGTCGACATGGGTGTTGCAGACGCCGTCGAGCTCTTTCTTGATTGCCTCGACCGAGTAGCCGACACGGGCCTTGGTCTTGAGGTTCGGGATGTTGACGAGCTCGGGCTTGCGGTTTTTGAAGTTTTCGATCGCCATCTTGATGATCGCCTTGGCGTTGTCCGCCGCGGTGTCCTCATGGAACTCGATGAAATCGGAGTCCGGCATGCGGGCGATGGGGGAAGTGGTGATGAACTTGGTATGGAAGCACTTCGACAGCGGGCCGAGTGCCGGGAAGATGCACTGCACGTCGACGACGATAGCTTCGCAGGCGCCCGTCAGAACGACGTTTTCCTGCTGCAGGAAGTTACCGGCCATCGGGATGCCCTGACGCATGGCGACTTCGTTGCCCGTGCAGCAGACGCCGGCGATGTTGATGCCCTTGGCGCCGACGGACTTGGCGAGCGCGACCATCTCGGGATCCTGCGAGTACATGACGATCATCTCGGACAGGGAAGGATCATGGCCGTGGACGATGATGTTGACCATGTCCTTTTCCATGACGCCGATGTTGGCGGTGGTGTCGACGGGGCGCGGGGTGCCGAACAGAATGTCGGAGAACTCGGTGCCCATCATGGAGCCGCCCCAGCCGTCGGACAGACCGGCGCGCAGGGACTGCTTGATCAGAGCCTCCGGCAGCGAGGAACAGCCCATATGCGTCATGTGCAGCGACTGCGAGACCTCACGGTCAATCGCGCGCGGCTCGATGCCGGCGTCATGCCACAGCTTCTGGGTGTGCTCCGGTGCGCGCTTGAGGTAGCGCTGCACGCCGAACGGCTTGCCGTACTCGAGAAGACCCGTCTCGGCGACCTCGTGGGCCAGATCGTAGATATCCTTGCCCTCGGTCTCGATGCCCCACTCGGCGGCGATCTTCTTCAGCTTTTCCGGATCCTTGACCTGGTAGGAGCCGCCCTCTTTCGCCTGATAGAGCGTGTGGCAGATCTGACGGCCATGGTCGGAGTGCGTGGCTGCGCCGCCTGCGGTGAAGCGCAGGTAGTTACGGCCGACAATGCCGTGCACGTCGCAGCCGCAGATGCCGCGCGGGGCCTTCGGCGTGATGCGGCAGGGGCCCATGGAGCAAATGCGGCAGCAGGTGCCGGCTTCGCCGAAGCCGCAGTGCGGCGTCTGATTCTTGACGCGCTGCTGCCAGGAATCTGCGCCAACTTTTTTGCCGGTTTCGAGCAATTCGTTGGTCGCTGCTTCCATCTGTTCAACTGTGATTAAGCGATCCCAATCCATCGATGATGTATCCTCCTAAATTTTGTTCTGGACCGGCCTACGCAGCAGCTGCCCAGGCCGAAGGGGGGTGGCGTGTCCGTCCGGACAAACCGAGCGGGCGTATTTTCGCCTCGAAACCAAAAGCGACGCAATACGCCTCATACAGCTTGGGTCTATTCTATCAAGCCCCCGCGGGAAAGTCAACCGATCCGAACCCCGGCGGGGGGTTATCGGCAAACGCGGAAATCAGACGAAATCGAAATAAAAACAACAAATAAAAAGTCAGAATCGTCGACAAAAAACGGACGATTCTGACTTTATGCACAAAATGATATACGATATTCGGATATTCCTTTTTTTATGATTCCATATGAACATTGATATGCGGATACGTCATGGTGACGCCGGCAGAGGAAAAGGCTGCCTGCAGGCCGTCAAGGACGTCATTGTAGCAGGTCCAGTAATCCTCCGTGCGGGCCCAGAAGCGCAGGACGTAATTGACCGCACTGTCGCCGTAGCCGGTGACGTGGGCTTCGATGGGCCGGTCTTTGAGGACCTTCTCATGCGCAGCCGCGGCCTGCGTGAGCACGGCGCGGACGGTGTCCGCCGCGTCGTCATATGAGGCCGAGACGTTCAGGTCGATCCGGCGCGCAGGCTCGGCGGTCTGGTTGACGATGGCGGCCGCGGTGACCTGGCTGTTGGGCAGGTAGATGCGCTGGCCGTCATACGTCCGCAGGCTCGTATAGACCGCGCCGATGGTGAGCACCGTCCCGGCCTTGTCCCCGATCTGCACGTAATCCCCGGCACGGAAGGGCTTGGCCGTGAGGATCATCATCGCGCCCGCCACGTTGGAGAGCGCCGTCTGCAGCGAGAGCGAGACGGCTAGACCGGCGACGCTCAGGATGGCGAGCAAAGACGTGGTATCGACGCCAAGCGTCCCCGCCACGAGCATGATCGTGATGAAGATCAAGATCGCCTTTGCCGACGTGCGCAGGAAGCCGAAGATCGTATGGTCGAGCTTCGAGCGCGAAAACAGCTTGTCCGCCGCCCGTAAGATCAGCCGGATCAGCACCGCGCACAAAACGAGCAGCACCGCCGCATACAGCAGCTTCTCCAGCGTCAGCCGCGAAAAAAACGACTGCACCTGCTGCTCGTCGATGGTCTGCGTATCCAGAACGGAAGAAAAGATCATAAACGACCCTCCGGGTGATAAAAAATCTTCATAAGGCTCCCCTCCCAGGGGAGCTGTCTGCGAAGCAGACTGAGAGGTTGTCGCAAATTTGCTGCAACCTCTCCGTCTCGGCTTACGCCGAGCCACCTTCCCCCCTCATAGGGGAAGGCTTGGATAAACGCCACGCCCCTGCAGGCAGGGGCGTGGAAAAGGTCAGTCAGAGGCGGACGGCGCGTCTTCCTGCGGGACGTCCGGGGAGGCGGGGGCTTCCGCGTCCTGCTCGTCCTGCGCGGGTTCGCTGCCGTCGGTCAGCTTTTTGTTTTCCGCGTTCACGTAGGTCATGAACTCGTCGCCGGTGATGGTCTCCTTGGTGAGCAGATACATGGCGATCTCGTCGAGCAGCGCCCGGTGCTCGGTGAGAAGCCGCTTGGCGTCTTCGTAGCAGTCCATGAGCAGCTTGTGGATCTCCTCATCTGCGGCGGAGGAGGTGGAGTCGGCGCAGTTCATCATCGTGCTGCCGTCGAGGTACGGGTTCGAGACCGTGGACAGGGCCATGAGCCCGAGCTTGTCGCTCATGCCGTACTGCGTGACCATCTTGCGGGCCAGCTCCGTGGCGCGCTCAATGTCGTTGGACGCGCCCGTCGTGGCGATGCCGAAGACGATCTGCTCGGCGGCGCGGCCGCCCAGCATGGTCTGCAGCTCGACAATGAGCTCTTCCCGGCTCGACAGGAACTTCTCCTCCTCCGGCATCTGCATGGTGTAGCCCAGCGCGCCGGAGGTATGCGGCACGATCGTGATCTTGGAGACCGGCTGCGAATGCTTCTGCAGCGCCGCGACCAGCGCGTGGCCGACCTCGTGGTAGGAGACGATGCGCTTTTCCGTGTCGGTCAGCACCGTGCCCTTCTTCTCCGTGCCCGCAATGACGAGCTCGAACGACGTCAGCAGATCCTGCTGGTTGACGGCCTTGCGGCCCAGACGCACGGCGCGCAGCGCCGCCTCGTTCACGAGGTTCGCCAGATCCGCGCCGACCGCGCCCGCGGTCGCCTGCGCGATCTTGTGCAGGTCGACGTCCTCGGCGAGCTTGATGTTCTTCGTGTGCACGCGGAGCGTCTGATAGCGCCCGGCGAGGTTCGGCCGGTCGACGATGATGCGGCGGTCAAAGCGGCCCGCGCGCAGAAGCGCCTTGTCGAGGATCTCCGGCCGGTTCGTGGCGGCCAGAATGACGACGCCCTTGCTCGAGTCGAAGCCGTCGATCTCGGCGAGCAGCTGGTTGAGCGTCTGCTCGCGCTCGTCGTTGCCGCCGAAGCGCGTGTCGCGCGTCTTGCCGATGGCGTCGATCTCGTCGATGAAGATGATGGCCGGGGCGACCTTCGCCGCCTGCTGGAACAGATCGCGCACGCGGCTCGCGCCGACGCCGACGAACATCTCGACGAAATCAGAGCCGGAGATCGAGAAGAACGGCACGCTGGCCTCGCCCGCGACGGCCTTGGCCAGCAGCGTCTTACCGGTACCCGGAGGGCCGACGAGCAGTGCGCCCTTCGGCAGCTTTGCGCCGATGGCAGCATATTTCTGCGGGTTATGCAGGAAGTCGATGATCTCGACAAGCGATTCCTTGGCCTCGTCCTGACCGGCGACGTCGGCAAACGTGACGCCGGTGGACTTTTCCATATAGACCTTGGCCTTGCTCTCGCCGATGCCGCCGATGCCGCCGCCCATGCGCTTGGACATGCTGCGCATCAGCAGGCTGAACAGCGCGTACATGATGATGACCGGCAGCAGCCATGTGACGACAAAGGTCACGATGGGGCTGGCCTGCTCGACGATCTCGGTGTTGTAGATGACGCCCTGCTTGTCCAGCTGCGCCTTGAGCTCGGAATTATCGTAGTTGGGGATGATGCCGGTGTAGTACATCCGCTGCTGCGCAGCGGGCTTTTTGGCCTCCTCCCGCGTCAGGATGACGATCCGGTCCGACTGGAACTCCAGCTCCGCGATCTCGTCCTTGTCGAGATACTCCTGGAATTCGTTGTACGGGATCTCCGACAGATAGGCGTTGGCGATGGAGGTATAGACGGAATTGATGAGCAGCGTGGCAATGAGCGCCGCGACCATCAAAAAGACGATCCGGCGGCCCTGACGGCCGTCGTCATTGTTCTGCGGCTTATTGTCCTGCGGCTTTTTGCCATTGGGGTCGTTATTCAAAAACGCACCTTCTTTCTGCGAAAAACATGGGAAAATTTAGTATTGTTTTTCCTTTTTCAAATCTTATCACACCCGCCCGGCTTTTACAAGAAAGAACCCGCGGCGGGGCGGTAAATTTTCTGTGAATTGTGAGATTGGGATTGAGCTTTGCCGAAGAAGCTGTTATACTATACCATGAAATACTATGAAAAGAAATTCTGACGAAATCACTTGGAAGCTGGAGAGATCATGGAACAGAAAAAATGGAACCGCAATGACCGCCGCCCGCCCCTGCACCGCGCGCAGGAGCCCTCGGAGGCGGCAGAAAATATGCTCGAGGGCCGCAACGCCGTGCAGGAAGCGCTCGCTGCCGGCCGCCCGATCGACAAGCTCTATATCGCCGCCGGCGAGACCGACCGCGCCCTTGCCCGCCTCGCCGCCATGGCGAAGGAGGCTGGAGCTGCCGTCGTCGAGACCGACCGGCGCAAGCTCGATCAGCTCTCCGCCACCGGCGCGCATCAGGGCGTCGTCGCCATGGTCGCGGCCCACGCCTACGCCACGGTCGACGAGATCCTCGAAAACGCGAAAAGCAGGGGAGAAGCGCCCCTCATCGTCCTGTGCGACGATCTGTCGGACCCGCATAACCTCGGCGCCATCATCCGCACGGCGGAGTGCGCGGGCGCGCACGGCGTCATCATCCCCAAACGCCGCAGCGCGGGCTTGACGAGCATCGTCGGCAAGACGAGCGCGGGCGCGGTGAGCTATCTGCCCGTCGCGCGCGTGCCGAACATTCCGGCGCTTTTGAAGGAGCTGCAGCAGCAGGGCGTGTGGATCTTCGGCACCGCCGCCGAGGGGACCACGAGCCTGTACGAGGCCGACCTCAAGGGCCCTGCCGCCATCGTCATCGGCAGCGAGGGCGACGGCATGGGCCGGCTTGTGCGCGAGGGCTGCGACTTCCTCGTCAGCATCCCGATGAAGGGCCGCATCTCCTCGCTCAACGCTTCCGCCGCCGCCGCCATTCTGCTCTACGAGGCCGTGCGTCAGCGCCTTGGCTGACGCGCGCCGCCATTCACGAGGTCTTCCATGGATCACAAAAAGGATCAAGAATTTGAACAAACGCTCGCCGAGTCCGAGCTTTTGCTGCGCGGCGCGGCCCGCAGCGCGTCGGACGATGCGGACCTGACGCTCGAGAGCATTCTGGCGGAGTTCGGCTCCCGGGAGAACGGCGCCGAAGCCGCCGCAGAGCCGGAGGACGTCGGGCTGCCCGAGCCGCGGCCCGCCGTGCG
>OLVV01000893.1_pt1 | contig 13131 bp, 10 predicted proteins | sample 1673581 | NCBI WGS metagenome assembly OLVV01 (sample SAMEA103958116, study PRJEB25191) | human gut metagenome | biome: human-associated habitat [ENVO:00009003]; feature: intestine environment [ENVO:2100002]; material: feces | place: Germany | collected 2013/2015
CCTACTATGCGCCCGCGCGGCGTCCGCACAACCGGAAACGTACTGAAGTAATCGTCGTCAGACATATACCACTCATACCTGACAATGCCTTGCGCACGGCTCATAGCGCGGTCTATCGCCGGCACATATCGCGGACTAACCACAGAGAGCAGGCAGCGCCCGTCGGTCATAGTAACGGCCAGGACAACCCTCATACGCTTACGTGCCCTGCCGGCAGACCGCTGTACGGCGTCCATCTTTGTCGAAACGCTTATGTTCCATCCGTCGGCATTTATGGTGCGCATCATCCTGCGGAACACCTCGCCGTGCGGCGACGTATCCTTTATTCGCCTCGACGTTATGCACAGATGTATCATCTCGTGCAGCAGAACGTTCTTAAAATGGCGCTCGTCGGCATCGTAATAGTTGCTCAGGCGTATTGTATAGTCGGTGTACGACTTGGAAAACATCTTACGCCTAACCTTGCACGACATACATCCGAGCTGCGTGCGCGAGCGCCCCACGGCAAATGCGGGCACGGGCAGACTGCCGCCAAAATAGCGCACATCAAAGTCGGCAAACCATTCTTTAAGAAGTTCTACATTTACTTGCATGGATGCAAAGTTAACACATCGGCCACACAAGAGCAAGCGTAGCGGCAACTTTTTGCACGAGCCACGAACACACTACATGCAGTTTATTTCATAAATATATCAATATTTCACATTGTGTCAACAAACAGTTTTACCAATAATATATCATATCCAATAGATACAGAAAATATCACCATGCAACAAATCTTCGTCATTAGCTTACACTCTGACTTCAGTTGACGCTCTCATACTGCGATATTCTGAAAATAAAATCATCCGGCCGTAAAAACCTGCCAAAATCGTGTGCAAACATAAGATGCGACACATCAGAACATTACAGGCTATCTACAGAGTTGTGTGCAACGATTTTGACTGAAAAACAGGCAAAAACCACTGTTTTTTGGCACCAAAAACGGCCTGTTAAAGATGAAAAAACAGTGCATTAACGCACAAAAAGTGGCATATTAATCAGACGAAAACATGCTGTTAACGATGTTTTGTAAATAGAGTTTACCTACAGAACCATATTTTAGCCTTACCAATTTCTATTTTGCATGAAAATCCTGACATAAACACGATGACAAAATGAAAGGCAATTAAGCGTTGCAGGTTTCAAAAATAAAAACAATACAAGACGCATGACATATAACCGTAAAACCATATAGACGTACCCGAGATACGTCTGAATAATAAAGACACATAATTTATAACGAGAGGAAATACGGACAAACCCGGTGTATGTACATATAGGACATAAAAAAATCCGGCACGAACGCCATTGCGTCCGTGCCGGATTTTATTTTAAAGGTCTATAAATAAACCTACCGCTATTCAGCGTTGTCTGATATAGCCTGCATTATCTGTGCCTCAATCTCCTCACACAGTTCAGGATTGTCTTTCAGCAGAGTCTTCGTTGCGTCGCGTCCCTGAGCCAGTTTGCTTCCCTGATAAGAGAACCATGAACCGCTCTTCTGTATTATGCCATACTCAACGCCGAGGTCAACAAGCTCGCCAACCTTAGAGATTCCGTCGCCGAAGGTAATCTCAAACTCAGCCTTGCGGAACGGAGGAGCCACCTTGTTCTTAACCACCTTTACGCGAACCTGATTGCCGATAACCTTGTCGCCGTCTTTTATGCTCGTAACGCGGCGTATGTCGAGGCGCACGCTGGCATAGAATTTCAGCGCATTACCGCCGGTTGTTGTCTCGGGGTTGCCGAACATAACGCCAATCTTCTCGCGCAGCTGGTTGATGAAGATGCACGTTGTGTTGGTCTTGCTTATAGTAGACGTAAGCTTTCTGAGAGCCTGACTCATCAGTCGTGCCTGCAGACCAACCCTGTTGTCGCCCATGTCGCCCTCAATCTCGGCTTTCGGAGTAAGCGCAGCCACTGAGTCGACTACCAGAATGTCTATCGCTGAAGAGCGTATAAGCTGGTCGGCTATCTCGAGAGCCTGCTCACCGTTGTCAGGCTGAGATATCAGCAAGTTGTCGACATCCACTCCGAGCTTGGCGGCATAGAAGCGGTCGAAGGCATGCTCGGCGTCGATAAAGGCTGCAATGCCGCCCGCCTTCTGAGCCTCAGCAATGGCGTGAATGGCGAGAGTAGTCTTACCGCTGCTCTCAGGACCATAAATCTCTATTATTCGTCCGCGTGGATATCCGCCCACACCGAGAGCGGCGTTAAGGCCGATGCTTCCGGTGGGAATGACCTCAACCTGCTCGATGTTCTCGTCGCCGAGCTTCATTATCGAGCCTTTGCCGAAGTCTTTTTCTATTTTGGCCATGGCAGCCTGCAAGGCTTTCAGTTTGCCTTCCTGTATGCCCATGCCCTCTGTATCTTTTTCTTTTGCCATATAAAAGCGTTTTTTAGTAATTGAGAATGGAGAATTGAAAATGGAAAATTATGATTTGCATTGTTGCAATGCATTTAATCTCCAATGTCTGTCTAACAGTTCCACTCGAATTATTTAATTGAGAATGGAGAATGGAAAATTATGATTTGCATTGCTGATATGCATTTAATCTCCAATGTCTGTCTAACAGTTCCACTCAAATTATTTAATTGAGAATGGAGAATGGAGAATTATGATTTGCATTGTTGCTATGCATTTAATCTCCAATGTCTGTCTAAACAGTTATGAACCAAATACTCCTATCCCATTATGAATTATAAATTTCAAAACTCATCATTCCAATTATGAATTATGAATTGTGAATTATGAATTAAATTACAGTTCCAGGTCGCCGTCGAACACTTCGTGCCAAGGCAGTCCCTGCTTGTTGAGCTGCTCCATGAATGGATCCGGATCAAACTCCTCTACGTTCCATACGCCCGGCTTGCGCCACAGACCTTTGAAGAACATCATTGCGCCAATCATGGCGGGCACACCTGTTGTGTAGCTTACGCCCTGCATGCCAGTCTCCTTGTAAGCCTCCTGATGCGAGCAGTTGTTATAAACATAATATGTGCGCTCCTTGCCGTCTTTCAGTCCGCGGATACGGCAGCCTATGCTTGTCTCGCCGTCGTAGTTCTCGCCGAGATCCTGCGGATTAGGCAACACAGCCTTGAGGAACTGCAGCGGAACAATCTTAACCTTGGCAGTCTTGCCTGAGCCGTCGGCCAGCGGAGCCTCATATTCAATCTCGTCGATGCGAGACATGCCGATGTTCTGAATAACGTCGAGATATGTAAGATACTGCTGTCCGAAGGTCATCCAGAAGCGTGCCTGCTTGATTGTAGGATAGTTCTTTACGAGGCTCTCCAGCTCTTCGTGGTGCATCAGATAGCTCTCGCGCGGACCGATGTTAGGATATGTGAGCGCCTTGTGAACCTCGAGCGGCTCGGTTTCAAGCCACTGGCCGTCCTTATAGTAAAGTCCCTTCTGAGTAATCTCGCGGATGTTAATCTCAGGGTTGAAGTTTGTTGCGAAAGCCTTGTGGTGGTTTCCGGCGTTGCAGTCAACGATGTCGAGATACTGAATCTCGTCGAAGTGATGCTTTGCAGCATAAGCAGTATAGATGCCGCTCACGCCCGGGTCGAAGCCGCAGCCAAGAATGGCTGTAAGTCCTGCCTGCTCGAAGCGCTCCTTGTATGCCCACTGCCAGCTGTACTCAAAGTGAGCCTCATCCTTAGGCTCATAGTTTGCGGTGTCGAGATAGTTGCATCCGCAAGCCAGACAGGCGTCCATTATGGTAAGATCCTGATAAGGCAGGGCAAGGTTGATAACCAGCTCGGGCTTATAGTCGTTGAACAGAGCCTTGAGCTGCTCAACGTCGTCGGCGTCAACCTGCGCCGTCTTTATATCCATGTTAATTCCGGCCTTGTGGATGGCGTCGACAATCTGGTCGCACTTCTCCTTACGGCGACTTGCAATCATGAACTCGGTAAACACGTCAGCATTCTTTGCTATCTTGAACGCTGCAACGGTAGCTACGCCACCGGCTCCAATCATTAATACTTTTCCCATTTTAAAAATTTATTTTGCTTGTTTTTTGTTATTAGTCTTATAAGATTATTGGGGATGGGACTTATGGGGCGGGTAATTGGCGATGACAGACATCTGGCAGCCAAGGCTGCCGCTCCGCCATAATCCCTGCCGCTCCCTATTTTATCTCATCGGCCCTTATGCCCAGCGCGCTCATCAGCGAGTAGCCGAGTATCTCCTGACGGAAGTTGCCGCCCTGCATGGGCTGCATGGCAAACACGGTTACACGCTTTTCGTCGTCAACGTTTCTCAGGGCATGGCGCACACGGTCGTAGATGCGCTCGGCATCGGGCACAACCATAACACGCTTCACTTCTTTCTGTGCGCATATAAGCTCCACCGTCTCAACGAAGAAATCGTCCTTGCTGACAATGTCCTCAACGGGAAGCGCACTGATAAGGAACTCTCCAAGGTTGTCCTTAAACGCCATGCCGTCAAGTCCATGGGCATATTCAGACGGCTTGAAATTGTCAAGTCTGTCTCTGTTCTTGCCGTGTATCAGAATCACCTGCGTCTGGTGTTCGCCCTCGCGCAGTCCTCCGTCAAGACCGATACAGTCAATCCAGCGCGCCATGTCGGCCTGCGGGATGCGCCGCTCTATCATCCTTTCAAAATTAACGATAAGGTCGAACGCCACTTTATCTATATAGTCGGCGTCTACCACCATAACATTCTCGCACCATTTTGCGGTGCCTGCCAAATTGTTATTCATGTATGCAAACTTACACAAAAATAATGAGAATACACACCGTTAGACAAAAAAACTGACTTTTTGATATTCTTTGTAATGTGTCTTTCAAAGCGAAAGACACATTACTCATGTTTTCAGACTAAACTATTATAGTTTTTGCACATTCTGCGGCATCATTCTGCCGGCTCAGCCCTTGCTATACGCCTTCTGCTGCCATCGCGCTGTCCTGAAATAATCAGCGGCACACGCTCCACCACAACCACCGACGTGTCGAGACCGAGCGCCTTAGGCTCGTCTACGCCAATGCGTCTTATTATAGCATAGAGGCTCATCAGCAAGTTCTGACGGCGGTCTGACGAATCTTCGGGATAATAGATGCGGTGGATTATAATGAAGCGGAAGTCGCCGGCAATGCCCTTGCTGCGCAGCGAAGGATAAGAGCTGGTAAGGTCTACCTCGCCTGAAGCCACCAGGTCTTCTATTATCTGGCGGAGATACAGGCTGACGCGCGGCTCAATTCTGAATCCGATGCGCAGGTTTATGCTGAACAGCGTGTCGGGCACGAGTGCCTTGCAGGTGTATTCGAGCGTGTCGGGCGCGTCAACAAACTCAATGTGCAGCAGCCAGTAATGGTCGGCACGCTTGGGCTGCTTGTTTATTATCGAATAAAGCAGCTTGTCGTCCACTCCGCCTTCAGTCGGTGCATGGTTTACATACACAAGGTTTGAGGCATACTTTGGTATGCTGTTGTCTGCCTTTATCGCAGATATTATGTCGTGATAGTCGCTGAGTTTCTTTATGCGCAGATAGCGGCTGCGTATCTTGCGTGCACTTATCCACACAAACATAATGAAGCAGAGCAAGCCGCCTATGAGCAGGGTGAACCATCCGCCGGCAACAAACTTAGACATGTTGGCAGCAAGGAACAGTCCTTCGAGCACACAGTAAAGACCGACAAAAATGATTACGACAAAACGCGGAGCTGACATCTTGCGCAGATAGAAGCCCAGAAGCAGCGTTGTCATCAGCATGGTTATGGTGATAGCCAGTCCGTAGGCTGCCTCCATGCGTGAAGAATCGCCGAAGAGAAGCACCGTAAACACCACGGCAATATACATAAATCCGTTTACCGTAGGAATATATATCTGTCCCTTCACATTGGTAGGGTGCTTTATCCTCATACGGGGCCAGAAGTTGAGGTTCATCGCCTCACTCAATATCGAGAACGAACCGCTGATAAGTGCCTGGCTCGCCACGATGGCCGCACCCGTTGCCATAAACACGGCAAAGAGCAGCATGCCGTCTGGCATGATGGCATAAAAAGGATTGTCGTTGCCGGCTGCACGCACCGGATTGGCAAGCACCCACGCACCCTGACCGAGATAGTTGAGGATGAGCATAATCTTGACAAAAATCCAGCTGATGGCGATGTTGTGCTTACCGCAATGTCCAAGGTCGGAATAAAGGGCCTCGGCACCCGTGGTACAGAGGAAAACGGCTCCGAGCACGAGGAACCACACAGGCGACTCTATAAGCAGACGCGCCGCATAATATGGATTAAAGGCCTTGAGAACCTGCGGACAGCCCATAAGCCACATAAGGCCAACGACACCGAGCAGCATGAACCACAACAGCATGAATGTGCCGAAAGAACGGCCTACATGCTCCGTACCAAAACGCTGCACGAAGAACACAACAGTGATGACGGCAATGGCAACAGGCAGCACGGGTATATCGGGATTGATGCCGCGCAGTCCCTCTATGGCTGTGGTAATGGTGATGGCAGGCGTTATCACTCCGTCGGCCAGCAGCGTGCTGGCTCCTATAACGGCTATGGCATAAATCCAACGCCGCTTATGCCGGCGCAACAGTGCGTAGAGAGCCAATATTCCGCCCTCGCCATGATTGTCGGCACGCAATGCTATGAGCACATACTTTATGGTAGTCTGCAACGTAAGCGTCCAGATTATGCACGAAAGCGCTCCCAGCACGTAATTTTCTGTCAGAGCTTCGCCCGTGTGTGTTATTGCTTTCATCACATACAGGGGTGACGTTCCGATGTCTCCAAAAACAATTCCCAGCGTCATGAGTATTCCGGCAAGTCCGGCTTTGCTCACTCCCGCCGTAGCATTTACCTTAGATGTTTGTACCATATTGAATATATTTTATTTCGCCTGCAAAATTATAACGATAAAATGAAAGAAATGCTTATTTTTACATTTTATTTTATGCAGTGAGAGAAACGGCCGACTCCTTCACGCACGACAAAAGGATGCGCCTACGGAATAATATGAATAAACATGAGACAGGAAACGGCTGTAAAAAAACAGCGATATAAAAGAACACAAAATCTGCTGATAAGGAGGCAAGAAAAAACCGGAAGAGCAGGCATAAAGCCTTGTCTTCCGGCAGCTTATAATAACTAAACCATACAACTTTCATAAAATGAGTCTGACGCAGTCCGCAATACTTTTAATCCCAACCGGTCTTTATAAGTCAGGATTAAAGAACAGCATCAGGACCTTGCGCTGACCGGCATAACGCCTATATCAGCCGTTAGATCAGAACTCAACAAGAATACGGAAAATCTTTCCGGGATTCTCGCTCCAGTCTTTCATTGCATCAGGAGTTTCCTCGGGAGTAACGACCTTAGATATAAACTTCTCGATGGGATAACGTCCTGTGTTAATGCAGTTGATAACGGCTCTGAAGTCAGACGGAGTTGCATTGCGAGAGCCGCGTATGTCAAGTTCCTTCTGAACGAACAGCTTTGTCTGGAAAGCCACTTCGCTCTTGGCATATCCTATGCAAACCACACGCCCGGTAAAGCCAACCTCGTTGACAGCCATAACGTAAGTGGCAGGACTGCCTACAGCCTCGATGACAACATCGGCACCATAGCCTCCGGTTATCTCCTGTATGCGCTGATGAACATCCTCTGTCATGGTGTTAACAGCATATGTTGCTCCAGCCTCCTTGGCAAGCGCAAGTTTCTCGTCGTCAATGTCGGCAGCAATGACTATTGCACCGCGCAAAGACGCACGCATAACAGCACCGAGGCCCACCATTCCGCAACCGATAACCATTACAAAGGTGTTGTCTGTAACCTCAGCACGCGACACTGCATGGAAGCCGACGCTCATAGGCTCTATCAAGGCGCAGCTGCGCACAGGAATATCGCCTGCCGGTATGACCTTTGTCCAAGGCAGAGCTGCATATTCGCACATAACGCCCTGACGCTGCACGCCCAAAGTTTCATTGTGCTCACAGGCATTATAGCGTCCGTTGCGGCAGGAGGCGCAGTTGCCACAATTTGTGTAAGGGTTAAGCGTAACAACCATTCCCTTCTTCAGTGTGTCGGGTACATCGGCACCAACTTCCTCAATCACGGCACCCACCTCGTGTCCTGGAACGACAGGAAGCTTCACCATTGGGTTGTTGCCGCGGTAAGTATTAAGATCGGATCCGCAGAATCCTACATATTTTATTTTCAGTAAAACCTCATCAGCCTTTATCACCGGCTTTTCTATTTCAGCCACACCAATCTCCTGAGGTGCGGCAATACGAACTGCTTTCATTTTTTCTACGTTTGTTTTATTTTAATTTATCACTTTATATCCTTTCCAGCCATAATATGCGCAAAAAGCGAAACATATCATTGGCACAATGTATGCGATGTAGTACATCTCTTCGTTGGCATGCATGAAATATGCCGTAAGCTGCGGCAGACAGGCGTTGCCGACAATGGCCATGACAAGAAATGCTGAACCGCTCTTGGTCTGGTCACCCAATCCCTGCAGGGCCAAAGAGAACTGTGTGGGATAGATAATAGACATGAAGAACGACACGGCAAGCATTGCATAAATGCCTACATGTCCGCCAAAAGCGCAGATAACGCCACACAGGATTATCAGCAAGATTGAATATACCATAAGCATGTGCGACGGCTTAAACTTTATCATCAGCGCAGTGCCCACCCAGCGGCCTACCAGAAACGCCAGCATGTAGAAGCCGAAGAACGTTGTGGCTGTGGCCTCATCAAGTCCGGCATACACACAGCAGTAAACGAGGAAAAGACTGTTGATGGCCGTCTGTCCGCCGTTATAGAAGAACTGTGCGATGACGCCCCAGCGCAGGTGTGAATGCCTGAGCACGGAGAAGTCGATAAGCTTGCCTTCGCCGCGGGCCTCGCCCGACTTGCTTTCATCTGCTATTTTAGGAAATTTCGTAAACACGAATATCAGCGCCACGACAATCAGCAGCGTGCCCAGAAGCAGATACGGCAGACGCATCGACTCGGTCTCGTGCTGAATGTAGGCCTCCCAGCCGCCTTCATAGCTCAGGGGCAATGTCTCACGCGTGTAATTATTGCCGCTCAGCACCAGCTTGCTCAAGAACATGGCAGAGATAAACGCGCCAAGACCGTTGAACGACTGGGCCAGGTTAAGACGCCTTATTGACGTCTCCGGCTTGCCCAATACAGTTACATAAGGATTGGCAGCCGTCTCAAGGAAGCACATACCCGTGGCTATAATGAAGAAGACACACAGATAAACCCAGTATGACTTGATCATAGCAGCCGGGAAGAACAGGAAGCCGCCCAGCGAGGCAAGGCACAAGCCAAAGATGATGCCGGCCTTATAGCTGTAACGCTTCATGAACATGGCTATTGGTATAGGGAAGATAAAGTAGGCCAGCCAGTAAGCCGTCTCAGTAAACGAAGCCTCAAAAGTGTTGAGCTCACAGGTCTTCATCAGCTGCCTTATCATCGTCGGCAGCAGATTGCTGCTTATCGCCCATAGAAAAAACAGGCAGAATATCAGCGACAAAGGCACTATATAGCTATTTTTTTTCATAACGACATCATATTATTTACTCCGACATATTCTTTACGTATGGCAGGTCAGGCAGATTGTTGAAGCCATAGAACTTTTCAGCATTCTCGCCGAGGAACAGTCTTTTTTCCCTGTCTGTCAGATCATTGGTCTTCAGGATAAAGTCATAAGACATCTTATAGGTTATGGCCGTTATGGTGCGCGGATAGTCTGATCCCCACATCAGCTTGTCGGCACCAACCATGTCGATGGCCTCCCTGATAGCCCTGACGGCTCCGTTAAAGGGATAGAACTCTTTGTTGAACAGCCATGTTATTCCGCCCGACTCTATCATCACGTTGTCGTTAAGGGCGAGTTTTATCTGGTCTTCCCAGCCCGGGGCGGTAACCATGCCGAAATGTCCTATAGCGATCTTCAGGCGCGGACACTCCTCTATCACCTCCTTGATTTCGCCGTTCTGCAAGTTGTTTTCAGCCAGACACAACGACAGGATAACGCCCTTGTCCTCCATCAGATGAAACATCTTCATCATTTCGGGAGAATTCAGGTTTACTCTTCCGTCGCTCAATATCAGCCTGTGGCCAGGTATGGCAATACCCTTGAAGCCGCTATCGATAAGCGAAGCTGCCGTGTCATAGAATCCGGGCTTGAAGTAATCGCACATGCCGAACACAAAGAAGCGTTCGGGATAGTCGTTCTTCACCTTTGCCAGATAGTCGTTCTGTATGCCGTCGATAAACTCCTGCACGACAACAGCTCCGCCCACCTGTGCGTAGTTCATGTTTGAGAGGAACACCTCGGCGCTGTTTACGCCGTCTATCATAAACGGCGGAACCATCTGCACCTCTTCCGTAAGAAAGAACGACCGGCCATTCTTCAATGTCCTGACCGGCATTCCGTTCCAAGAAGTATCCTGGCGCAGCCACAAATGTGAATGCGCATCTATAATTTTATAGTCCATGTCTGCCCTGCTATATTATGTGTTAGCCCAGCGCACACGCATCTGGTCGCCAATTATCTTCTGTACTTCCTCAACCAAGCTGCTGTCCATCGGCGAATTTACATAGTCGATGTTCTTCAGCACGTTCTGAGGATTAGCCGAGCTGAACAGCGTGGTGGCAATGCGCGGATTGCTTGTAGAATACTGCACGGCGAGCTTTTCTATCGGATAACCGTGTTCTGTGCAGTAGTCAGAAGCACGCATGCAAGCCTCCTTAAGAGCCACCGGAGCCGGATGCCATGCCGGTGCGCCGCGCTGCGACAACAGTCCCATCGAGAACGGCGAAGCATTTATTATGCCCACATTGTTTGCCTCAAAGAAGTCGAGATAGTCGAGCAGCATCTCGTCGTTAAGGCTGTAATGGCAGAAACACAACACAGACTCAACTGTTCCGGCCGGAACATGTTCTATCACCCATTTAAGGTTTTCGGGCTGCAGGTCGGTGATGCCCACATGCTTCACCACTCCTTCCTCGCGGAGCTTCACCAGTGCGGGCAGAGTCTCGTTGACAACCTGATTGAGGTCGGCAAACTCAACATCGTGAACATTAATCAAGTCGATGTAGTCAATGTTTAGGCGCTCCATGCTCTCGTAGACACTGTCGGTTACGCGCTTGGCAGAATAGTCCCAGGTGTTGACGCCGTTCTCGCCGTAGCGTCCCACCTTTGTCGAAAGATAATATCTGTCGCGCTGTATTTCCTTCAAGGCTTTTCCCAATACCATCTCGGCCTTGTAATGACCATAATATGGAGATACGTCTATAAAGTTAATTCCGTTGTCAACTGCCGTATGGACTGCTTTTATGCCCTCTGACTCGCGTATGTCATGAAAGACGCCGCCTAAAGAAGAGGCGCCAAAGCTGAGATTAGACACACGCATTCCTGTTTTTCCTAATTCATTGTAGATCATAGTAGAAATATTTATATCTTACGATATGACGCAAGGCAATGGAAAATGTCATATTAAAATTGTTTAAATTATTATGTCTTTCTTCACTCAACCTGCCAAATCATGCTTTTTTAAGCACTTTCAGCCACCGCATCACAGGCATTGCCACACCTTATAAATACACGAATAAAGCCATAATACGCATGTCAATGCTTACATTTTTGACAAAAATTATAGGTTGTATCCATAGATTTTCAAGAAAAAGAACGTATATTTGCACATCGCTTGTGAGCGAAAACCGCATGGCGCGGATTATCTCTCCGCAGGCAGGCTTCCATCAGGAATACTTTACTAAACACATCGTCATGTTCGAAAAAGAACATCCGGATTCAGAATCATGGTTACATACGCTGAAAGGCAAGAAAAAATCATCCGTCAAAAATCCGAGTTTTAATATCAAATCACGAAGTGGTCATTATGTTCAATTTTGTAAATTTGCGCAGTCAAAATAATCAAAATATGAAAAGTATACTTGACGGACGTCCCGCATTAAAGAAAGAAATTGACAAAGTGGCTGAAGTAGCCGGTTATCTTTGGCAGAAGGGATGGGCTGAAAGAAACGGAGGAAACATTACAATAAACATCACAGAGCTGGTTGACGACGAAATAAGACAGATGCCGGCCATAAGTGAAGTAAAGCAAATAGGAGTAACGCTGCCTCATCTTAAAGGCACATACTTCTTCTGTAAAGGAACAAACCGCAGAATGCGCGACTTGGCTCGCTGGCCAATGGAGAACGGAAGCGTAATCCGTATACTTGACGACTGCGCAAGCTATGTGATCATAGCCGACAACGTGGTTAATCCCACGAGCGAGCTGCCTTCACATCTCATGGTGCATGACCATCTGATTGAGAAAGGCTCTCCTTACCGCGCATCGCTGCACACTCACCCGATTGAGCTTGTTGCAATGACACACATACGCAAGTTCTTGGGCAAAGACGTGCTAACGAAGCTGCTTTGGAGCATGATTCCGGAGACAAAGGCTTTCTGTCCGCGCGGATTGGGCATCATTCCTTATCAGTTGCCCAGCAGCGTTGAGCTTGCAGAAGAAACTGTAAGACAGCTTGACGACTACGACGTGGCAATGTGGGAGAAACACGGAGTGTTTGCCATCGACAACGACATCATGCAGGCATTCGATCAGGTTGACGTGCTGAACAAGAGCGCCCTGATATACATCGCTGCCAAGAACATGGGCGAAGAGCCTGAAGGCATGAGCGACGAGCAGATGGCTGAAATGTCTAAGGCATTTAACTTGCCTAAATAAAGTTTGAATAAAAATCTTATCATTCTCAGATAATATTAGTTTAAGAGTCTATTTAGACGGCGGAATCCTGATGCTGTGAAGCATTGGGATTCTGTTATTTTATGGGGTTTCAATATCAGGCAGGACCATATTTGCAGCTGAATAGATATGCTGACACGCCATAAAATTAAGCCCCAATCGGCATCAGGCCGCCATAGCTTTATCTATTTTTGGCATTCATAATTTCAGTTCCTCTTTATGGACACTGTCCAAAATTTTGTGTAAATGTAAAATACAGGATTCAGTTGTAAGTTCCTTCTTATATCTGGATTCTGTTTTCAAAAATGAG
>OLVV01000894.1_pt1 | contig 13130 bp, 10 predicted proteins | sample 1673581 | NCBI WGS metagenome assembly OLVV01 (sample SAMEA103958116, study PRJEB25191) | human gut metagenome | biome: human-associated habitat [ENVO:00009003]; feature: intestine environment [ENVO:2100002]; material: feces | place: Germany | collected 2013/2015
ATCGATAAATTAAATCAATTCATGTTATCACTTTTTACGCACTATCCACAATAAACAATTTTTACCTCAATTCTTTTTGCTTTTTGTGCATATAATTATTATTTTCCTTGATTTTAATAGCCTAAATGCGCAACTTGCGTAGCTAAGATGTTAAAATGCAACAAATTATGCCCATTATATTACATTTTTCGCTTTGACGAATGGAAAAAACAAGTGCTAATATACTACTTGACCAAGGTGTTCACAGGGATAATGGCGAAAACCGACGGCACATTAGGTCAAAAAATGTATAGAGAAAAAAGGAGAGTCACTATGTATCAGCCTGAACAGCCGGTATTCGATCAAGCCATCGAATCCAACATTGAGATCACCTACGGCATTGAAGATGTGCCCAAGCCCTGGTGGAAATCTCTCTACTTTGCCGTCCAGATTACTCTGGTAGACTTTACCCCCTTTGTATGGGGCGGTATGTTTGTCTCCCTGGCCGGTCTGGATGCTGCCACCGTTCTGCCCACCATGATCAGCGCATGCTTCCTGGTCATGGGTATCTGCACACTGATCCAAACTACCATTGGTAACCGCCTGCCCATTGTTCAGGGCCCGTCGGCTTCCCTCGCCTCCTCCATGGGCAGCGTAGCCGCTACCTATGGTCTGCCCGCTGTCTGGGGCTCCGTCATTGTCGGCGGCGCACTGGAAACTCTGCTGGGCGGCGCCCGCATTATGAGCAAGATCCGCAAGTTCCTCCCCCCTGTTGTAGTTGGTTCCGTAGTAGCAGCTATCGGTTATGTAGCTGCCCGTATCGCTGTTCAGTGGACTTTCTCCTCTCAGGATGCTAAGAGCCTCATCATGGCCGCTGTAGCCTTCCTGCTGGCTCTGGTTCTTAAGTTCCGCGGTGGCAAAGGTCTGCTTTCCCAGGGCTTCATTCTCATCACCGTTATCATTGTTGGCGTTGTTGGCGCCTCCGCTCTTGGCGTGTTCAATTGGGAAGCCGTTCACAATGCTCCTTGGTTCGCACTGCCCAAGCTGTTCCCCTACACTGGTCTGGAAGGTCAGAGCGGTTCCACCATCGCCTTTGTTGGTGCCGCTATCGTCGGCGGCTTCTCCGGCTATATTGCTTCCATGTTCGAATCGGTTGGTGACTACGCCGCTACCTGCGCTGCCTGCGATGAGGTCTATCGCATTAAGCACATCGACCGCGGTATCTTTGCTGAGGGTCTTGGCTGCGTGATCTCCGCTTTCTTCGGCGGTCTGCCCTGCACCAGCTACACCCAGAATATCGGCATCATTTCCGCTACCGGTGTATGCTCTCGCCGCGTCACTCAGATCGCTGGCGTAATCTTCCTGGCATATGGTCTGTGCCCCAAGCTGGCCTATATTCTTTCCGGCATTCCGCGTTCTGTTATCGGCGCTGTATTCCTTATCTCTGCCGCTACCATTATGTTCTCCGGCATTGATTCCATCATCAGCGATAAACGCTCCCTGCGCAACACCTTGGTAGCCGGTACTACTTTGGCACTGGCCATCATGCTGCCTTACCACTGCGCCTCTACTTACAGCGCCTGGGCCAAGAGCCTGCCGGCGTTCCTCAATATGCTCTGCACCTCCACCGTGTTCATCGCGGTCGTTGCAGGCGTACTGCTCAATCTTATCCTCAACTATGTTCTGAAGGACAAGAACGAAAAGTAAGCTAGCTCCTCCTCAATGGTACTCATACAGCGCAAACCCCTCCCAAACCGGGAGGGGTTTTGCTACGATAGAATCCCTGCAATCATTTTCCATTTTACTGTCGACTCCAATAGTCCCCCTCCAGCCAATAGCAAAGCGCTCAGTATCCACATCGCCGTCTGTCCGTTTCCTTCTGCCCCGCTCATCTGCTCACAGCGGCTATGCGCCAAGTTGCACATCAAAATCAGCGCCACCAACTGCACCGTCCTTGGCAGAAGTATCCCCAACAAAATATATCCGATTCCGCCCAAACCCACCAACATCAGCAAAAAGCTGACCACTATTCCCTGCCCTATTCCATACAAGACCAGTGCCACCGGAATCATTAAATTCCCCCATAGGCACCGCGCTGCGATCATCAGGTATAGTAGCAGAATCGCCATAAACAGCAGTCGCTCACGCCACAATGCCCACAGGCCCTGTTCCGGTATAGCCCGCAGTTGATTCACCAGGATCCGGCATGGGATAGACTCTGCCCCGCACAACACCGCTGCTATGCTGCCCAGTAGCACCCCTGCCGCAAAATATAAAAGATACTGAATTGTCGTCCCACGCTTCTTCCACAGGCTTTCCCGCCGCCCAGGTACTGGATAATGACTTTTCTTTCTCTTCGGCAACATTTTTCATCCTCCACATTTTGTTATCGCCGCTTGGGGTGGCTCATCTTTGCTCTGCTGCGGTGGTTTACTGCCAGGATGCACCCTATGGCGCCGCCCCCCAGCATCAGCAGGCACTTATACAGTGCCAGCAGACCCACCTCATTTCTCGGAACTGTTAGGGAAATTGCCAGCAGCACCAGGTACATCATTCCGCCTGTCAGTGCTCCGTTCACGATGCCATTCTGTCGCAACTGCCGGCCGCAGCGGTAACCTGCTGCCAAGGTCCCAACCACCAGGGTGATCGTTACCATCGGCGCGGTCAACCCGCCCGGAATATCCTGCGCACTCATTACCAGGGCAAATACCGTCAACAATGCCAGCACCACAGCAGAACCCATTCCAGCGCTTATCGCAATTTCCCGCAACGGCGGGCCGCTCCCCTTCACCCCGTGGCCTTTCTCCCTGCTTTTGGGCATAAAAACGCCTCCCATCCGGATTGTCTGTTCAATCCTATGATGGGAGGCGATATTTTAGAAGAAATTACTTCGGCTCAGCAGTGGTGTTCTTGCCGCTGATGGCCCAACGAGCCAGGCGGACCTTGGAACGGTCGCTGCCGGTCTCAATAACGAGGGAATCCTCTTTCATGCTGACGATAATCCCAATGATGCCGCCGATGGTGACGATCTCATCGCCTACCTGCAGCTCGCTGCGCATCTTGGCAGTCTCTTTATCCTTTTTCCGCTGGGGACGGATGATGAAGAACCAGAATACAACGATGATCAAAGCCATCATAATGATGGAAGACCACATGGAACCGGAGCCAGAAGCAGTTTCAAGAAAAGCAATGTTCATATTGTTTTATCCTCCAAAAAAGTCTTTAACAAATATTATAGAGAATTACCGGTCATTTTGCAAGTAAAATCCGGAGAAAATATTGTTCTATTCCGCACTTTTATATTCTCTTACCCAGTATTGGCACATGCTCGCGGTAGAAGCCCTCAAACCGTCCCTCATCCAGTGCTAACCTTATCTCTTCCATCAGTGTATTATAGAACCACAGGTTATGCATCACAGCCAGCCGCATACCAAGCATTTCATTGGCACGCATCAGGTGGCGCAAGTAGGCGCGGGTATGGTTACGGCACAGTGGGCACCCGCAAAGGGCATCCACCGGGCGGTCATCCGTTACATACTTAGCATTTTGGATATTAATGATCCCTTCCCAGGTAAAAAGATGGCCATGTCGGGCATTGCGGCTTGGCATCACACAGTCAAAAAGATCTACACCCCGGTGTACCGATTCCAAGATATTCACAGGTGTACCAACACCCATTAGGTAACGGATCTTATCCTTCGGGGCAAAGGGCTCCACAGCCTCAATGATATGATACATCTCTTCGGCGCTCTCGCCCACTGCCAGTCCACCGATGGCATAGCCGTCCAGTCCCATCGCAGCAATATCCTTCATGTGCTGCACCCGAATATCCTCATAGGTGCCGCCCTGGTTGATGCCAAACAGTAGCTGGTGTGGATTCACAGTATCCTCCAGGCTGTTCAGCCGGGCCATTTCCTTTTGGCAGCGCTCCAACCATCGGGTCGTCCGTGCTACCGATTTCTGCACATAATCCCGGGGCGATGGGTTTTCGATACATTCATCAAATGCCATTGCAATGGTAGAACCCAAATGCGACTGGATCTGCATGCTCTCCTCTGGTCCCATAAAAATACGATGTCCATCGATATGGGAGGCAAAGGTCACTCCCTTTTCCTCGATATGCCGCAGCGATGCAAGCGAAAACACCTGGAACCCGCCACTGTCGGTCAGGATGGGTCCCTGCCAACCGGTAAACCTGTGCAGCCCTCCCAGCTGACGCACCACATTATCACCAGGTCGCAGATGCAGGTGATAGGTATTGCACAGCATCACCTGGCACTTCAGCTCCTTCAGGTCATAAGCGGAAATACCGCCCTTGATGGCAGCCGCCGTCGCCACATTCATAAAGGCCGGCGTCTGCACCGTACCATGTACGGTGGTAAGCGCTCCCCGCCGGGCTGCTCCTTCTGTCAGTTTCAGTTGATACATTCTTTTTATTCCTCTCTTGTCAGTGTTACACATACCAGTTCCGGCGGGTTAAAGAGCCGAATTCCCATTCGTCCCCGTCCCAGCCCCCGGCTCAGGATCATCGTTTTATCTTCTATTTGGTAGATTCCGCCGTCATATTCCGGGAACAGGATCGTCTCGGGAGAAAGAATCCCGCCCAGTACCGGCAGCCATACCATCCCACCGTGGATATGCCCGCAGAAGGTCACATCGGCACCCCACGAAGCATATACCGGGAAATAGTTTGGATTATGCGCCAACAGAATATTATACCCCTCCGGTGCCTCTCCCAGTATGGTATACATCGTTTCCTCCGTCACTGGGCGATAGTGGCTGGCATACTTGTGGTAATAATCCAGCTTGTACCACAGTCCCGTCAGGTTGATTCTGTCGCCGTTTTCCGCTGTAAGCTGCACCGTTTCATTATCCAATACTTGTACTCTGGATGCTGCCAACGCAGCACGGTAGCTTTCCCAGTCGGCGGTGGCCAGTCCTTCCTCATGGTTCCCACGGATATAGTAGACCGGATATTCCTCCGCCAGTGCACTGCACAGCGCCAATGTCACACTAAAGTCCTCATCATAACGGCTCACCATATCGCCGGTCATTACAATGATATCCGGTTCCTCCGCACGAATCGCTTTCAGCAATCGACCGTTCTCTTCTCCCAAGGACACACTATGCAGATCAGAAAGCTGTACGATGTGATAGCCATTAAAGCCTTCCGGCAAACTCATACCGCCAACGGTATATCGTACTGTTTTTAGTCCATAGTTGCTCCACCACAGTGACCAGCACAGCAAAAGAAAAATCGCCACAATTAAAATAAGCAGCAGCCAGTGTTTCTTCACTCAGTTTCTCCTATGCCAATAATAATGCCCGTCTGATAAAACAAATATATCATACCATAATAGTGTGCCCTTTTCAATTAAAATACCATTCGCCAAATCTTAATAAATAGAAAAAGCAGAATGACCACTTCCAGTCGTCCTGCTTTTGATTATACTCTCACCTCATTGCGAAACGGTGAACAATGCGTAGAAATACCCCTTGTTTGCCATCAACTCATCAAAGTGACCGCATTCCTCCATTGTGCCGTTCTTTATAGCCAGGATACCATCATACCGGCGCAGCAGTGCCTCCTCCAGCATATGTGTAATGACTACTATGCGGGTCATACCGGTCAGGTCAAGAATATCCTCTGTGACCTGATGTGCCGTCTGGGCATCCTGAGCACCGGTCATCTCATTAGAATAAATGTTTCCCCCACTAATGGTATTGCTTTTGGGCCAGCACCCGTCAAAGCCCCGCTCTTTTGCGGTTGTACCGGCAGAAGAAGTGTGCTATAATAGGCTGAAATGTAAAACACTATGGAATGAAGGTAAAAAGATGCAAGACCGTTTGATGACCAAGACATCCGACTATTATTACGACCTGCCGCAGGAACTCATCGCCCAAACACCGCTGGAGCGTCGGGACAGCAGCCGCCTGATGGTGCTGAATAAGGAAACCGGCGAGATCTCTCACCATGTGTTTACCGATATCATTGACTACCTAAACCCAGGTGATGTACTGGCGGTCAATAACAGCCGTGTCATGCCCTCCCGTCTGATTGGCAAAAAAGAAGGCACCGATGGTGCCATTGAATTCCTGCTTCTAAAACAGCTGGGCAATGATGAATGGGAAACGATGGTGCGCCCTGGCAAACGGGCCAAGATCGGCGCTCGGTTTGTATTCGGTGATGGGCTGCTGCACGCCGAGGTACTGGAAATCCTGGAAGGCGGAAACCGTCGGGTCAAATTTGAATACGATGGCAATAATATCTTTGCGGTGCTGGAGGAAGTTGGCCGCATGCCGCTGCCGCCCTACATCACCGAACAGCTGGAAGATGGTGAACGCTACCAGACTGTCTACAATAAGGTACTGGGCAGTGCTGCCGCCCCCACCGCCGGGCTACATTTTACCGAAGAACTACTGCAAAAAATTCAGGAGAAAGGTGTAAAGATAGCTTACCTGACACTTCATGTTGGCCTTGGCACCTTCCGTCCGGTGAAGGTAGACGATGTGACTCAGCATCATATGCACTCAGAACACTACTGGGTCTCGCAGGAGGCCGCTGATCTCATCAATGAGGCCAAACGCACTGGCCACCGTGTCATTGCCGTAGGTACCACCAGCTGCCGCACGCTGGAATCTGCCTATATTCCCGGGAAAGGACTGCGCGAGTGCAGCGATAATACCGATATTTTCATCTATCCCGGCTACCAGTGGAAATGCATCGATGCCCTTATCACTAATTTTCATCTGCCGGAAAGCACCCTTATCATGCTGGTCGCTGCCTTTGCAGGGTACGATCACATCATGAATGCCTACCATGAGGCTGTTAAAGAACGCTATCGGTTCTTCTCCTTTGGCGATGCCATGTTCATTACAAACGAAACGAAGCCCCAAAACACCAGACATTAAACGCTGTACTATCCCATTGAATATTCCTTCTAAAAGAAGCAGGTCATTTTCAGTGATCGGCTTCTTTTTCGTTCCATTTTAATGACACGCTACTCCCTCTCATATACTAAGGATGAAAGGAGGCGTATTTCATATGAAACAAATTCTATTCCGCGGGGCAGCCACGGCACTGGTCACCCCAATGCAGCCAGATGGCTCTTTGGATTTAGAAACTCTCTCCCGCCTTACAGAATGGCAGATCCAAAGCAGTATCTCAGCGTTGGTGCCCTGCGGCACCACGGGAGAAGCCGCTACTCTCACTGATGAGGAACGCTTTACCGTCATCCAAACTGTAGCCAAAACCGCAGCTGGCCGGGTGCCGGTCATCGCTGGAGCCGGATGCAATGACACCGCCCGTGCCGAACAGAACTGCCTGGCCGCCGCGGCGGCCGGTGCCGATGCCCTGCTTCTAGTCACCCCTTATTACAATAAATGCACGCCCAAGGGCTTACAGTCGCATTTCGCGCGGCTGGCATCCGCCACACCGCTCCCGGTCATCCTCTATAATGTTCCGTCCCGTACCGGGGTGACCATCGATATGGAAAGCCGCCGGAAACTTTCCAAAGTTGATAATATCATCGGCCTTAAGGAAGCCAGTACCGATTTTAGCCTCATTCATCAACACCTGTTGGAACTTGGTGATACTCTCCCCCTCTATTCCGGCAATGATGACCTCACCCTGCCTCTGATGTCCCTGGGAGCCCACGGCTGCATTTCCGTCCTCAGCAATCTGCTTCCCCACAGCACCGAAGCCCTCTGTCAGGCGATCTTGCAGAACGATCTACCGGCAGCCCGTTCCCTGCACTATTCCCTTCTTCCCTTGATGAAATCCCTCTTTTGCGAGGTCAACCCCATCCCTGTCAAAGCTGCCATGCCGCTTGTTGGTTTCCCTTGTGGCAGCTGCCGCATGCCACTTTCCCTCATAGAACCGGGGCACCTTGCATTACTGCAACAACAATTTACTATGACGAAACAACTCGGACTCTGCTGAATTCTGCTTGCCACCGTGGGGCGTTTGCTTTATAATAAAATAAAACATACTACCCCACGGAGGCGATCCCTTGAACCTGACCGAAGAACGACTGCAATACCTGGAGCTTCTCTCTCAAAAGTTTCCCAGCCCTGCCCAGGTCTCTACCGAAATCATCAACTTAAATGCCATCCTCGGCCTGCCCAAAGGCACCGAACACTTTATCAGCGATATTCATGGTGAATACCGCCTTTTTCTTCATATTCTCAAAAATGCTTCCGGCTCCGTCCGACGCAAGATCTTCCAATGCTTCTCAGCGGAGGAAATGTCCACTGCCGAAATGGATGAACTGGCCACTCTCATCTATTACCCGGAAGAAAAGTTGGCACTCCTCAAGGAAGCTCATGGCTCACTAAACCAGGTCTGGTACACCACCACCCTGCTGCATTTGGTGCAGGTTTGCCGCAAGGCCACCAGTAAGTACACCCGCTCCAAGGTGCGCAAGGCCATGCCCCACGATTTTGCCTACATCATCGATGAGTTGCTCAATTACTCCGAAGCTGATGAGGATGACAACCGCACCACCTATGTCCACAATATCGTCCACAGCATCATCGAAATTGGCAGTGCCGATGCTTTCATCATCGCCATTTCGGAGCTCATCCAGCACGCGGTCATTGATAAACTGCACATTGTCGGCGATGTATTCGACCGCGGCAACGGCGCTCATAAGGTTATGGATACCTTGATGGAGTATAATAATGTCGATATCCAGTGGGGCAATCACGATATCCTGTGGATGGCGGCAGCTATGGGCCAGTGGGCCTCCATCGCCAATGTGCTGCGCAACTGCATCCGCTACAATAACTTTGATTCTCTAGAGGACGGCTACGGCATTAACCTGCGCCCTCTCACCCAGTTTGCGCTGGAAACCTACCGTGATGATCCCTGCACTCTTTTTCTGCCCAGCCACAGCAAGCGGGAAACTGAACTGAAGCAGCGCCGGGAAAATGATGAACTCACCGCCAAGGTGCACAAGGCCATCTCGGTCATCCAGTTCAAGCTGGAGGGCCGCATCCTGCGGGATCATCCCGAATATCACATGTCACACCGTCTCTTCTGGGAAACGATGGACTCCAAGACCCACCGTATCCAAATCGACGGTCATTGGTATGACCTCAAGGATTCCCATTTCCCCACCCTCTCACCGGAAGACCCCTATCGCCTCTCTCCGGAGGAGGAAACTGTCATGAACGATTTGGCCTTCTCCTTCCGTAATAGTATCCGGATGCAGCGTCATCTTAAATTTCTTTTGGATAACGGCTCCATCTATAAGGTCAATAATGGCTATCTGCTCTATCATGGCTGTATCCCCATGAATGAGGACGGCACCTTGCACTATTCCACCATCAATGGCAAAAAGTACGCCGGACGCGCCATGTTGGAAGCCTATAACCATATCATCCGGGTGGCCTCCTACGCACCCCGCCATACCGAGCTACGCAAAAACTCTTTGGATCTCATGTGGTACCTTTGGTGCGGCACCCACTCTCCCTTAAGCGGTAAGTATAAGATTGCCACCTTCGAGCGCTATTTCATTGCGGATGATACCGCCGGCAAGGAGGAGAAAGACCCCTATTACACATGGATTGAACAGGAAACCACCGCCATCCGCATTCTGGAAGAATTCGGAGCCGATCCCGTCCACGGCAAGATCATCACCGGCCATGTCCCGGTCAAAGCCGGCGAGTCTCCTGTCAAGGCCAATGGCCGTGTCATCAATATTGATGGCGGCATGAATGAGCGTCTCAATTCCGTCACCGGCGGCTGCGGCTATACCCTGGTCAGCAACTCCCACCAGCTGCTGCTGGCCCAGCACCATCCCATCAATATCAGCGAGGCCATGCGTAACAATGAAGATATGCACTCCGAGGTACGCGTGGTAGAAAAATTTCCACGCCGCCAGCTCATCCGGGATATCGACGACGGTAAGGCCATTGCCCGCCGGGTAGCCGATCTGCAGGAACTGCTGGAGGCCTACCGCAGCGGCGCCATCACCCCCAAAGAATAACCCATCATAATAGTCCCGCACTCCTGATAGTAGAACCGCCCGATACAAAGCGGTCCTCTGTCGGGAGTTTTTTCTTTTCCCATGGCATATTTCGCCGGAAATTTGCGGAATCTTTGCAAAATTACTGCGATCCTGTTGACATTCTCGCCAAAAAGTGTTTTACTATCCTTAGTATATTGGTTGATTAGCCAACTAATGAATATTGGTAATCTTCCCATGGAGGTGGCTATAATGGATGGTATTTTGGAAAAATTCATGCGGGATGCCGCGCAGAACCCTGAACGGCCGATGTATGACTTTATGGATTGCGGAAGCGAGCCCTATGTTCACCACTATATAACGATTGGCGAAGCATGGCAGCATGCTATGGATATGGCCGCGGAGCTGCGTCAAAAGGGCGCCCGTCCCGGTGACCGCGCTATTATCCTTTCCATGCAGGATGCCGGAACCGTCTATGCCATTTGGGGCTGTATGATCGCTGGGGTGATCTTTACCGTTATCCCGCCTCCCATTGATGAAGGCAAGCTGGACCGTTTTGTCTCGGTACTCAAATCTTGTAAACCTCGCTTTCTCATCTCCAACGAAGGCATGGAAAAGGAGGCCGATACCAATGTGACCGGCTCACTGCTCAAAAAAGCCTTCCTCAATGTTGTGACACTCAAGCGCATCTACTCCGATAAGGTAAAACCAGCACCCCTGGGCAAATTGACTCCGCATGAAGCCGATGACCTGCTGTATTTGCAGTATACCTCCGGCTCCACCAGTGCGCCAAAGGGCGTTATGGTCACTTATGGAAACCTCATGGGCTGCATCGGTCAGTGCCTGGAGATCTTCGATTTCCAGCACACTAAGAACAATCTTGCCTCCTGGGTACCCTTTTACCACAATATCGGCCTCATCGTGGCCATTTTTCTGCCAGTCATTGCCGATACCGGCATTTCTTACTTTATTCCCACCCTGCAGTTCCTGGCCCGGCCCACCATTTGGCTGCGGGTCATCGCCGATTACAAGGTAAATATCACCGCAGCGCCCAATTCCGCCTATGAGGTTTGTACCCGACTCATCTCTCCGGAAGAAGCCAAAAAGTATGATCTTTCCCATGTCACCCACCTCATTAATGGCTCCGAATTTGTAAATGCCGCCACTGTGGACAAGTTCTGTGAATTGTTCCATATCTCAACGGATTGCTTTGCTCCCGGTTACGGACTTTCGGAGTGTGTTTGTGTTGGTACATTGGCCAGCCGGGATTTCCGCTGCCAACATATCGATCTGGAATCCTACCGGGAAGGCCGCTTCGTTCCCTCCCCCACTGGAGAAAAGAACATTGTCAGCGTTGGCCGGCCTGCCGGCAATATGGTCCTGGTCGCCATCCGCCCGGATGGCACCCCCTGTGAACCCGGTGAAATCGGCGAGATCTGCATTCAGGGCAGCAGCGTATGTGCCGGCTATTGGCAGAATCCAGAAGAAACCAAGAGATTTCATACGGTCATCGCCGGTTATAATGGCCAGTTCTACCGCACCGGCGATATGGGTGTTCTGTATGAGGGCCAGCTCTATCTCACCGGACGAATCAAGGAAATGATTATTATCAGCGGCAAAAATATCTTCCCCGGTGATATCACCCTGCTGCTTCGCCAGGAAGGCGTTCCGCTCCCCGCCGATGCTATCGCGGTATTCTCCCTGCCTTCTCCGGAAGGCGAACACCCCATCCTCTGTGCCGAGTCCACTCCCAATGCGGATTATGCGGCCATTGCCGCCCAGGTCAACCGCCTGACAGCCCGAAATTTCGGTTTCTCCTTCTGGGATGTCGCCTTTACTCCGGCTGGCAGTCTTCCCCGCACCGATAACCGTAAGATCAAAACACTGGCGACCCATACCCTGTACGAAAGCGGCCGGCTGCCCCTCCTTTACAGTAGCCGAAGCAGCGGTAATGCCACAAATCCCCAGCAGAGCGCACCCGCTGTCTCCCGGCAAAAAATCGAGCTCCCACCCAATGCTACCCCGGAGCAGATCCAGCCTATTATCAGTGCCATCATCCGGGAAGTCCTGCCTGGCGTCTCCTTCGGTCCCAATGACAGCTTCCTCACCCTCGGCGGTGATTCACTGCGCATGATGGAGCTGGTATGCGGCCTGGAACAGGACCTTGGCATCAATATTGATATCCGCTGCATAGCCGCCGATCCTACTGTTTCCGGCATATCTGCTTATCTCAGCGCATTGCTTTCCGGCCGGGAGCGGGATTTCCAACCTGATCTGCATGCAGAGTGTGTTCTGCCCGCAGAAATTGCCCCACAAGGCGAGTATACCTGCCAACCGCAGGATTGCCATACCGTATTCCTCACCGGCTCTACCGGCTTTTTAGGGGCCTATCTCATTCGGGCTCTCATCGAGCAGCGGAAGGATCATGGTATCAAAATTTATTGCCATGCCCGGGCCGCCACACCCGAAAAGGCTCTGGAGCGCATCATCAATAATATGAAGCGGTTCGAGTGCTGGCAGGATTCCTATCTTGCCTACCTGCACGCTGTGCCGGGTAATCTGACTCAGCCCCACCTGGGCATGACTGAAGAAAACTGGCAGCTCCTCTCCAACGAGGTCGATGCCGTTTATCATAATGGCGCTGTGCTCAATTTTGTATTCCCCTACCGGCAGATGAAGCCTGCCAATGTACTGGGCACTGCTGAATGTCTTCGACTGGCCTGCGAAGGCCATCCGAAATACTTCCACTATGTTTCCAGTTACAGCGTATACGATAACCCCAGTCATTTCGATCGCACTGTAATGGAGGATGATCCGCTAGAATCTCCCGATGGCTACTTCCTCGGCTATTCCGAGACCAAATGGGTAGCCGAAAAGCTGGTGGAATTGGCCAGGCAGCGTGGCCTGCGGGCAGCGGTCTATCGTCCCGGTGATATCACCGGGACCCTTGCCACCGGCATTTGGAAGCTGGAGGACCTTATCAGTCGATCCATGGTAGGCTGCGTACAGCTGGGCGCCGCCCCGGATGTGGAGGTAAACCTGCACCTGACCCCGGTAGACTATGTCGCCGATGCGCTTATTCATATTTCCTTCCGGAATGAGTGCTGCGGACATGCCTTCAATCTGCTTAATCACCGGTTGATGCCGCTGCGGCAGATGACCGCTCTGATGAAAAAAGCA
>OLVV01000897.1_pt1 | contig 13083 bp, 11 predicted proteins | sample 1673581 | NCBI WGS metagenome assembly OLVV01 (sample SAMEA103958116, study PRJEB25191) | human gut metagenome | biome: human-associated habitat [ENVO:00009003]; feature: intestine environment [ENVO:2100002]; material: feces | place: Germany | collected 2013/2015
GGGCAGGGGCACGGCCGTCTCCGCGTCGAGCGCCGTGATCTCGATGAGCACGAGCGTGATGTTGTCGCCTGGCCCGGCCGCGAGCGCCTGCGCCATGCCGAGATAGCCCATGGTATAGGGGTTCTGCACCATGACCGCTTTAAGACTTCCGTCTTTTATCAGCGACTCGATAGTGTTCGAAGTATCGAAGCCGATGCCGATTATCTTCTTGCCGGAATCTTTGATAGCGTTGCCCACGCCGACGGTCGAGCCCTCGTTGGTGCCGTAAAGTCCGACGAGGTCGGAGTTGCCGGTTATAAAACCGGTTGCCGCCTCCTGTGAGGATGCGAAGTTGCCGTCTTTATATTCGGTAGTGAGCAGAGTAAACTTGCCGTCTTTGGTTATCGCCTCGCGGAAGCCCTTTTCGCGGTTCATGCTCGAATTTGTCGCGGTGTTGACGCCGATTATGCCTATCTTGCCGCTCGTTATGCCCGCGTTTTTGAGCTCTTCGAGCATGGTCTCGCCCGCTATCATGCCTGCGTTGTAGTTATCGGTCGAGAGAGTTGTGACCGCAGGCTCGTTTGCGGGAGAATCGACATAGATTATCTTGACTCCCTTGTCCTTTGCGTTTTTGACAGTCTGCGAAATTGCCGAGGGGTCGTTTGCGGCGAGCATTATCAGGCTCGCGCCGTCGGCAATGGCGTTGTTGACCGCCTCAATCTGCTTGGCGTTGTCTTTGACATCGGGGGCATCCCACTTATAAGTGATGCCGAGCTGCTTTGCCATATCCGACGCGCCCTTGTCGACCGAGACCCAGTGCTGATCCATCTTGTCGATAGTGATGAGATATACTTTGTACTTTGCGTTGGCGGCGCTCTCGGTCATGCCCTGCGCCGTGTTGTTGCCCTCGCCGCTTCTGCTGCACGCCGCAAAGGCGGTCAGAATCAGCAGCGCCGACATAATAACTGCGAGTATCTTTTTCATACTGTCCTCCGTTTATTCTCTTTTTTCTCTGCCGCCGAGCTTGAGCCCTTTGGCGGCATTTGTGTTGAGCCGCTTGCCTCCGTGGACGATTCTGTCTATAAGCACGGAGATTATAACGACTATGCCGATGACTATATTGCGAAGCGCGAGAGGCGCGCCTGCGAACTGGAGACCGTTATTGAGCACGCCCCAGATAAACGCACCTATGACGGTACCGAGGAGCATACCCTGTCCGCCCATGGTGCTGACTCCACCGATAACGGACGCGGCGACAGCATTGAGCTCATAGTTAGAGCCCGCGTCCATGCTGCCCATGCCGCTCTGCGCGGTGAGTATCAGGCCGACAACGCCGGCGAGGAAAGAAGATATGACATAAACTTTCGTCTGCGCCGCGGCGACATTGACTCCGGACAGGCGCGCCGCCTCATAGTTCGAGCCGAGGGCATAGACATGCCTGCCGAGCGCCGTCTTTGAAAGAATGAACGCGAAGAAAGCGAAGAGCACTATTGCTATCCAGATCGGGGTATATATCCCGAGGAAGCGGCCGTAATAGAAGAAATTCTTGAAGGCGTCGGAATATATGCCGTTGGTGTTCATGTTGCCGTTGACTATCTGCGCGACACCGCGGGCGATTATCATAGTACCGAGAGTCGCTATGAACGCCGGAAGCTTTGCGACGGAGATAAGAAGTCCGTTTACAAGACCGATTACAAGACAACAAATAATAGTTATGAGCACGGTTAAAATCGGATTCATATTGAATTTTGTCATCAGTGTCGCGCTTATCATGCACGACATTCCCGCGACCGAGCCTATTGAGAGGTCGATTCCGGCAGTTATGAGGACGAACGACTGACCGACGCCGATTATCAATATCGGCGCCACCTGGCGCAGAAGGTTCGTTATATTGGTTGCGGAGAAGAACAGCGGATTTATCAGCGCAAAGACGATTATCATAACTATCAGCGCCGCAAAGACCGAGAGCACCTGTCCCATTCCCCTTGCGGAAAGTATTTTTTTGAACATTCAGCTCACCTCCGTGCGGAACTTTGTTGCAAGCTCCATTATTTTTTCCTGCGTGGCTTCATCGCGGCTGAGTTCGCCCGTGATGCGCCCGGAACACATGACGATTATCCTGTCGCTCATGCCGAGCACCTCGGGCAGCTCAGACGAGACGAACATAACGCCGATGCCGCTCTTTTTGAGCTTGTTCATCAGGTTATATATCTCGACCTTGGCGGCGACATCAATACCGCGCGTCGGCTCATCGAAGATTATTACTTTGGCGTCGCGCATGAGCCATTTGCCGACGACTATCTTCTGCTGGTTGCCGCCCGAGAGATTCTTTACCTCGCTTTTTATTGACGGCGTTTTTATTTTCAGCTCTTTCACGGCGCGATTAGCCATATCCCGCTCGCGCTTTGCGCTGAGCACTCCGACGGGGTTCGAGAGCGTATCGAGATTCGCTATAGCGATATTCTCGCTGACATCGAGCTCGACCAAAAGACCGTCTTTTTTTCTGTCCTCCGGCGCGCAGACTATACCGGCTTTGACGGCGTCGCGCGGACTTTTGAGCTTCACGCTCTTGTCGTAGACGACAACTTCGCCCGCTGTTATTTTATCTGCGCCGAAGAGCGCTCTGACGAGTTCCGTGCGCCCCGCGCCGACAAGACCCGCGAAGCCGAGTATCTCGCCGGAATAGAGATCGAACGAAATATTCTGAACCTCGGAAGATGATATACCCTTGACCTCCATGATTTTTTTGCCGCGCTCGGTCTGTTCGTGCGGATATTTCTCGGTTATCTCACGCCCGACCATGAGGGCGATTATCTCGCCTATAGACAAATCTTTGAAATCGGCGGTCTTTATATATTTTCCGTCGCGCATGACAGTGACTCTGTCGACGATATTTTCGAGTTCTTCAAGGCGGTGAGAGATATAAATTATGCCCTTGCCCATATTTTTGAGCTCGTTTATTATTCTGAAAAGCTCCTGTGTCTCGCGCTCGGTCAGCGCCGAGCTCGGCTCGTCCATGATTATAATATCGGCATTTGTCGAGAGAGCCTTTGCAATCTCGACCATCTGCTGTTTTGACACGGAGAGCTTGCCGACTTCGGTATCGGGTTCGATATTGAGGCTCAGTTCTTTGAGAAGCTTTGACGCGCGGGCGTTCTGCTCTTTGAAATCGACCATGCCGCCCTTTTTGAGCTCCCTGCCGAGAAAGATGTTCTCCGCCACGGTCAGGTGGCGGCACATATTGAGCTCCTGATGGATAACGGCGATGCCGAGTTCAGACGCCTGGGCGACGGTAGAATACTCCTGCGTTTTGCCGCGTATCTTCACTTCGCCCTCGTCTTTTTGATATATTCCGCCGATTATTTTCATCAGCGTGGATTTTCCCGCTCCGTTTTCGCCGAGCAGCGCATGCACCTCGCCCGCCCGAAGCTCGAAATCGACTTTGTCGAGTGCAACGACTCCGGGAAAGAACTTCGATATTCCCTTCATCTGCACAAGATATTCTTCCATTTTTCTTCCTCCCGTGCGGATTTGAAATCCGCAAATAAGGTAAAGTCGGTGTTTATTGTTGCCTGTGCGAGCGCAATTATTAAGGCGGGCGCAAAATTTTCAGAATAATTAAATTGTCATAAATTGAGAGCAAATATAACGACAAAAATATAGATTATGGCGCTTTATATACTTGTCTGCCGGCAAAAAGAGTGGTATAATAATTACGTCTGTAAAACCAGCCATACTATTTCCGTCTGGAGGTAAAAATATGTCATACGATGTAGCAATTATCGGTGCAGGCGTCAGCGGCGCAATGGTCGCGAGAGAGCTGAGCCGATATAACATCAAAGTCGCATTGGTTGAAAAATGCAGCGACATGGCGATGGGCACAACAAAGGCCAACAGCGCTATTGTCCATGCAGGCTTCGACGCAATGCCCGGCACCCTCAAAGCGAGACTCAACGTTGAGGGCACTGCCGCAATGCCCGGTCTGTGCGAGACGCTCCATGTCCCGTTCAAGCCCATCGGCTCATATGTTGTCGCTTTCTCGAACGAGGAAGTTGAGACTCTTGAAGAGCTCAAGGCAAGAGGCGAAGAGAACGGAGTTCCCGGACTCGAGATTCTCGACAAAGAGGCTATTCACCGCGAAGAGCCGAACCTCAGCGACGAGGCAGTCGCCGCGCTCTATGCTCCGACCGCCGGAATCGTCTGCCCCTATGAGCTGACGATAGCGACAGTTGAGAACGCAGTCATGAACGGCGTCGAGTTCTTCCGCAATTTTGATGTTACGGCTATTGAAAAGAACGCGCAGGGCAACTTTGTCCTCAAGTCCGACGCAGGCGAGATCGAAGCCGAATATGTCGTCAACGCCGCCGGCGTTTTCTGCGACAAGGTAGCTTCTCTCATCGGCGACGATTCAATAACCATTATTCCCCGTAAGGGCGAATATATGCTCATGGACAGAGCAGTCGGCGACAAGGTAAAGCACACGATATTCCAGTGCCCTTCAAAGATGGGCAAGGGTGTTCTTGTCACCCCGACCGTTGACGGCAACCTGCTCGTAGGTCCGAGCGCAGTCGACATAGGCGAAAAGGACGACTGCTCGACCACCGCAGACGGCACAAACGGCGTTTTCAAGACCGCTCTGAGATCCGTTCCGTCGCTCTCGACCCGCGACGTCATCACTTCGTTTGCAGGCATCCGCGCCCACAGCACCGGCGACGATTTCATCATCGCCCCCAGCGAGAAGGACGCAAAGTTCATAAATGTCGCCGGCATCGAGTCGCCCGGTCTTTCCTCCGCTCCCGCTATCGGTCTTTATGTCTGCGACATGATTCTGCAGGACAAGGGCAAAGTCAGCGAGAAGGCGGACTTCATCCCCGGCAGACCCGCTCCCGTGCGTTTCCGCAACATGAGTTCGGAAGAGCGCAAAGCACTTGTTGAAAAGAACAGCGCATACGGCAGAGTTATCTGCCGCTGCGAGACTATAACCGAGGGCGAGATCCTCGACGCTATCCACGCGCCCGCAGGCGCTATAGACGTTGACGGCGTAAAGCGCCGCACGAGAGCCGGAATGGGTCGCTGCCAGGGCGGCTTCTGCGGTTCAAAGGTAGTCGAGATACTTGCAAGAGAGCTTGGTCAGGAGCTTGATGAAATCACAAAATGCGGCGGAGAGTCAAAGATCCTCTTCGGCAGGACTAAGTGATCTGCGAACTTTCGCAGCATGAAAGGATGAATACTAATGCTTAAATATGATCTTGCCGTTATCGGCGGAGGCCCCGCAGGCATGGCTGCTGCGCTCAAGGCGCGCGAAAGCGGTGTTGAAAAGATAATCATACTCGAGCGCGCAGAGACTCTCGGCGGTATCCTTGAGCAGTGCATACATACCGGCTTCGGTCTGCACTACTTCGGCGAGGAGCTTTCGGGTCCCGAATACGCCGCGCGTTTCATCGAGCTTGTTGAGAACACCGACATTGTCGTAAAGACCGACACAATGGTGCTCTCCATTTCCGACGACAATGTCGTCACCGCAGTCAACAAAGAGGACGGTCTTATCGAGATCGACGCTACCGCAGTCATTCTTGCAATGGGCTGCCGTGAGCGTCCGAGAGGCGCGCTCAACATAGCGGGCACCCGCTGCGCCGGAGTTCTCTCCGCAGGTACTGCGCAGAAATACGTCAACATTGACGGCTATATGCCCGGCAAAGAAGTCGTTATCCTCGGCTCGGGCGATATCGGTCTTATCATGGCGCGCCGCATGACCCTTGAGGGTGCGCACGTCAAGATGGTCTGCGAGCTGATGCCCTATTCTAGCGGACTGACGAGAAACATCGTCCAGTGCCTCAACGATTTTGACATCCCGCTCAAATTGAGCACCACGGTTATCGACATCCACGGCAAGGAGCGCCTTGAGGGCGTCACCATTGCAAAGGTCGACGAGAACCGCCGACCGATCCCCGGCACGGAGGAATATGTCCCCTGCGACACGCTCATGCTTTCCGTCGGTCTTATCCCCGAGAACGAGCTGAGCAAAAACATGGGTATCGAATTTGACCGCGTCACCGGCGGCCCGATAGTCGACGAATACAGAGAGACCACCCACCCCGGCGTTTTCGCCTGCGGCAATGTGCTGCATGTTCACGATCTTGTTGACTTCGTTACCCTTGAGAGCCAGACGGCCGGCGAGGGCGCAGCGAGATACATAAAGAACGGTGGAAACAAGGAGAAGAAATACGTCAAGACCAGAGGCATCAACGGCGTGCGCTACATCGTACCGCAGAAGATAGCCCTCGGCGAGGACGAGGATGTCAAGCTCTTCTTCAGAGTCGGCGATGTTCACAAGAATGCCAAGGTCGTTGTCACATACAACGGCGAGACGCTCATCAGCAAGAAGCGCCCGAGACTCGCTCCCGGTGAGATGGAGAACGTCATCATCAAGAGCGACATGCTCAAGAACTTTGATGAGAACGGCATAATCGAAATTCAGGTGGAGGAATAATCATGGTAAAAGATATTATTTGTGTCGCCTGCCCCATGGGCTGCCAGATCTCCGTTGAGCTCAACGACGACGGAGAGATCCTCAGCGTTACCGGCAACACCTGCAAGCGCGGCGACGCCTACGCGAGAACCGAGTGCACCCACCCCGAGAGAAGCCTGACGACAACTGTCAAGGTCAGCGGCGGCGTTCACCCCGTTGTTCCCGTCAAGTCCGCAAAGGCTGTTCCGAAGGACAAGGTCAAGGACTGCGTCAAGGAGATAGCAAAGCTTGAGATCAAGGCTCCGGTCAAGATCGGCGATGTTGTCTGCGCGAACATACTCGGCACCGGCGTTGATATCGTTGCGACGAACATCTGCCCCGAGGCGTAAAAGGCATAAAAAATAAATCGAGCATCCGCAGAACGAAAATTTCTGCGGATGCTTTTTTTTGCGGACGTTTTTTATTTATAATACTGTCAGCTTTTGAAATAGCTTTCAAGGACATCGGACGGATGCTGCCCTCCCGCGAGCTTTTCGAGCACAGCATCGGAATAAATATAAGATGTTTTCGCCGACTTTGCCGAATCTAGGGCAATTTCATTGCCGCTGATTTCAAAATAATATTTATCCCTGCCGTTGTCGTCGCTGAGAATAAGGCGGTTGTCCTTTTCTTCGTAAGTGCCGGTCGAGCAGTCGCTCATGCCGCTCCTGTACATGGAATAACTGCAGTCCGCGGGCGACAGGACGATTTCGACATAATCTTTTTGACCGTCGTGCTCGTTCTTGCCGATGTAAGTTATAACATCGGTACGGATAGACTCGGGCGTGAAAAGAGCCTTATTTTTTAAGCACTTATCAGTCTTTTCGGAATCCGCCGAATAGCAGAACTCCCGCACGGAATCGGACTTTTTGGCGAGAAATTCGAGACCGTCTTTTTCTTTTTTAAATGTAAATTTGCTCTGCGAGCCGGAATTTTTCGCGGTAAGTATCAGATAATCGTCATTTTCTTCATAAGTGCCGCTCAGAGCGGCGGAGAACCGATATGACTGCATGAAATTGAACGTCTTGTCCTTTCTGTTGAGCACAAGACCCGCATAGTCGTTATCCGACTTGCAGCCGAAGGACGCCACGCCGTTTTCATCAACGGAGGCTCTGACTATATCCGCAGAGCCGTCCGCGCTGTTTCCGTGGAAAAAGTGCGCCAAGAGTGCCGCGCACACGGCAACAACAGCAACAACGCCTATGCAGATAATGCCTTTGACTGAGCTTTTCATACTGCATCTCCTCTCATCAGTGTTACATCCGCAAAGTTATATCAGCAAACAAAAAATACCGCAGAGAGCCTGCGGTACTTTAAATTACTCCTCAAACAAATCGAGTATCATCTCTTTCGGGCGCGCTCCGACGGCGCGGTTGACCAGCTCGCCGTCCTCAAACACGAGCAGAGTGGGAATACTCATAACATCGAACTTTGACGCGAGTTCCGGCTCCTCATCGACATTGACCTTGCCGACCTTTTTGTCGGGATTCTCGGCGGCTATCTCGTCAACTATCGGCGAGACCATGCGGCACGGACCGCACCACGACGCCCAAAAATCGAGCAGGACGGGTTTATCGCTCTGAAGCACTTCTTTATCAAAATTATCTTTTGTAACAGTTATAACTGACATTTCGTATTCTTCCTTTCTCTTCACTTCGCCGGATATCCTCCGGCATTATTTAGAATAACAGATTTTCAAAAAATATTCAAGCAAAGTGATGATTCGTTCACACAAGTTTAAAATATTGGGTGTACTATATAACCTGTGAAAGGTCGATCAATTGACTTTCAATGTGTATTCTGTTAATATCAGTATATAATAAGATCATCTTACGGGAGGTCATAAAATGAGAAATGTTATAAGGATAAACGACGGCTGGCTCTTCACGCTCGACGGGAAGAACGAGACCGTCAATCTGCCGCACACATGGAACGCCTTTGACGGTCAGGACGGCACAAACGGATATCTTCGCACAAAGGCGACATATTCCAAAGAGCTGCCGAAATCGGACAAGAAAACGTTCCTCGAATGCCGAGGAGTCAACTCAAAGGCGGAAGTCAGAGTCAACAACGAGCTTGTCGCAGTCCACGAGGGCGGATATTCCGCATTCAGAGTCGATATCTCCGACTACATCAGATACGGCTGCCGCGTTGACATAACCGCCGACAACTCGCCGGACGAGTCCGTCTACCCGACGATGGCGGACTTCACATTCTACGGCGGCGTTTATCGCGATGTCAATCTTATCGAAGTCCCGGACTGCAGATTCACCATGAACGACTACGGCTCGGACGGAATATACATCACCCCGCGCCGCGTCGGCGAGGACGGCTGGGAGCTGAGCATAAAGGCGCTTATTGACAACGCCGACTGCTCGCACAAGGCTCGCTTCACGCTCATCGACGCCGACGGCAACGAGAAGGCTTCGGCAATAGCGGATCTTCGCCCGATAATCAGCGCGAAGCTGCCCGTTGAAGACCCGGTGCTCTGGAACGGCAGGAAGAATCCGTATCTCTACACCGTCAGATGCGAGATTTTTGACAGCACAACACAAGAAGTCACGGACAACATCGATATCAGAACCGGACTCAGAGAGTATCATATCGACAGCCACAAGGGCTTCTTCTTAAACGGCAAGCACATCAAGCTCCAGGGTGTCTCCCGCCACCAGGACAGAGAGAACATGGGCAATGCCATAACCGAGAAGCAGCACGCGGAGGATGTAAAGATAATCCTCGATGTCGGCGCGAATTCGGTGCGCCTCGCCCACTATCAGCAGAACAGCTATTTCTATGATCTCTGCGACGAGAGCGGACTGCTCGTCTGGGCAGAAGTGCCGGTTATCTCCCGTTTCAGCCCCAAGCGCAATGAAAACGCGGAGCAGCAGCTCGTTGAACTCATCAAGCAGAACTACAACCACCCGTCGATATTCTGCTGGGGCATCGAGAACGAAATCACAATAGCCGGAAGCGCAAGCAAGAAGCTTATAATATTCCTCAAGCATATGCACAAGGTCGCAAGACACCTTGACCCGACGAGATACACGACATGCGCCCAGCTGACCATGTGCCCGGTGAACTCACCGCTCAACCACATCACCGATATCATCGGCTACAACCACTACTACGGCTGGTACATGGGCTCGTGCGACGAGATAAACAACTGGCTCGACGAGTGGCACAGAGAGAACCCCGAGGGCAAGCTCTGTCTTTCGGAATACGGCGCGGAGGGCATCACGAAATACCACTCCGACTCCCCTGTTCAGGGCGACTATAGCGAGGACTATCAGGCTATCTACCATGAGCACTATATCAAATCGATAAACGAGCGCGACTGGCTCTGGGGCTCATATGTCTGGAACATGTTCGACTTCGGCTCCGCATCGAGAAACGAGGGCGGCGTCAGAGGCAGAAACAACAAGGGTCTTGTGACATTCGACCGCAAGACGAAGAAAGACGCGTTCTGGCTCTACAAGGCATACTGGAGCGACAAGAAGTTCGTTCACATCACCGGCGAAAGATATGTCAACAGACCCGCCGGAAAGAGCACGATAAAAGTCTACTCCAACTGCCCGGAGGTAACGCTCGAAGTAAACGGCAAGACCTACACGAAGAAAGCGGACAGAGTGTTCGTCTTCGACGATGTTGAGCTTAAGCTCGGCGAAAATGTTATCAAAGCGCGCGGCGGCAAGGTTCGCCCGTCGCACACGATAACTGTAAACGGCATCGAAAAAGCCACAGACGAATACAAAATGCCCGCAGAATACTCCTCATTCGTGCGCAACTGGTTCGTTGCGGCGGACGGCGAGGGCGACCCGAACAAGCTCTCGGTTGAGGACAGCATGGGTGAAGTCCTCAGCAACGGCGAGGTCAACAAGATAATCAAAAACGCCGCCGGAGACTTTGCGGCAAAGGCTGTTTCAAGTCCCCTGCTCAAGCCCATCTACCCGGTGAAGGTCAAGACTATGATCAAGCTTGCCGGAAAGCTCGGCGTCGATGAAAAGATGCTCTCGCTCGCGGGCGGATTCCTGCAGACGATAGACAAGAACTGATAAGACGCAAAAATACCGCTGAAGGTAAAACTTCAGCGGTATTTTTATTGTCACGCAACAGTTGAAAACCCCCGGTTCTACCGGGGGAAAAAGAAAGCTTAAGTAAAAAAAGAAGCACCACGCAAAAGAGTGGTGCAAAAATAATAACCTCCAAGTATAATAGAAGCGGTTTGGCGACTGCATTACTAAAAGACAAGGAGGATATTATGTTTAAGAAAGATGGAAACAACGAAATAAAAAGCACATCGCATTCAAAGTATAGGTGTCAGTATCACATAGTTTTCGCGCCGAAATACAGAAGAAAAGAAATATATGGAACATTGAAAAAAGATATCGGTGTAATATTGCGAAAACTATGTGAACAAAAAGGTGTGGAGATCATCCAAGCAGAAGCTTGCGTAGACCATGTGCATATGTTGGTAAGTATTCCACCATATATGAGTGTAGCACAGTTTATGGGATATCTCAAGGGAAAAAGCAGCCTGATGATCTTCGATAGGCATGCAAATCTAAAATATAAGTATGGTTCAAGAAATTTCTGGTGTAGAGGTTACTAAGGGCCATATAAAATAGGAAAACTGCAAATATAAGGCTTTTCGGAGCCTGCAATCCGAAAAAATAAAATAAAAGTCTATCACATTACGCTGAAAGCCGTCCGGGTAAAATCTGGGCGGCTTTTTTGCGTGGTGGACTTGGAAAGGAGGAAAATTTTTCGATAGAAAATCAACGCTCATTTTTGTGCAATACACCAAAATTGAAGGAGGTTAGTGAATGGCAGATGACAAACTCAAAACCGGCCCGGAGCCCCCTGGCCCGGATCGTCCCGGTGACGCTCCTGTGAAAGAGGCTCCGCCAATCCAGGAGCCCCCGGTTCAGGAAACCGACGCACCGGGGAAAACGCAAGAGCCCGCCGCGCCTGGTACGGGCCCGGCGCTCCAGGCGGAACAGTCTGTTATTCCCGGTATGGGTGAGGACAATCCGGCCCGCTCTGCACTTGGGGAAGTAGTGGTTGATTTTGACAAGATCAACGAGCTTATGTCCCAGCGACAGGCAGCGGCGCATGGAGCCGTAGACAAATTAAAGGCTCCGGCTACTGATAAGGATGGTAAAGAGGCTCCTATCCCGGAGGAAAAAGCGCCGGAGGCGGATCAGCCGAAAAAGCGCCGGGGCCGTCCCCCGAAAGAGCAGGCTGCGGTGTCTGCGGGGAAAAAGGAGAAAGCGGCGGAGCCCCGCACAGGCCGCCCGTCTAAGGTTGACAAGGCGGCCCGTGAGGAGGCCCCGCCCGCTGTTCGGGACAAAGTGTCCAGAGGTAAGAAAGCTGACAAGGGCAAGGAAACGAGCTCCGGCGGTGCGCCTGCGTCTAAATCCGCTAAGGCGGTAAAGCCGGGCAAAGCCGCTCCCGTCAAGGAGGCGGCAATCCCGCCGCCGGAGATCAAGCTGCCGCCCACGCCGGAGGTGCCGCCCCGCCCGGTGGAAGAGGGAAAAATCGTCTATTTGAAGATGTCGGAGCTCCATCCGTTCCATACGTTCCGGGAACACCCCTACAAGGTGCAGGACGATAAGGCGATGGACGATCTGGTGGGGACGATCAAGGAACACGGCATTATGACACCCGCCACTGTCCGCCCGGAAAAGGACGGCAAGGGCTATGAGATTATCGCGGGCCACCGCCGCCATCATGGTGGTACACGGGCCGGGCTGGAGGAAATGCCCTGTATCGTCCGGGAGATGACTGATCTTGAAGCTGTCCGGGAAATGCGGAACAGCAATAAACAGCGCGGCGATCCGCTCCCCAGCGAGCTGGCAAAGCTCCTGGATTTGGAGGTGGAGGCCATCAAGCGCCAGGGGGCCCGCCCGAAAACGGAGAAAGAGGCCGAGGCCCTGGGTAAGCTCTCGGTGGAGATCGTGGGTAAGGAACACGACATGAACTATAAAAAGGTCATGCGATATATCCGCCTGAACTCCCTGGTGCCGGAGCTTCTGGACAAGGTGGACGCAAAGCAGATGGGCTTTATGCCTGCGGTGGAGATCTCGTATATCAGGCCGGAAAACCAGCGGCTGATTGCCGTTTCCATTGACGGGGAGCAGTCCTCCCCCTCGGTGGCCCAGGCGAAGCAGCTCCACGAGCTGGACAAGGAGGGCAAGCTCAACGGCGATGTGATTGACGGTATTTTGAGTGAAGAAAAAAAGGAGGATCGCGGTGTGATTATTTCGACTGCTGAACTGTCTAAGTATTTCGGCAAGGAGGTCACTCCTGCCAAAATGAAGGAGCAGATCATGGCTCTGCTGGACGAGTGGAAAGAGAAACAGCCGCCCGAACTGGCAAAGCCGGACAAGAAAAAGGACTTGGAGAAGTAACCCGGCCCCGCTTCTGGACACTTTGTCCAGAGGTAAGCGTCCCGCGCTTGGGATGGGCTCTGTGGTGATATATCCCCCGTCGCCGCCTATCTTCCTGTACAGCCGGGAGTGGGCCGTCAAGGGTGCAACGCACCGCCGCTTGCGGCGGCCTGCCCTTTACGGTCTGCCCCGGCTGTGCTATTTCCA
>OLVV01000900.1_pt1 | contig 13028 bp, 10 predicted proteins | sample 1673581 | NCBI WGS metagenome assembly OLVV01 (sample SAMEA103958116, study PRJEB25191) | human gut metagenome | biome: human-associated habitat [ENVO:00009003]; feature: intestine environment [ENVO:2100002]; material: feces | place: Germany | collected 2013/2015
AGGATATTGTTTCCTGCACCTGATTTTAGGGCTGTTGATTCTGTTTATTACATTTCCAACCGTCATCAATGGAATGCGAAAGCTGTTCCATCGAGAGGCAGACAGCGACACGATTGCAGCAATGCCATTGATTCCGTGTTTGCTGACCGTTCTGGCAACGATTTTCGTTCCAGAGCCCATGCAGCATAACTTAGTGCATATTTTCTTGCCGGTTTCCAGCTTTATTTTGCTGATGAACTCCATCGGGAAATTATTCATCATTCGCCGTGCAACTCGGAACTTTGCCCTGTTGACGAAAAACTTTGAAAAGTATATTGTCACCTGTGTGCAGAGTGAAACTGCAGCTGAAGAATTGACCCGTGGGGTGGTGCAGGATTATCCGATTCTGGCAACCATCCGGAAAACAAAACAGATGTCGGATTTCCTCCGCCATACGTATGCATCTGATTTAGCAGATCGATTCAGTAAGAAATTAGCACCGATTGTGGCTGGAATTTCCCTGTTGCTGGCAGCTGCTATCACGGGAATCCGCATTGGCGTTCTGGAAACACCAGCAGAAAATATTCCATTTTTCTGTTCTGTTTTGACAATGCTTCTGACTGCCGGATGCAGTGCCGGAATTCCATTGACTGTGAATCTGCCATTAGACCGTGCCTCGAAGCGGCTTTGTCCGCACGGCTGTACATTGCTGGGCTATCAGAGCGTAGATGATTTTTATGACGTAAATTCTATTTTAGTTCCAGCAGCAACGCTCTTCCCGAAGCAGTCCATTACCATCAGCGGTATCAAGAACTTCTCTGGTTTCCAGGTGGAAGAAGCATTGCTGGATGCTGCTAGCATGGTTTATGCTGCTGACAGCATTTTACAGAACGCATTTGCAGCGTTGGTGGAAGAAAAAGATGGCGGGATGCTCTATCAGGTAGAGGATTGTTCCTATGAGGACAACCTCGGAATTTGTGGCTGGATTCGTCACCGTCGGGTGCTGTTGGGCAATCGGGAAATGATGATGGCTCATCATGTTGAAGGCATGCCGACAAAGGTTCGGGAACTGGAAATGACCAGCGGCAGCCAAGATGTTTTGTATTTGTCTGTCAGCGGTGTTGTGGCAGGGATGTTTGTCATTGATATTACTGCTGACCCGATGGTGAAACGTCAAATGCAGCGGTTGAAAGAAGAGCAGATTTCTGTTGTTGTCAAGAGTGTGGATAGTTGTATCACATTGCAGCGATTGACAACACTGTTCGGCGTGCCGGATAGTATGCTGAAGATTCTGCCATCCGCCGATAATGATTTATACGAAAAAGAAACCGCTCCGCTGCAAGATGTGAGTGCTTCCACGATTCATGATGGTTCGTTCTTTGGAACGGCTCGTTTGCTGCTGGAAGCAAGAAGCATCAAACGGGCAGCAACGACAGGCCTATTATTACAAGTGATTGCTGTTATTTTGGGACTGTCCATTTGTATTGGTTATATTCTGGTCAATGGGTATGATAATATTACGTCACAAACCTTGTTATTCTTCCAGTTGGTAATGACAGGGTTGACCTTGTTGACCACCCGTTTGAAATAAAGGAGGAAATGGATTTGCGAAAACAACGCAATACCGATGCAGAGGAAACACAATTTGTTTCTGCCTCTGAAATTGCAGCGAAACGCTCTACCGATCAGCTGGATACCCAGCAATTAGATGCGGTACAGACGGAATATCGGGATCGAAACCCATACCGCAGAGAAAAACAGGAATTACACGGAACGCCGATGACTCCGGAACAGGAAGCGGCATCCTATCGGGAACAGCCTTATAACAGCAATTATGGGAATGCATCCCAGCAGCCGTATAACAATGGCTATGGAAACGCATCGCAACAGCCGTACAACAATGGCTACGGGAATGCATCGCAGCAGCCATACAACAATGGTTACGGGAATGCATCGCAGCAGCCATACAACAATGGTTACGGGAATGCACCGCAGCAACCATACAACAATGGTTATGGGAACGCACCGCAGCAACCGTACAACAACGGTTATGGCAATGCACCGCAACAACCGTATAACAACGGTTATGGCAATGCACCGCAACAGCCATACAACAATGGTTACAGCAACGCACCCCAGCAACCGCATTATAACGCTTATAACAATGCCCCTCGGCAGAATTATGCTGGCGGACAGCAGCATTCTAATTCTTCTTATCGGGGAACTGCAACAACTGCTTCCCCACGTCCGCAGCGGCAGCAAGCTGCACCACCGCCGCAAAAGCCGCCAGTTTCTTCACAGCGAAGTACAAGCCAGCGAACTGCTCCGGCAGAGCCGGTTCATCAGAAAGCTGCTCGTACTAGAAGTCCAAAGAGTCGAATCGGTGGCGGCATTTTAGGGAAAGCCATTCGGGCGGTTTTATGGGTGATTATCATTGTGTTTGTGCTGTATTCCGCTGTTTCCTTGATTGGAATCTTGCGAATGCATCGGGAAACTGCAGAAAATCGTGCGAATATCTCGGATGTTATGGATGCTGCCTATGTCAGTAATGTGCTATTGATTGGAACGGATTCCAGAGATCTTTCACAGGAACGAGGGCGTTCCGACTCCATGATTTTAGCGTCCATCAATAAGAAAACCAGAGAATTAACGCTGACTTCTTTTTTGAGAGATAGCTATGTTTATATTGACGATGAATATGGATATGGCAAGCTGAATGCAGCGTATTCCTATGGCGGAGCAGGGTTGCTGATGGATACCATCGAATCGAACTATGGCGTGCGAATTGATGATTATATTTTGATCTCCTTTGCAGCCTGTGCGAATGTCATTGATGCAGTCGGTGGGGTGAAGTTAGACCTCACTGATGAAGAAGCAGATGCCGTCAACGAAATTCTCATCAGTGAAGTGAATGAGCTGATGGGGGATGACCGGAACGATGATTTGTTAGATTGTGGCGGTGAACAGAAGCTAGATGGGAAACAAGCACTCTCTTACAGCCGAATCCGTTATGTTGGCAATGCAGACTTTGAACGGGCAAGCAGACAGCGAACTGTGATGACACAGGTTCTGAAAAAGGCAGCGGTCAATCCGGTTGCCATGGCGAGAATTTTTGTGACAGCATTGCCGGAACTATCCACAAATTTATCTGTTGGAAAATCTTATGGTTATACGTTGCGTGCACCGTTTTTGTTGATCGGTTATCAGTTGAAAACGCAGCAGATTCCAGCAGATGACACCTTTTATGGAGATGATGTTGACGGAGAGTCGGTTTTAAGAGTAGATTGCGATGCAAATCGGCAAGTGCTAAAAGACACGATTTACCGAAAATCGTAAAACACATAAAAAAATAACAGCTGGAGAAACACCAGCTGTTATTTTTTTGCCCTTGTGTATAAAACGTGCAAGAATTGCCCATGCTTTTGATGAGGTGAAAAGAAATGAAACGAACCATCAAACTTTGGGAAATCGCATTGCTCATTGGCTGCCTGTTGACCTTGCTGTTTGGCAATCTCTTTCAGGCAGAAAAAACAGTCTCTGATTTACAGCAGCACGTTCTGCGGATGCATATTCTTGCAAATTCCGACAGCGATGCCGACCAGCAATTGAAGTATCAGGTGCGAGATGCCCTGTTAGCATCCTCTGAAACGTTGTTCGGTAGCAGTCAGCCAGAAAGTCGGGAGGCATTGGAAACCACTGCAAAAGCCCACCTGCATGAAATGGAAACGATTGCACAACAGGTCGTGCAGGAGCAGGGATATTCCTATCCAGTCAAAGCCGAGTTGGTGACGATGCCCTTTACAGAACGTACCTATGAAGATTTAACAATGCCAGCTGGTACATACGAAGCTATTCGCATTACCATTGGAGCAGCTGCCGGAAAGAATTGGTGGTGTGTAATGTATCCGCCATTATGTATTCCAGTGGCAGAAGATGTTGCTGTACAGGATGAGCAGGCAAAAGCCTATTTTTCCGATGCCGAACAAGATGTGCTCTATCATCCCGAACGCTATCGGGTCAAATGGAAGCTAGCGGAGTGGTTCAAGAAGTGGACAACCTCCGAGCAAACAGACCATACAACTTCTCACATTTCAGACCTGCGAACATTCTTTTGAGGTTGATTATTTTGGCATGCGGAAGGAGGCAACTGGAATGCCGTTCTTTCCGTAAACGCCGACATCACACCAGTTCCGCCAAGCGTACCGCATGGATGCCGGAATCCGCACATTTGGAGAGGTCAGGCGGACAAAGTTGTCCCGAAATTCTGCAACTGCCGGATAGTAAACGCCATCCGTTCCAGCCAGTTCAAATACGGCTGCTTCGCCATCCTTTGCAACAACAGGCTGAGAGAATTGCAGAATATATGCACCGCCAGATGCATATGCATTTTTACAGTACGGAGCTTCTGCATCCATCGCCGGAATCGCCCGATAAACCCGATACAGGGCTTGCAGAGCCAGACGGTGTGCCACGGTTCGCTTGTCAGCTGGATGCATGTTGTTGTATTCGCCGCAGTCCATTGTCACAGCTAACCCCGTGTTGCGGAGTGTCCGGAATACCTGCATTTGTGCTTCTCGCAGTTCAGCCCAGTTTGTACGGGATTCTTCCCCTTCGTAGCTGAACATTGGCAGCTGAACAATCAGGAACGGCATGGTTTCGTCGCCCCAGTCTTTCCGCCAGCGGTTGATTAAGACAGTCAGCAGCTGTGCATAGCTGTCCGGACGGTTGTCATCGTTTTCGCCCTGATAATACCAGAATCCCCGTAAGGTGTACGGCATGACTCGGGAGAGCATGGTTTTATATAAGCCGCATGGACGCAACGGATTGCGGCTGCCCATTGGACCTGGATAGCGGTTTTCACCGCAGCGTTCCAGAACCTGATTCCACTTGATTTTTGGGTTTTCCTGATAGCAGGCAGTCATCCGTTTTTCCCATGCATTCTGATATGCCAGATATGCGGCGTAATCTGCTGCCATTTCTGCATCGGTCTTTCCTCGGCAGGCGGACAGGTAAGCTGCCCAGTACGGATGTAAGGCAGTGTGTCCGGTCAGGTCGGCAGACGGTACCCAGCAGCTGGCAGAAGTGCCAGTATAGTTGCAGCCAATGACCCCAACAACGACACCCAATTTTTGTGAAAGTTCTTTTGCGGCAAGGTATGCCACGGCAGACCATTCCGCAACATTGGTCGGATTTGGCATCTGCCAGCGGTTTTTCCGTTCGTTCTGGAAATAAGCAGCATGCATGACACCGCTTCTCTGTACATGATAATAGCGAACCCGGCTGCGTTCGCAGCGGGAAAGTTCCAACTTTCCGTTGACAGCATTTTTTACGGGAAATTCCATGTTGGACTGTCCGCCCGCCAGCCAGACTTCCCCGATGGCAACATCCTGAAAATGAATTTCTGTATGGCTGTCTTTTGCGAACAGGCTGAGTCCTGTTCCAGCAGGCTGCGGCGGAAATTGCAGCCGCCAGCTGCCGTCTTCTTTTACGGTGGTAGAAGCATATAATTTTCGTTCCGGAATGGAAACGGTGATAATTGCACCGACTTCGCCGATGCCGAATACAACAATATTTTTTTCTCTTTGCAGAACCATATGGTCGCTGAACACGGCTGCAAGTTGTAGCATATGAAAGACTCCCTTTTGGTTTATAGATTTCATAGATAAAAAAGAACTCACGCTGTTACATTCTGGTTTTATTATACCAGAAAGAACGGGATTCGTCAATCCAAAATCAGAAAGAAGCTGAAAACGGACAGAAAAAGCCAGAGAAAGGCGGTGTAAGATGTGAAATTTCTGTAAAATTTAAAACGGAACGCTTGACATCTTTTCGGTACTCTGTTATAATACCCAGAGAAAACAAAGCAGAGCATCATCGTTCTCACCGTTTGGCTGTTGTCGAAACGGTCAATATTCCCTGTTTCGTTCCGGTTTGTGAGAATCGGTGCGGAAACTGGTGGAAACGAGGTCGAATGATGCGTACTTTTTTGAAAAGTACGCATTTTATTTTTGTTTGAAAATAATATGTTTGGAGGTGCTGGCTATCAGCAAACAAGAGCTGCAAATCAATGAAGAAATCCGGGATAGAGAAATCCTGGTCATTGATCAGAACGGGACAAAGCTTGGAACGATGTCCGCAAGAGATGCACAAAAACTTGCGTATGAACAGGATCTGGACTTGGTAAAAATCGCCCCGCAGGCAACCCCGCCGGTCTGCCGGATTATGGACTACGGCAAGTATTGCTTTGAACAGCAGAAGCGGGAAAAGGAAGCAAAAAAGAATCAGAAAGTGGTTTCCATCAAGGAAATCCGGATGTTTTCTGCAATCGATACCCACGACTTTGAAACAAAGGTAAATCAGGCAAAGAAGTTTCTGGAGGGCGGCGATAAGCTGAAGGTTTCCGTTCGGTTCCGTAAGCGTGCAATTGCCCATCCGCAGCTCGGAGAAGAACTGCTCAACCGCTTCAAGGAAGCGTGTGCAGCAGTTGGTACTGTTGAAAAGCCGGCAAAAATGGAAGGCCGCAGTATGGTCATGTTCATTTCACCGAAGGCATCCAAGTAAGAGGAGGAACTCGCAATGGCAAAGATTAAGACAAAAACACATTCCGGTGCAAAGAAGCGGTTTAAGGTTACTGCAAACGGAAAGGTAAAGTATCAGAAGACCAATAAAAGACACAGACTGACCCAGAAGGACACCAAGCGGAAGAGAATCGCTCGTACCGTTGGTATTGCTGATGTAACCAATGCACCGGCACTGAAGAAGCTTCTGCCGTATCTCTAAGATACAATCCGCAGAACGGACAGTCAATCGAGAAAAGAGAAACACATAGATATTCGGAGGTAGAAGCAAATGGCACGGATTAAAGGTGCGATGATGACTCGCAAGAGAAGAAATAAGACCCTGAAGCTCGCAAAGGGCTATTTTGGTGCAAAGAGCAAGCACTTCAAGATGGCAAAACAGGCCGTTATGAAGTCTGGCAACTATGCATATGTTGGAAGAAAGCAGAAGAAGAGAGAATTCCGTCAGCTCTGGATCACCAGAATTTCTGCTGCATGCAAGCTGAATGGTATCAACTATTCTCAGTTCATGAACGGCTGCAAGAAGGCTGGCATTACCTTGAATCGGAAGATGCTGTCTGAAATTGCAATCACCGATGCAGCAGGTTTCACTGCGATTGTAGAAAAGGCAAAGGCTGCTCTTTAAGGGGCAAGCTTGGAACACGCTCCGGTTTTTTTGAAAAAACGGGGCGTGTTTTGTTATATATAGGGAAATTTTCAGCAGACAGGAGGCAGAACCGCAATGGAATTCCGCATGACCGCAATTACTGCAAAGGACAACCCTTCCATTCAGCTTTACCGGAAACTGGTGCGGCAGCGAAAAGCCAGAACCCAAAACCAGCAATTTGTGTTAGAAGGGTATCGGCTTGTCACAGATGCCGTGCATTTTTCAAGGAAACTGACCCATCTGTTCCTGACAGAAGCAGCGTGGGAACGCTATCAGGAAGAATTTTGCTCTTTAGAGGCTGATTTGAGAGAAACAAAACGCTTGCTTATTTCAAATGAACTTGCTATGGAGTTGACGGAAACCGAACATCCGCAGGGCGTGTTTGCCATTTGTCAGATGCCGGCGGAACAAGTTCCAATCGTTGCAGAGGGAACGTATCTGGTACTCTACCAGCTGCAAGACCCTGGCAATATGGGAATGCTGCTGCGAACTGCTGCTGCAATGGGCGTTTCCGGTGTGATTTGCTGCCAAAGCTGCGATTTTTATAGTCCAAAAGTTGTGCGTGCAACGATGGGAGCATTGTTTCATGTGCCAGTGATGCAGATGCCGGATGCAGAAACGGTTTTGCAGAGCCTGCGGGCTGCCAATATTGTTTCCTGTGCCTCTGTGGTGCAGGGCGATGCCGAACAAGTGGGGCTTTGTGAACTGGGCAACGGCTGTGCCGTCTGGATTGGAAACGAGGGAAACGGATTGCCGGAATCCGTTGTGCAGCAGTGTGAACGCCGGATTACCATTCCGATGAAAGGCTATATGGAATCGCTGAATGCTGCTATGGCAGCCGGCATTATGATGTGGGAAATGACAAAACCAAGATGAGGGAATCCACATGGAACAGGAAAGTATCTATGATTGGCTCTGGTTGCTGTTGGTATTCGGGGCAGGCAGCCGGAAAATCTGGAAACTGTTAGAACAGTATGAAACACCGCAGAAAGTACGGCAAGTCTTGCAGACGGAAACAGACCTGCCTTTTATTCACGAGCGAGAACAACGCAGCATTCGTTCCATCACAAATGAGCAAATCGGAAAACTGATGCAAAATTGTGCGGAAAAACGGATTGAACTGGTGGCGTACGATGATGAAAATTATCCGGAATCGCTTCGCCAGATTTACAATCCGCCGGTAGTGCTGTTCTATCAGGGGCAGCTTTCTGTGCTGAGTGATTATCCAGCTTTAACCGTTGTTGGAACGAGAAAGCCCAGCTCGTACAGCATCCGCACAGCGGATTTGCTGTGTCGGTGTCTGGCAAAGAGTGGAATGCTGCTGGTCAGTGGCTTTGCGGTTGGATTGGATTCGGTTGCCCATCGGGCAGCCTTGCTTTCCGGTGGAAAGACAGTTGCTGTGATGGGCTGCGGTCTAGATGTGCCATACCCCAAGCCGAACGCTTCCGCAAAGAAATATATCATGCGAAATGGCTTGCTGTTGTCAGAATTTCTGCCAGGGACAGAACCATCTCGGCAGAATTTTCCGATGCGGAATCGGATTTTAGCCGGTGTCAGTGGCGGAACATTGGTGATTCAAGCACCAATTGGCAGCGGAGCGTTGATTACGGCGGAACAGGCAATGGAACAGGGCAAGCCTGTTTTTTGTTTACCGCCAGCGGACATATTTGACAATCAATATGCAGGTGTGGTAAAATACCTGCGAGAGGGTGCGATTCCGGTTTTCGCACCGGAGGACATCCTGCAAGAATATGACCACGGCTGTGAACAGCGGTTGATAGAAGTTTCGATGCAAGCCGTTTTAGAGCAGCAGGAACAGAATCAGTTGAAATCTTCGGATTCCTCAGAAGCCACCGCTGCGGTGGAATTACCGCCGAAAAAGTCTGCAAAGCCGAAAACACAACCGTCCTCGCCATCCATTCCAGAAAAGCAGCAATCTGCTCCAACCGTCGACCGTTCTGTGCTGGAAACATTAGACCCACTATCCAAGAGAATTATGGAACTGCTGTTGGAACAATCTCCCTTGCACATTGACCAGATGGTTTTGCTGTTGCAGGAGGATGCCGAGGAAGTCGCAGCGTGTCTGACAGAACTGGCGATTGAACAGTTGGTGCAGCGGCAGCCGGGGCAGTATTATTGTGTATGTTGAGAAAAACCCGTTCGTTTAGAACTATGTCGCATCGGAATGCGGCAAAGCGGAACAGGAGAAAAAAAATATGTCAAATTTGGTGATTGTAGAATCGCCGGCAAAGGCGAAAACCATTCAAAAATATTTAGGAAAAGATTTTGATGTCATTGCCTCTATGGGGCATATCCGGGACTTGCCAAAGTCAAAGTTTGGTGTGGATATTGAAAACCACTTCGAGCCAAAGTATGTGGATATGAAGGGCAAGGAAGACGTCATCAAACAGTTGAAATCCCATGCAGCAAAATGCGATAAAATTTATCTGGCAACCGACCCTGACCGAGAGGGAGAGGCGATTTCTTGGCATATCGCCCAGATGCTGCATCTGGATATGCAGGATAATAATCGGGTTGCTTTTAATGAAATCACAAAGAGCGGCGTGCAAGCAGGGATGGCAAATCCCCATCGAATTGATATCAATTTGGTGAATGCCCAGCAGGCACGGCGTGTATTAGACCGAATTGTCGGCTATCAGCTCAGTCCGTTTCTTTGGAGAAAAGTACGGCGTGGTCTGTCTGCCGGAAGAGTGCAGTCGGTTGCCGTTCGATTGGTTGTTGACCGAGAAAATGAAATTCGGGCATTCCAGCCGCAGGAATATTGGACGATTGACGCAAAGCTTTCCGCAGCAGCTTCCCGAAAAGTCTTTTCGGCAAAGTTAGCAGTTGTAGATGGAAAGAAAGTCGATAAAACAGAAATCTCCAGCAAGGAACAGGCAGATGCCATTGTTGCACGCTTGCAGGAAGCCCCGTTTGTCGTAAAGTCCGTGAAAAAACGGGTGACGAAAAAGCATCCGTCCGCTCCGTTCATCACATCGACTTTACAGCAGGAAGCCTCTTACCGCTTGAGTTTTCAGTCCAAACGAACCATGAAAGTCGCACAGGAACTGTATGAAGGCGTGGAGATTCAAGGCATGGGTGCAGTGGGTTTGATTACCTATATGCGTACCGATAGCCTGCGAATCTCAGACGAAGCGAAAAAGGCAGCAGCAGACTACATTCTCTCTGCCTATGGAGAATCCTATCTGCCGCCAACGCCACGGGTCTATAAGACAAAGAAAAATGCACAGGATGCCCACGAAGCGATTCGTCCATCTATGCCGGAACTGACACCGGAGCAGGTGAAAAGTAGCCTGACAACTGACCAATATAAATTATACCGCCTGATTTGGGAACGGTTTATCGCCAGCCAGATGGCAGATGCTCTGATGGATACCGTTTCTGTGGATATTGATGCAGACAACTGCTTATTTAAGGCAAGCGGTTCTACGATGAAGTTCGATGGATTCACTGTTCTGTATGAAGAAACCAGAGATAACAAGGGCGATAAAGATAAATCTGAAAATAAGAATCTGCCGGAACTGCACGAGGGTGATGCATTAAAGCTGCGTGCACTGGATGGCAATCAGCACTTTACGCAGCCTCCGACTCGTTACTCTGAAGCTTCTCTGATTAAGGCGATGGAAGAATACGGAATTGGTAGACCGAGCACCTACGCTCCAACCATCACAACGATTACCGCTCGAAATTATGTAGAGCGAGAGGGCAAACAGCTGAAACCAACGGTATTGGGTGAAGTTGTAACGCAGTTGATGAAGGAACTCTTTAAGAACATTGTAGATGTCAAGTTTACTGCCAAGATGGAAAGTGATTTGGATGATGTGGAACGGGGAGAAAAGAACTGGGTGCAGTCGCTGGAACAGTTCTATGGTGATTTCTCTCAGACACTGAAAACAGCTGAAGAAAAGATGGAAGGCAAGCGGGTCAAGATTCCGGACGAAGAAACAGACGAAGTCTGTGAAGTCTGCGGCAAAAAGATGGTCATTAAAATCGGACGGTTCGGGCGGTTTTTGGCTTGTTCCGGTTTTCCGGAATGCACGAATACCCGAAAGATTGTGCAGGAAATGCCGGGCTGCTGTCCACTCTGCGGCGGAAAAATGGTATTGAAAAAGTCCAAGCGTGGCAGAAGTTTCTATGGATGCAGCAACTTTCCGGAATGCAACTTTATGACATGGAATATTCCGGTTGCAGAACAGTGTCCGCAGTGTGGTTCGACCTTGTTCCAAAAGGGCGGCAAGTCCGGCAAGCTGATTTGTGAAAAGCCGGGCTGCGGATTTGAAAAAAATCTTACAGGCGGAGGTCAGGCATGACAGAACAACGGAAACAGGCAATTGTCATTGGTGGCGGACTGGCAGGCTGTGAAGCAGCATGGCAGCTTGCCCAAAACGGCATTGCCGTTACGCTCTACGAACAGAAGCCGGTGCATTATAGTCCGGCACATCATCGGAATGGTCTGGCGGAACTGGTCTGCTCCAACTCGTTGAAAGCAGATCGTCTGGCATCCGCAGCCGGATTGTTGAAAGCAGAAATGGAACGCATGGGGTCACTGTTGATTCCCTGTGCACGGAAAACTTCCGTTCCAGCTGGCGGAGCACTGGCAGTGGATCGGGATGCATTTTCCGATTTGGTAACGGAACAAATCCGCTCCCATCCGCTGATTACGCTGGAAACTGCAACCATTGACGAAATTCCAGCGGGAAATGTAGTCGTTGCAACTGGCCCTTTAACAGAGGGAAAACTTGCAGAGCAAATCGAACAGCTTTGCGGTACACGGCTGCGTTTTTTTGATGCGGCTGCACCGATTGTCAAGTATGAAAGTCTGGATGCGGAAAAAGTCTTTTTCGCTGCCCGTTATGGCAGAGGAACGGCGGACTATATCAACTGTCCGATGAATCAGGAAGAATACGAGGCATTTTATGAGGCTCTGGTGAACGCAGAACGGGCAGAACTCCACGACTGCGACAAGAACTTTTTCCGAGTTTATGAAGGCTGTATGCCAATTGAGATTCTGGCATCCCGTGGGAAAGATACCATGCGGTTTGGACCTCTGAAGCCAGTTGGATTGACCGACCCTCGTACTGGTCACCGTCCGTATGCAGTCATTCAGCTGCGGCGAGAGAATCAGGAAGGTACGATGTATAACATTGTCGGCTTCCAGACGCACCTGACGTTCGGCGAGCAAAAGCGCGTCTTTTCCATGATCCCCGCGCTCGCGAACGCGGAGTTCGTGCGCTACGGTGTCATGCACCGCAACACCTATCTGAATTCCCCCGGTCTGCTCGACCGCTATTACCGCCTCATCGCGGACGACCGTATTTCCTTTGCCGGGCAGATGACCGGCGTGGAAGGCTATGTGGAGTCCACGGCCTCCGGGTATCTGGCGGCGGTGGCCATGGCGGCGAAGGTACAGGGACGGGAAGTCCCCGATTTTCCCAAGGAGACCGCCATCGGTGCGCTGGGGCAGTACGTCAGCGACGAAAGCATTGAAAATTTCCAGCCCATGAATATCAATTTCAGCATCATCGCACCGCTGGAAAAGCGCATCCGTAAGAAGGCAGAAAAAAATCTCGCCATTGCCGCGCGGTCGCTGGACGTGATCGATAGGCTGGTGGCGAAGGGTATCTGAAAGAAAGAGGTGAAACGGTTGAAGATCATTCTTGACGCGATGGGCGGCGACAATGCCCCCGAGGCTCCCGTTTTAGGCGCTGTGGAAGCGGCAAAGACCTACGGTATCGAGATCGTGCTGGTAGGCCGGGGAGAGGATATCCTTGCGGTTCTCAAGAAGCACGGCATTGACAACCTGC
>OLVV01000905.1_pt1 | contig 13006 bp, 10 predicted proteins | sample 1673581 | NCBI WGS metagenome assembly OLVV01 (sample SAMEA103958116, study PRJEB25191) | human gut metagenome | biome: human-associated habitat [ENVO:00009003]; feature: intestine environment [ENVO:2100002]; material: feces | place: Germany | collected 2013/2015
TTATATATTGTATTTAGATGTGATTTAGTTTGTCAATTAATTACATATTAAAAATATGTTCTATGCACAAATATGGGTTATATACATTATGTGAATGCATTATGTGGTTGATTGAGAATGATACAGTTATATATGCAATGTGAATATAATGATTTCATTATATGTATTGCTGTTAATAAAATAAAAGACATTATGTTCTGCTTGTTTATGCATTAATAAAAATGAAGTGCAGTAACTTACTGAATTGTCAGAGTGGGTGTAATTGCATATTTAATCTTTCCTTTGCCGCTTTTTTGCTAAGAATAAAATCATCTGTGCGATAACGACTAATTCTTTTAATGAATGTTTTTATTCCTGAATACTGCTCCTATAACAAGACAGGGGAGCAGACAATCATGGCAATTTCATCGCGTAACACACTTCTTGCCGCACTGGCATTCATCGCTTTTCAGGCACAGGCGGTGAACGTCACCGTGGCCTATCAAACCTCCGCTGAACCGGCGAAAGTGGCTCAGGCTGATAACACCTTTGCTAAAGAGAGCGGGGCGACGGTGGACTGGCGTAAGTTTGACAGCGGAGCCAGCATCGTGCGGGCGCTGGCTTCAGGCGATGTCCAAATCGGTAACCTCGGTTCCAGCCCATTAGCGGTGGCAGCCAGCCAACAGGTGCCGATTGAAGTCTTCTTACTGGCGTCAAAACTGGGTAACTCCGAAGCGCTGGTGGTAAAGAAAACTATCAGCAAACCGGAAGATCTCATTGGCAAACGCATCGCCGTACCGTTTATCTCCACCACCCACTACAGCCTGCTGGCGGCGCTGAAACACTGGGGTATAAAACCCGGACAAGTGGAGATAGTGAACCTGCAGCCACCCGCGATTATCGCCGCATGGCAACGGGGAGACATTGATGGTGCTTATGTCTGGGCACCGGCGGTTAACGCCCTGGAAAAAGACGGCAAGGTGCTGACCGATTCTGAACAGGTCGGGCAGTGGGGCGCGCCGACGCTGGATGTCTGGGTAGTGCGCAAAGATTTTGCCGAGAAACATCCTGAGGTCGTGAAAGCGTTCGCTAAAAGCGCCATCGATGCTCAGCAACCGTACATTGCTAACCCAGACGCGTGGCTGAAACAGCCTGAAAACATCAGCAAACTGGCACGTTTAAGCGGCGTGCCTGAAGGTGACGTTCCGGGGCTGGTGAAGGGGAATACCTATCTGACGCCGCAGCAGCAAACGGCAGAACTGACCGGATCGGTGAACAAAGCGATCATCGACACCGCGCAGTTTTTGAAAGAGCAGGGCAAAGTCCCGGCTGTAGCGAACGATTACAGCCAGTACGTGACCTCGCGCTTCGTGCAATAAAAGGAGGCGCAGATGCTGCAAATCTCTCATCTTTACGCCGATTATGGCGGCAAACCGGCGTTGGAAGATATCAACCTGACGCTGGAAAGCGGCGAGCTTCTGGTGGTTCTGGGACCGTCTGGCTGCGGCAAAACCACCTTGCTGAATCTGATTGCCGGTTTTGTGCCTTATCAGCATGGCAGCATTCAACTGGCGGGTAAGTGCATTGAGGGACCGGGCGCAGAGCGGGGCGTGGTTTTTCAGAATGAAGGGCTGCTACCGTGGCGCAATGTACGGGACAACGTGGCGTTCGGCCTGCAACTGGCAGGTGTTGAGAAAATGCAGCGACTGGAAATCGCGCACCAGATGCTGAAAAAAGTGGGGCTGGAAGGGGCAGAAAAACGCTACATCTGGCAGCTTTCCGGCGGTCAACGTCAGCGGGTGGGGATTGCCCGCGCGCTGGCGGCAAATCCCCAGCTGTTATTACTCGATGAACCGTTTGGTGCGCTGGACGCCTTCACCCGCGACCAGATGCAAACCCTGCTGCTGAAACTCTGGCAGGAGACGGGCAAGCAGGTGCTGTTGATTACCCACGATATAGAAGAAGCGGTGTTTATGGCAACCGAACTGGTTCTGCTTTCACCCGGCCCTGGCCGTGTGCTGGAGCGCTTGCCGCTCAACTTCGCCCGCCGCTTTGTTGCCGGGGAACCGAGCCGCAGCATCAAGTCCGATCCACAATTCATCGCCATGCGCGAATATGTTTTAAGCCGCGTATTTGAGCAACGGGAGGCATTCTCATGAGTGTGCTCATTAATGAAAAACTGCATTCGCATCGGCTGAAATGGCGCTGGCCGCTCTCGCGTCAGGTGACCTTAGGCATTGGCACGTTAGCGGTTTTGCTCACTGTATGGTGGGCAGTGGCGGCGCTGCAACTGATTAGCCCGCTGTTTTTACCGCCGCCGCAACAGGTACTGGCAAAACTGCTTACTATTGCCGGACCTCAAGGATTTATGGACGCCACCTTGTGGCAGCATCTGGCAGCCAGCCTGACGCGCATTGTGCTGGCGCTACTTGCGGCGGTGTTGATCGGCATTCCGGTCGGGATCGCCATGGGACTAAGCCCGACGGTGCGCGGAATTCTGGATCCGATAATCGAGCTTTATCGTCCGGTGCCGCCGCTGGCGTATTTGCCGCTGATGGTGATCTGGTTTGGTATTGGTGAAACCTCGAAGATCTTACTGATCTATTTAGCGATTTTTGCACCGGTGGCGATGTCGGCGCTGGCAGGGGTGAAAAGCGCGCAGCAGGTTCGCATTCGTGCCGCCCAGTCGCTGGGTGCCAGCCGTGCGCAGGTGCTGTGGTTTGTCATTTTGCCCGGCGCGCTGCCGGAAATCCTCACCGGATTACGCATTGGTCTGGGTGTGGGCTGGTCTACACTGGTAGCGGCGGAGCTGATTGCCGCGACGCGCGGTTTAGGATTTATGGTTCAGTCAGCGGGTGAATTTCTCGCGACTGACGTGGTGCTGGCGGGGATCGCGGTGATTGCGATTATCGCCTTTCTTTTAGAACTGGGTCTGCGCGCGCTACAGCGCCGCCTGACGCCCTGGCATGGAGAAGTACAATGAGTGAACGTCTGAGCATTACCCCGCTGGGGCCGTATATTGGCGCACAAATTACGGGTGCCGACCTGACGCGCCCGTTAAGTGATAACCAGTTTGAACAGCTTTACCATGCGGTACTGCGTCATCAGGTGGTGTTTCTGCGTGAACAGGCCATTACGCCGCAGCAGCAACGCGCGCTGGCCCAACGTTTTGGCGAACTGCATATTCATCCTGTTTACCCTCATGCTGAAGGGGTTGACGAGATCATCGTCCTGGATACCCATAACGATAATCCGCCGGATAACGACAACTGGCATACCGATGTGACATTTATTGAAACGCCACCCGCAGGGGCGATTCTGGCGGCAAAAGAGTTACCCTCGACCGGCGGCGATACGCTCTGGACCAGCGGTATTGCGGCCTATGAGGCGCTCTCTGTTCCCTTCCGCCAACTGCTGAGCGGGCTGCGTGCGGAGCATGATTTCCGTAAATCGTTCCTGGAATACAAATACCGCAAAACCGAGGAGGAGCATCAACGCTGGCGCGAGGCGGTCGCGAAAAATCCGCCGTTGCTACATCCGGTGGTGCGAACGCATCCGGTGAGCGGTAAACAGGCGCTGTTTGTGAATGAAGGCTTTACCACGCGAATTGTTGATGTCAGCGAGAAAGAGAGCGAAGCCTTGCTGGGCTTTTTATTTGCCCACATCACCAAACCGGAGTTTCAGGTGCGCTGGCGCTGGCAACCAAATGATATTGCGATTTGGGATAACCGCGTAACCCAGCACTATGCCAATGCGGATTACCTGCCACAGCGGCGGATTATGCATCGGGCGACGATCCTTGGGGATAAACCGTTTTATCGGGCGGGGTAAGGGGGAAATGCCGGGTTGGATAACCCGGCATAATGATCATTAACGCAGAATCTTCTTCTCAGCCAAATCCAGCGCAAAGTAGCTGAAAATCAGATCCGCACCCGCACGCTTAATCGAACCTAAGCTTTCGAGCACGACTTTCTCTTCATCTATAGAACCCGCCAGCGCGGCGAACTTAATCATCGCATACTCACCGCTCACCTGATACGCGCCAATCGGCAATTCAGTACGTTCACGCAGCTCACGCACGATGTCGAGGTACGCTCCAGCAGGTTTAACCATCAGGCAGTCTGCGCCCTGGGCTTCATCCAGCAGTGATTCACGAATCGCCTCGCGACGGTTCATTGGGTTCATCTGATAGCTTTTGCGGTCGCCTTTTAATGCGCTTCCGGCAGCTTCACGGAACGGACCATAAAAGGAAGAGGCGAACTTGGTCGAATACGACATAATCGCCGTATCTTTAAAGCCCGCAGCGTCCAGCGCCTGACGAATCGCCTGTACCTGGCCGTCCATCGCGGCGGAAGGGGCGATGAAGTCTGCACCTGCAGCAGCTGCAACCACGGCTTGCTTGCCTAAATTTTCCAGAGTCGCGTCGTTGTCGACGCCATGCTCGCACAGCACACCGCAGTGACCGTGAGAAGTGTATTCACAAAAGCAGGTGTCTGACATAACGATCATTTCTGGCACAGTCTGCTTGCAGATGCGCGACATCCGCGCCACCAGTCCATCTTCCCGCCAGGCATCGCTGCCGGTTTCATCGGTATGGTGGGAAATGCCGAAAGTCATCACGGAACGAATACCGGCGTTGGCGATGCGTTCAATTTCGCGTGCCAGATGTTTCTCTGGAATGCGCATCACGCCTGGCATGGCTTCAACGGCTTTGTAGCCGTCAATTTCTTCTTCAACAAAGATCGGCAACACCAGGTCGTTAAGGCTAAGTGTTGTCTCTTCAAACATAGCGCGCAGCGCAGGAGATTTGCGCAGGCGACGAGGGCGTTGGATTAAGTCTGTCATGGTCTGCCTGATGTTTGTGGAATCGAGGGGCATAGTATACCTGAAGCAGGGTGGGGATGTTTTACGAAAGTTGTCGCGATGTTGACAAGAAGAGAATGAAAGAGAGTCCATGACATCTTTGTAATAGAAACAGCAATAATTTCATATTCACTGAAAATATTTTTAATTTTTATTTATATCCCTGGATTATTGTTTTTACGGATTTGATTGCGTTATCAAAAACAGAATGATTTAAAGTTCATTGGTTATTGATAGATTATTTGTCTGGTTTGTGTGTTTGATATTTTAAATGCATATGCTTTAAAAATGGAACTCCTGTTAACTTGTTGAGACATCAAGCTTTTATCAATTTTTTCTTTGTGTGTTCCTCCGTGCTTTATATATGTCCGTAACCGGACTTCGGGGAAAGAATAATTGAACCATTCCTCTATAACGCCGCATAATCGTCAACGCGAAACATAAGATGTTTTCTATGCATTGATAATTGATGGATCAACTTATTACGTCCCTGAGGAGGGATGACAAATGCACTCCTGGAAAAAGAAACTTGTAGTATCACAATTAGCATTGGCTTGCACTCTGGCTATCACCTCTCAGGCTAATGCAACTACTTATGACACCTGGACTTATTACGACAATCCCGTTACTGCACTTGATTGGGATCATATGGATAAGGCAGGCACTGTAGATGGCAACTATGTAAACTATAGTGGTTTTGTCTATTACAACAACACCAATGGTGATTTCGATCAGTCCTTTAACGGCGATACCGTTAACGGCACGATCTCAACCTATTATTTGAACCATGATTATGCAGACAGTACTGCTAATCAGCTTGATATCAGTAATTCAGTGATTCACGGTTCGATTACTTCTTTGAAGCCAGGCGGTTATTATGATCGTTTGGATGCAGATAGTGATCTTCTGGTTGGATATGATTTTTACACTGATGCTTTTGTTGACACAAACTGGCGTGATGGTGATGTTTTCACTCTTAACATTGCTAACACTACCATTGATGATGATTATGAAGCGTTTTACTTCACTGATTCTTATAAAGATGGTGATGTAACCAAACACACAAATGAGACATTTGATACCAGTGAAGGTGTTGCTGTTAATCTTGATGTAGAAAGTAACATCAATATTTCAAATAACTCCCGCATTGCAGGTATTGCATTATCTCAAGGTAATACTTACAACGAAACTTATACTACCGAATCTCATACTTGGGATAACAATATCTCTGTAAAAGATTCCACAGTGACTTCTGGTTCAGACATTATTCTGGATAGCGATACTTATGTCAAAACAGGACACTTTGGCAACTCTAGTGAACCGAGTGATTATACCGGTCCGGGAGATGTTGCAATGTCCTTCACTGATTCAGGTTCCGACTATGCAATGAAGAACAACGTATACTTCAGCAATTCAACGCTGATGGGCGATGTTGCATTTAACAGCACTTGGAATAGTAATTTTGATCCGAATGGTCATGATTCCAACGGTGACGGGCTGAAAGATACCAACGGTGGTTGGACTGATGATGGCCTCAACGTTGATGAACTGAACCTCACTCTTGATAACGGAAGCAAGTGGGTTGGTCAGGCAATTTATAACGTTGCTGAAACGTCAGCAATGTATGATGTTGCTACAAACAGCCTTACTCCTAATGCAACATATGAAAACAATGACTGGAAACGTGTTGTTGATGACAAGGTCTTCCAGAGCGGTGTATTTAACGTAGCGTTGAACAACGGTTCTGAATGGGATACTACAGGTCGTTCCATCGTTGATACCTTGACAGTTAATAATGCTTCTCAGGTTAATGTTTCGGAATCTAAATTAACTTCAGATACTATCGATTTAACTAACGGTTCTTCGCTGAACATTGGTGAAGATGGTTACGTTGATACCGATCATCTGACTATTAACTCCTACAGTACTGTTGCGTTGACCGAATCTACAGGTTGGGGTGCTGATTACAACCTGTACGCCAATACCATCACCGTAACTAACGGTGGTGTATTGGATGTGAACGTTGATCAGTTCGATACTGAAGCTTTCCGTACTGACAAACTGGAACTGACCAGCGGCAACATTGCTGACAATAACGGCAACGTAGTGTCTGGTGTATTCGATATCCACAGCAGCGATTACGTTCTGAACGCGGATTTGGTGAACGACCGTACCTGGGACACTGCTCAGGCTAACTACGGCTACGGTATTGTTGCTATGAACTCTGATGGTCACCTGACTATCAATGGTAACGGCGACATCAACAACGGCGACGAACTGGATAACAGTTCTGTAGACAACGTTGTTGCTGCAACCGGTAACTACAAAGTTCGTATCGACAACGCAACTGGCGCTGGCGCAATCGCTGATTACAAAGATAAAGAAATTATCTACGTAAACGACGTCAACACCAACGCAACCTTCTCTGCTGCTAACAAAGCTGACTTGGGTGCATACACCTATCAGGCTGAACAGCGCGGTAACACCGTTGTTCTGCAACAGATGGAGCTGACCGACTACGCTAACATGGCGCTGAGCATCCCGTCTGCGAACACCAATATCTGGAACCTGGAACAAGACACCGTTGGCACTCGTCTGACCAACTCTCGTCATGGCCTGGCTGATAACGGCGGCGCATGGGTAAGCTACTTCGGTGGTAACTTCAACGGCGACAACGGCACCATCAACTATGATCAGGATGTTAACGGCATCATGGTCGGTGTGGATACCAAAATTGACGGTAACAACGCTAAGTGGATCGTCGGTGCGGCTGCAGGCTTCGCTAAAGGTGACATGAATGACCGTTCTGGTCAGGTGGATCAAGACAGCCAGACTGCCTACATCTACTCTTCTGCTCACTTCGCGAACAACGTCTTTGTTGATGGTAGCTTGAGCTACTCTCACTTCAACAACGACCTGTCTGCAACCATGAGCAACGGTACTTACGTTGACGGTAGCACCAACTCCGACGCTTGGGGCTTCGGTTTGAAAGCCGGTTACGACTTCAAACTGGGTGATGCTGGTTACGTGACTCCTTACGGCAGCGTTTCTGGTCTGTTCCAGTCTGGTGATGACTACCAGCTGAGCAACGACATGAAAGTTGACGGTCAGTCTTACGACAGCATGCGTTATGAACTGGGTGTAGATGCAGGTTATACCTTCACCTACAGCGAAGACCAGGCTCTGACTCCGTACTTCAAACTGGCTTACGTCTACGACGACTCTAACAACGATAACGATGTGAACGGTGATTCCATCGATAACGGTACTGAAGGGTCTGCGGTACGTGTTGGTCTGGGTACTCAGTTCAGCTTCACCAAGAACTTCAGCGCCTATACCGATGCTAACTACCTCGGTGGTGGTGACGTAGATCAAGACTGGTCCGCGAACGTGGGTGTTAAATATACCTGGTAATATTCTTCACTCTGAAGAAATAGGTTATTTAATCTAAATAATGCCCGTCAAGGATTTGACGGGCATTACTGCAAAGGACGCGCAAATGTTATCTGTAGTTAAACCTCTTCAGGAATTTGGTAAGCTCGATAAATGTTTGTCCAGATATGGCACGCGCTTCGAGTTTAATAATGAAAAGCAAGTTATATTTTCAAGTGATGTCAATAGCGAAGATACTTTCGTTATTTTAGAGGGCGTTATCTCTCTGCGTAGAGAAGAAAACGTTCTTATCGGTATTACCCAGGCTCCTTATATTATGGGACTGGCTGATGGTTTAATGAAAAACGATATACCATACAAATTAATATCAGAAGGAAATTGTACGGGATATCATCTACCAGCCAAACAAACCATTACCCTTATTGAACAAAATCAACTCTGGCGAGACGCTTTTTATTGGTTAGCCTGGCAAAATAGAATTCTGGAATTACGTGACGTACAGCTCATTGGGCATAATTCCTACGAACAAATCCGCGCAACGTTATTATCAATGATTGACTGGAATGAAGAATTACGCTCACGTATTGGTGTGATGAATTACATCCATCAACGTACACGCATATCGCGTTCTGTCGTCGCAGAAGTTCTCGCTGCTTTACGTAAAGGCGGCTATATCGAAATGAATAAAGGCAAACTGGTCGCTATCAACCGTTTGCCTTCAGAGTATTAATCAGGATGCGGGGATGACCAACGGTTTATTCCCGCTCAGTTCGGTCACCAGGTCATTGATGCCATCGCTCATATTTTTAAAGCGCGTCAATGGCGAACGAGTGACCACCACAAATGCGCCAATGTTCTTCTGCGGGATCATCGCCATATAGGTAATGAAACCGCCACCACCACCTGTCTTCTGAATAATCCCTGGACGACCCTCTTTCGGGGCCATATATACCCAGCCTAAACCAAGCGCGTCCGCTTTGCCGGGGACATCCATGCCAATCACTTTCGTAAACTGCGCGCGCTGATAAATCAACGTCTGCATGCGATCTGCCTGGTTACTGCGCTGATAAAAATCAGATGACAAATACTGCTGCATCCAGCGCATCATATCGCCAGGCGTGGAATAGACTCCGCCGCTGCCAATTGCCGCCAGCGTGTTATTGCACGGACTGGCACCACGCTCAGCAACCATTAAACGGCGGCACTGGTCCGGCGAGGGGGTGTAGGTGGTGTCTTTCATCCCCAATGGGCGGGTAATCTGCTCTTCAAACAACTGGGTATAAGGCTTGCCGGACGCATTCGCCAGTGCATCTGCCAGCAGGTCGAACGCAAGGTTGGAGTACGCGGCCTGGCTGCCCGGCGCGGCTTTTAGTTTGGCAGTGGAAAGGTATTTCCAGCGTTGCTCGCGCGTTGGCCAGACAAATACCGGACGATGTGCCGCGCCACCGGGCTGTTCACGGGGCAGGGCGCTGGTATGGGTTGCCAGATTCACTAGCGTAATGGGCGTCCCATTGTAGGTCGGTACGCGTGCGCCTGGCGGAGCATATTTACTTAGCGGATCGTTTAACTTCACGGTCCCCTGATCGAGCAATTTCACCAGCATCTCACTGGTCATTAACTTGGTGAGGGAAGCAATACGTATGACCGAATCCAGCTGCGGGCGAACGTTATTACCAGGTCGCGTTTCGCCATAACTACGAAAGACGCGCTGGTTACCGTCGATAACTACCAGCGCCATCCCCGTGGCACCGCTGCCGTAAAAAATATAATCGGCATAACGATCGACAATATCAGAGGCAAACTCCGGTTCAGTGATCGGCTGCGCCGCATGGACGGAGGTCAATGACGCCGCACACAGCACGGCAGAAAAAAGCAGACTACGTTTCAACGGTGGTGTCCATAGATTGAATGAAGGTAACTGAGCGTATTTATACTACTCATTGATGGATTGCAAAGGGCGAATTAGTGCAATAATAGTGTTAAAAACGTAACGGCGCGTAAACACGATCTTTTTCCTGCTCACCAATGCCTGCATTTGTGATCCTGCGCGTGTTAATCCGCTTATGTAAACAATCTTTGGTTTGTGAAATCCGTCGAAACAATTCTTATGCTCAGGCTGGCGAACTAAGCGCCTTGCTATGGGTCACAATGGGCGGTTTCATTTGGCTGACTCTTTGTAGCGGTCATGCGGTTAATACACAGCAGTTGTTAAAACGATAAGAAGTTAGCAGGAGTGCATATGTTTAAGTCTTTTTTCCCAAAGCCGGGAACGTTTTTTCTCTCGGCCTTTGTTTGGGCATTGATTGCCGTTATCTTCTGGCAAGCAGGTGGGGGTGACTGGGTGGCGCGTATCACCGGAGCTTCCGGGCAAATCCCGATTAGCGCCGCGCGTTTCTGGTCGTTGGATTTTCTGATTTTTTACGCTTACTACATTGTTTGTGTAGGACTTTTTGCATTGTTCTGGTTTATCTACAGCCCGCATCGTTGGCAATACTGGTCAATACTCGGTACTGCACTGATCATCTTCGTCACCTGGTTTTTGGTGGAAGTCGGGGTCGCCGTCAACGCCTGGTATGCGCCGTTCTATGATCTGATTCAAACCGCGCTAAGTTCGCCGCATAAAGTCACCATCGAACAATTTTACCGCGAAGTGGGCGTCTTTCTGGGGATTGCGCTGATCGCGGTGGTGATCAGTGTGCTGAACAACTTCTTTGTCAGTCACTACGTGTTCCGCTGGCGTACAGCGATGAACGAATATTACATGGCGAACTGGCAACAACTGCGTCATATCGAAGGTGCCGCACAGCGTGTGCAGGAAGACACCATGCGTTTTGCTTCAACGCTGGAGAATATGGGCGTCAGCTTTATCAACGCTATCATGACGTTGATCGCCTTCCTGCCGGTGCTGGTAACGCTCTCCGCGCATGTGCCGGAGCTGCCGATTGTCGGGCACATTCCGTATGGCCTGGTGATTGCCGCTATCGTCTGGTCGCTGATGGGGACCGGATTGCTGGCAGTGGTAGGGATCAAACTGCCGGGGCTGGAGTTTAAAAACCAGCGTGTAGAGGCTGCCTACCGTAAAGAGCTGGTTTATGGTGAAGACGATGCCACGCGCGCGACGCCGCCTACGGTACGCGAGCTGTTTAGCGCCGTACGGAAAAACTATTTCCGCCTCTATTTTCACTATATGTATTTCAACATCGCCCGCATTCTCTATTTGCAGGTCGATAACGTTTTCGGTTTGTTCTTGCTGTTTCCGTCAATTGTTGCCGGTACGATTACGCTCGGCCTGATGACGCAGATTACCAACGTTTTTGGTCAGGTTCGCGGAGCTTTCCAGTACCTGATTAACTCATGGACCACACTGGTTGAGTTGATGTCTATCTACAAACGTCTGCGCAGCTTTGAACATGAGCTGGATGGTGACAAAATTCAGGAAGTAACCCATACCTTGAGCTAAAAAGGAGAAGTAATGTCGCGCGTCAATCATCTATCTTCGCTGTCATTGTTGGCGGTTCTGGTTTTAGCGGGGTGTAGTAGTCAGGCTCCGCAACCGTTGAAAAAGGGCGAAAAAGCGATAGATGTGGCGAGCGTCGTGCGGCAGAAGATGCCTGCGAGCGTGAAAGACCGCGATGCCTGGGCGAAAGATCTCGCCACCACGTTTGAAAGTCAGGGGCTGGCACCGACGCTGGAAAACGTCTGCTCGGTGCTGGCGGTGGCGCAGCAGGAGTCAAATTATCAGGCAGATCCGGCCGTTCCGGGCTTAAGCAAGATCGCCTGGCAAGAGATTGACCGTCGTGCTGAACGGATGCACATTCCTGCTTTTCTGGTGCATACCGCGCTAAAAATCAAATCGCCAAACGGCAAAAGCTATAGCGAGCGGTTAGATTCGGTGCGTACAGAAAAGCAATTGAGCGCGATTTTTGACGATCTGATCAGCATGGTGCCAATGGGGCAGACGTTGTTTGGTTCGCTTAATCCGGTGCGCACCGGTGGGCCGATGCAGGTCAGCATTGCTTTTGCCGAACAGCATACCAAAGGGTATCCGTGGAAAATGGACGGTACAGTCCGTCAGGAAGTCTTCAGTCGTCGCGGCGGGTTGTGGTTTGGTACTTACCATTTACTGAATTATCCCGCCAGCTATAGCGCGCCGATATACCGTTTTGCTGATTTTAACGCTGGCTGGTACGCCAGCCGTAATGCCGCGTTTCAGAACGCGGTCAGTAAGGCCAGCGGCGTGAAGCTGGCACTGGACGGTGATTTAATTCGTTACGACAGTAAAGAGCCCGGGAAAACCGAACTGGCAACGCGCAAACTGGCGGGAAAACTGGGGATGAGCGACAGTGAAATTCGCCGCCAGTTAGAGAAAGGCGACAGCTTCTCTTTTGAGGAGACGGCGCTGTACAAGAAAGTTTATCAACTTGCCGAAGCGAAAACGGGGAAATCACTACCCCGCGAAATGTTGCCTGGCATTCAACTGGAAAGCCCGAAAATCATCCGCAACCTGACTACGGCCTGGTTTGCGAAGCGCGTAGACGAACGGCGGGCGCGTTGTATGAAACAGTGATCAAACAGGAATGTCATGCCAGATAAGGCGTTTTAGGCCCTATCTGGCAAGTAAATCTTACTGGCGACGATGTCGCCAGTGCAGCCATAGCGCCACTACTGCAAAAATGAGGCAGCCTACTAAAAACGGGATCAGCCCGAAAATGGTGCCGACACCTAAACCAATTTCCACCCGTGGGCGACCTGTTTCCTGGACCTGCATTAA
>OLVV01000915.1_pt1 | contig 12872 bp, 9 predicted proteins | sample 1673581 | NCBI WGS metagenome assembly OLVV01 (sample SAMEA103958116, study PRJEB25191) | human gut metagenome | biome: human-associated habitat [ENVO:00009003]; feature: intestine environment [ENVO:2100002]; material: feces | place: Germany | collected 2013/2015
AAGTACAGGTATATTATAACTTAAAATTACTTATTTGTCAATAGCAAAACAAAAAAAGATCAACAAACACTATGTTGATCTTTTTGTTATATTTGCTAATAAAACCGCACTATATTCTCTTCACAGAGTCCTTTATAACGAGGTCGCCCTCGATAGTTATTATCCTTGGCTTGCCGTCAGGTTCTTCCATTCTATCCATAAGTGTCATTACCGCAAGGTCTGCCATATAATCTGCGTCAACGTTTATAGTCGTGATAGTCGGGTCTGAAACTTCGGAGATCAAATAGTTATCATATCCCACAATGGAAATATCCTCAGGCACGTTATATCCCATGCCACGGAGCTGTCTTATTGCACGGTAAGCCGCCTCGTCGCAGTTGCACACGAAAGCCGTTGGCATATCGTCCTCAGGGAAAGTCATAGTGATAAAATCACGCTTGTCACGATCGTCGATACGCCACTTTTCGTTGACCTCATAGCCATGCTCTATCATAGCCTTTACATAGCCCATATATCTGTCAAAAATACTCGTTGTGGCAAATTTACTTCCTATGTATCCTATCTTCTTGTGACCCATTTTTATAAGATATGAAGCAAGCTTGTAGCCTCCGCTGTAGCCATTTGTCACAACAGCGTCCAAGTCTAAGGACGGCACATAATAATCAAGCAGTACAAGATCTTTTACATTGTCATTAAGAAGCTTTGCATAATTCTTTGAAAGCTGTCCCAGTGAAATAAGTGCTGAAACCTGCTTGTCCTCGATACAATGCGGGAGCATGAGCCTGTCCTCGTCCTCCTGATCTAAATTTTCCATTATGCAGAACATATTCTCTTTTTTGAGCCTTGTTACAATAGCGTTATACAATGCCCAATAAAATGAACCGTTAGGATTAATGAATTTTGATGGGATAAGCACACCGATAGTATTGCCTCCCCTATTCTGAGTGCTTTTCACGCCCACATAACCCATTTCGTCAGCGACCTGCTTTATCTTCTCTCTGAGAGCATCGCTAACTCCGCTTTTTCCTGCAAGGGCTTTTGACACAGTGACATTACTTGTGTCACAGGCTTTGGCTATATCTATAAGTGTAACTGCTTTCTTCAAAATTCTCACCGCTTTTTCTTCTTAATGAACTCCTTAAAATAAACTCTGATAACATTCTCATTCAATTATATCATTTTATGACATAAAGTCAATAGAATATTGCAAAATCTCACATTTACACAAAAACGCAGACCAAAATCAGTTGATAATGCTCTCAACAGGAGCGTTATCCCTCTCTCTTTGCAGTCTTTTTCGCTCAATGAGTTTTCTTATTATAGTGCAGATGAGCAGAGTCGCTGATATGACAGCAACACCTATTATAGGATAAAATCTCCACATATATTCCTTATCCATATTCTGCAAAGACTGATCTACAGCCGAATTGCTCAGCTTGTCCTGTATCCTTTTTATAAGATATCCGCCCGCTTTAAGAAACGATATCATGCCCCCAAGGCTAAGTATAAAGGAAACGATATATTTTTTGAAAAACGCAAACAATATTCCTGCAAACATGACAACAACGCCTGCCGTCATTGCCCACAGCACCCACTTTGGCGGAACGGGCTCTATATACTTGCCCATGATGCCCACAATAGTTACACCGCCGTAGAAAAATCCTGAATACGCAAACGGCACTATCATAAGAAGCTTCAAAATAAGATAATAAACAGGCTCACCGTTCGGTTTTGTGCGTTTCGCCTTTTTCATCATCTTTTTCGCCGAGCGGCTCTGCCTTTCTCTGGCTTCCTCACGCTCTCTCTGTTCTTCAAGCTCCTCTTCTTTTCTGAGCCTGTCCTGCTTTTCTTTCTGTGCTTTAAGTCTGTCTTTTTTTGACATAATGTACCTCTTTTATGTATTAAAATATTATCGTATCATAGTTTTCTCATCAGATATTTTATTATATCATAGTATGCCACGAAATTCAACACATACAAATGAAATTTTCTTCCTTTGCACTGTTAAGAAGGCAGAATAAAATTGAAAAAGGCTTTCCAAGACAAATAATACTTATGCCGACGGCTGAATTAAATTTCTCAGCAGGTCAACAATAAAAGCGAAAAGAAAAACAGAAAGGAACGTGAAAAAAATGTCGTCATTTTTCAAAAAAACAGCCTGCGTCACAGGGATAATACTGCTGGGGCTGTTTGGTCTTATAGGATTTTATTCCACAACGCTCCCCGATTTCTACCTTGTTTCAAAGGGCAGCGAGCTTAGCGTGAACTCCTTTTTCACCATATCCTCAAAGCCCTGCGAAAGCAAGGTGACAGTGGCGGTGTCAGGCGGTTCGTCAGGAGCATCACGATACACAAAAAATATGCTCATGCTTTTTGGGGCAGTGCCAGTCAAGGAGGTTGAATCAAAGACAATGGAAAGACCAATGCTTTATCCTTGCGGACAGCCATTCGGCATAAAGCTTCTCACAGAGGGCGTAATGGTAGTCGATCTGCAAAAGGTGGATTCTTCAAGCCCTGCCAAAGATTGCGGTATCAGAGAGGGCGATGTTATAGTATCTATCGACGGAGAAAAAGTCAAAAGCAACGCAGACGTTGCAAAGATAATCAGAAGCTCAAACGGTGAAGCCTGCTCAGTGCGCATAAAGCGTGGAAGCAACGACCTGACCTTCAAGCTCTGCCCGCGCCTTGAGAGCGGAAGCTATAAAGCAGGAATGTGGGTGCGTGACTCCTCCGCAGGCATAGGCACTCTCACATTCTATGACCCTGAAAACGGAACTTTCGGAGGTCTTGGTCACCCCGTATGCGACGCAGACACAAAAGAACCCCTCCCCCTCTCCGCAGGCACAGTTGGCGAAATAAACCTCACAGGCTTCAACAAGTCACGCTCAGGCTGTCCGGGACAGCTTTTAGGCGAGTTTGCAAACTCCGCCTCCACAGGTGATATCCTGAAAAACTGCGAAAGCGGTGTGTTCGGCACACTGAATGCAAACCCTTGCCCAAATGCAAAAGAGTTTCCTCTCGGCTTCCGTCAGGAGATACACCCCGGCAAAGCCAAAATACTCTCCTCTATTGACAACGACGGACCAAAAGAATATGAGATATCTATCGAACAGATAAATCTCTCAGATTCTGCCGAGCATGACCTTGTTATCAAAATAACTGACAAGACGCTTCTTGAAAAAACAGGGGGCATTTTGCAGGGCATGAGCGGCTCGCCTATCATTCAGGACGGAAGACTCGTGGGCGCAGTGACCCATGTTTTTATCGAGGACACCGCCAAAGGCTACGGTATCTTCGCTGACGAAATGTATTCAAAGACCTCAGAGCTTGCCGAAAGCACCATAGAAAACGCAGGTTAGCGACCTTTGCCGACCGCTGTCGATTTATGAAAAGGCTTTGCATAGAGAAAAATATCATCTGCGGTCGAACAATGCTTAATTATCTTGTTTTGGCATATTCACGCACTGATATTTGTACACTTTGCATTAATAAGTCGATAATTTGTTGACGATTTTTCTAAAAAACTATTGCATTTAACAAATAAATGTGTTATCATTTATCTTGTGAAAGGGAGTTAAAACAAACGCTCTCAAACAAAAATGACAGATTATACGACGGAGGAAATGACAATGACAAACAAGATCAAAATTCTTATTGGCGACGATTCGGCACAGTACGGGGTAGCATGTGCTTCCTCACTGAGAGCAATGGGCTTTTTCGTGATAACACGTCCCAAGGACGGACTTACTATCTATGACGCTATCAAAAACGAACAGCCGGACGTTGTTATCGCAGACGCAGTGATGCCGAGCCTTGACGCAATCGAGCTTATCAGAAAGATACAGAACTCGTCCTATCAGAAACCGCTTTTTATAATCACAAGCGCCTATGAGAACTCATTTATAGAAACACAGGTCATGAACGCTGGAGCATCATATTTCATGCTCAAACCATTCGACATAAAGATACTTGGCGAGAGGATAAAGTCCATGCTGGATATCGACACCGATATATCCTCCGACTCAAGCTATACGAAAAACAAACAGAGCATAAACCTTGAGATAATCGTCACAGACATAATCCATCAGATAGGCGTCCCTGCCCACATCAAGGGCTATCACTATCTCAGGGAAGCTATCATACAGTCCGTGAACGATAAGGAAATGCTTGAAAGCGTTACAAAGCTATTATATCCTGCAGTGGCAAAAAAATTCGCAACTACGCCCTCCAGAGTGGAAAGAGCCATACGCCATGCCATTGAGATAGCATGGGACAGAGGAGATATCGACACCCTTAACAGCTTCTTCGGCTACACAATAAACACAGGCAAGGGCAAGCCCACAAACAGCGAATTTATCGCACTTATCGCAGACAAAATAAGCCTTAAATTCAAGACCACCATGGCGGTCTAGGGGTCATAAGTCATATATGCAAAAAGAGCAGAACGCATTTTCACGTTCTGCTCTTTTGTTACTTGTTGATAAATGTAGGGGCGAACAGTGTTCGTCCGTCTTTGTTCGCCTGCTAAATTTGCAATAAGACAAACTTTTTCGCTTTGGGTGTGACGTTGCATTTCCGAACACAGGCGACCTCAGGTCGCCCCTACACACAAAATACAAAAAAGAGGGCGAAAATGATCCGCCCTCTGCATTTTCATATTATCACAGCTTTATCTCTTCGCTGTTCTTTTCGTCCTTGCTGTTGTCATGCTCTATCCTGTCACGGTGAGTTTCAAGAGGAGCTGAATCCTTTACGCCCTCAGTGGCTTCTGGTATAAAGCAGGTCTTTACCGTCATAAAGAATATTCTAAGATCAAGCATAAGCGACTGATGCTCTATGTACATAAGGTCAAGCTTCAGCTTGTCATAAGGCGTAGTGTTATACTTTCCCATTACCTGTGCATAGCCCGTAAGTCCAGCCTTGACTTTCAGCCTGTATTTGAACTCAGGCATAGTTTTTTCATACTTCTGCGCGATCTCAGGCCGCTCAGGTCTAGGCCCTACAAACGACATATCGCCCTTTAGTATGTTTATAAGCTGCGGAAGCTCGTCTATCCTTACTTTTCTTATAAACTTTCCTATAGGAGTGATACGGCTGTCATTTTTCTTTGCAAGGGTCGCACCGCTTTTCTTTTCAGCGTCAACTATCATGCTTCTGAACTTGTATACCTTGAACACCCTGCCCCCTGTTGTGAGCCTTTTCTGAGAATAAAGCACAGGACCGCCATCATAAGCCTTTATTGCAATAGCCGTCACTAGCATAAACGGTGACGCCACCACCAGTGCGGCAGCCGACAGCACAATGTCAAGTATCCTCTTTACCGCACGCTGTTCCCAGCGCAAGCCGTCATTTCTCGCCAGCAAAAGGGGCGTATCGAAAAGGTGGAAATCCTCCGCACCCCTTACGATAATATCTGACAGCTTAGGGTTTATATAAGTCCTGATAGAATTTTCAAAAGTAAATTTCAAAAGCTTGTTTCTCAAGTCATTTGGGATATCTGAGATTATAACAGCCTCGTGTTTTAATATCTCACGCTCGATATCCTCAAGGCTCTCCTCACAGCTTATAGAAGCACATATCCTGTATTTGTCATTTCTCACGCTCATTTTTGAAACAAGGTACTTAGCGTTCTTGTTTCCATAAACGATTATCATTCGCCGTGGAGGGTATACCGCCTGATATATCCAAGTGAAAACATAGCTCCACGCAAAGGCTATGGCCACCTGAATTACCGTCATAACAAGTATGGGCGCTATGTTGAGCCTGCCTCGTCCGATAAGAGAAACGAGTATAAATTCTATAAAATTCGCACCCAGCACACCCAGCACCTGCGAACCGAAAAGTCCCGTGAATTTATCATACCCAAGACGGAAGCCGTTAAAGGTCTTTGCCATGGATATATAGAGCACCGCATAGATAGCCACCATAAGAATGTTACCATTATGCCAGAACGGGTCACGCATCGCCTTGTTGTAATAGTTGTTCCAAACCGTGTCGAAGCACTTCATAAAGGCACAGATTATAACAAGTGCGCTGAGATAGTTAAGTATCCTTTTGAACTGATCTCTGTTATTCAACAAAAAACCGCCTTTCTCTGCTGTTTTTGTTATCTGCTCAATGAGTAAAGTATAGCATACTTTTCGCCAATAATCAAGCATTACACACAATTTTCACCGACTGCCACCTTTTTTAGCCTGATTTTTCAAGATAATACCTGTATCTCCATTCGATATAGTTTTAAACTATGACAGACCATAAAATAAAAATTATTGATTTACTAGGAATTTTGTGTTATAATATACTTTGCAGAAAAATAAAAAATATATTTTCATATAGATAACAGAAAAGAGGAAAATAAATGAAGACCTGCGAGCTTTTCAAGAAAAAGACAACATTATCCTTTGAGGTGTTCCCACCAAAGAGTTCAACGCCTGTTGAGAGCATATACAGCACCATATCACAGCTCCAGCCACTTAACCCTGATTTTATCAGCGTAACATACGGAGCAGGAGGAAGCACGAACAATGCGACTATCGACATATGCTCGGCTATAAAAAATCACCACAAGATAGAGTCGGTGGCACATCTTCCATGCCTTTATCAGACAAAGGAACGAGTATTAGAACAGCTTGAAGAGATGAAGTCTGCGAATATTGAGAACATACTTGCTTTGAGAGGTGACAGAAACCCTGATTTCGAGCCGGCAGGTGATTTTCACTACGCTTCCGACCTTGTATCTTTCATAAAAGAACACAGCGACATGAACGTGATAGGCGCATGCTATCCTGAATGTCACCCGGAGTGCGACAGCATAGTAGATGATATAAAGCACCTGAAGGATAAAGTAGACGCAGGCTGTTCACAGCTTATCACCCAGCTTTTCTTTGACAACAGCACATTTTACGATTTCAGAGAAAAAACAGCCATAGCAGGGATAAACGTGCCTATCGAAGCAGGAATAATGCCTGTGACCAACAAAAAGCAGATACTTAGAATGACAACTCTTTGTCATGCGACCCTGCCGAAGAAGTTTCTGAAGATAATGGACAAATACGAGAACGACCCAATAGCAATGAGAGATGCAGGCATAGCCTATGCGGTATCGCAGATAGTAGATCTCATCGCCAATGATGTAGACGGCATACACCTTTACACCATGAATAATCCATATATAGCAGAGAAGATATGTGAAGCGGTGAAGTCGCTTTTCTGATTTACACAAACGCAAGCAGGTGGAGAATTGATCTCCGCCTGCTTTTTGTTTTCCGCACAGAACAACTGTAGGGGCGAACAGTGTTCGCCCGTTTCATTTTTTCACGATCCTACTGATTATTACATTGTATAAACACTGCACCCAAATGTAGGGGACGGCGCCCCCGACGTCCCGACATCGAAGCGTTATGGTTTGATTTATCATAAAGCTGTGTAGGCAAACAAAAGCGGGTCAGAGCTTTACACTCCGACACCGCTTTATTATAGCTCCTTATTCATATCTCAAAGCGTCGATAGGATTGAGCTTCGCCGCCTTTATGGACGGAATAAGTCCAAATACTATTCCAACTACCATTGAAAATACCACCGACACTACTATTGACGCCGAGGATATTGCCACAGGCACTTCCGCTACCTTCGCTATTACCTGTGAAAGCCCTATGCCCGTCAGCACACCGATTATTCCGCCTATGCTCGTAAGAACTGCCGCTTCTGTCAAAAACTGTGCAAGAATTCTCTTTTTCCTTGCTCCCAGTGCTTTTTTCAGTCCTATCTCTCTAGTTCTCTCTGTTACCGACACGAGCATAATGTTCATTACGCCTATACCGCCTACCAGCAGTGAGATGCTAGCTATCCATATAAGCATCTTATTAGTGGATGAACTCAGATCCTGCAATGACTTCGCCTGCTCCAGCAGGCTATCGCTCTTGTATTCCACAGAAGCGCTGGTTTCCTCGCTTCCGCCCTTTACAGCCGAAACGTTCTCGTTAAGGATATCCGCCGACTTTTTGCCCGCATTCGTCATCGAGTCCGTGTCCACAGCCTTTACGATACAGTTTTCTGGTTCGTCATAGCGGAAAACTATCCCCCAATCGTTTGTGGGGATAAAGACAAGTCCGCTTGATGTCTGATTGTATGTGTAGTAGTCCTCCACTGAGCTTATAACAGGCTCAAAGTTTGAATTTTTCACAGCCACGCCTATTACAGTGAACGGCTCGCCACTTATGTCTATGACCTTTCCCACAGGGCTTTCACCCTGGAAAAGACCCTCTGCAAGCGTCTTGTCTACCACTGCCACCTTGTCAAATTTGGTAAAGTTTCTCTCCGCAAAGCCCTTTCCCTCAACTATCTCGTATCCAACAGTATCAAAATAATCCTTGTCTACTCCGTATATAGTTGACGAATCCATTTTGTTGTTAAGATAAAACAGATTGTCAGGATTGTTTCTTGTGCGGTAAAAAGTGCTTGACTCCACCTCTTTAAGCTCGTTGATACGTTTTTTAGTGTCCGGTGTGAACATTGCCACATTAGACGGCGGCGCTTCATAAGAAAAGTCGCAAACAGTGTCGCCATTTGAAAGCTGGATCTTCACAGTGTTGTTTCCTGCGCCGATAAGATTGTTCTTTATCTGCTCATTTGTACCCTTGATAGTGGAAACTATAGCAATGATAGCCGCAATACCGATAATGATACCAAGCATAGTAAGAAACGAGCGTATCTTATGTGAAAGTATTCCCTTAAATGAAAGTCTGATATTTTCTATCATATTATCCGCCCCCTTTTAATACTCAGGATAAAGGACTTTGTCGGTCTCCTTTGTCCTTACGCCCTCTTTGACGTCCTTGCCGTATGGGAAGCATATCTTATCTTTCATAGAAAGTCCGCCCTTGACCTCGATATTAGTGCCATACATTATCTTGCCTGTTTTTATGTAGCTTTTCACAAGTCTGCCGTCCTTGTCGGCTTTCATTATATAGTAGTTTCCGTTTTCCTGCCTTACATAATGTATAGGAAGATAAACGCTGTCACTGGTCGTGGTGTCATTCACAAATGAAACGCCTACCCAGTCGCCCACGTTGAAATCTGTGCTGTCGCTGAGCTTAGCTTCTATAGTGTAGGTGGAGCTGTTAGGATTGTCGCCCCAGTTGTTTGACGAGTATGACGTAGGCTCGCTGCTTATCTTTGTTATCTCAGCGTCAATGCTCATTCCAGTGTTGTATGAGTTCACCATAACAGTGTTTCCCACAGCCGCTCTGTCAAGATTAAGCTCGCCCACACTAAAAGTAACGGAAACTCCGCCCTCGCCCTCGATTATTGCGAAAACGTCATCATCAGAGCTGTCACCACTGTAGTCCGTGCTGTCTGTAATGTCCTTATCGTCTTTGTCGTCACCATCGTCCGAATTATCACCCTCTGCGGCAGCGTCGCCTACAGTGCCTATCTTTTTAACGACTCCGTCGATATTAGCCACTACCTTGCCGTCTGTCTTTTTCTTCAAAGCGTCATTGTAGTCAAGCTTTGCAGACTTAAGGTTAAGCTTTAAGCTCTTTATCTCGTCCTCTTTTTCTGATATCATTTTCTTTATCTCTGCACGGCTGTGCATATAGTCCTCAGAGCCTGAATTTGTACCGCCCGTCTGTGACGGGTCAGCAGGAGTGACATCTATGCCGGCGTCATTATCATCATAATCACCGTTATCAGGTATATCCGCATCACCGCCATTGTCGGTATCATCAGTATCATCGCTGTCGTCAGCACTGTCATCACTGCTGTCTGAGCCTGCAGGCACAACGATAGAGAACTTGCCGAACTGCTCCACAGAAGTGTCAAGAGAAAGCGTACCGCTTTCCTTGTCCTCAGTTATCCCCTGTGAAACTGTCCAGTCTGCAAGAGCCTTTTTGCCCATTGTTTCACGGTTGACTATCCACTTGTATATAAAGTTTGAGTTATCATCATAAACGCAAAGCTCCGCATAAGCCCCCGTTGTCTTTATCCTTTCAAGAAACGCTCTGGATACCTTTGTGTTCTTGTTGCAGTTTATAATGTAAGGATCGTCCTTTGTGCCTGCATTTTTCGTCTGGAAAACAGCCTTTACAACGTCCACAGTTTCCACAGGCTCAGGAGTTGGATCAGGATCTGGAGTTGGCTCTGGCTCTGGTTCCGGCTCTGGTTCCGGCTCAGGCTCTGGATCGTCAGGCTCTTGCGGTGCGTCCTCAGAAGGCTTTAAAAGCTTATATTTAGCAAGCTCCTTTTCAGCCATTTTGATGTTCTGCTCGCATACCTTTACCTGATTTTCTTTCTGTGAAAGCTCCAGCTCCACCACCGTCATGTCATATTCAAGTATAGTGTCGCCCTTTTTCACAGTGTCGCCCTTTTTCACAAACACCTTTTTAACAAGTTTCTCGTTGTCAAGAGTAATTCTCTGAGCGTTGGCAGAAACTATCTGCCCGTCCATGTTCGTTGAGCTGTCCCACTCGTAACTATCCGCAGTTTCCGCCATAAGGTCAACAGGAACTACCGCCACAACAGTTTTCTTGTCCTGATTTTTCTTATATTTCATTGCTCCCGCATATCCGCCTCCGCCGAGGATAGCTATGCACAGGAGTGTTATTATTACCTTTTTCATTCCTGCTCACCTGCCTTTTCTCCATGAAGCTCGCCGTCACGGATATACATTATCCTCTTTGCACATCTTGCAATGTCAGGCTCGTGTGTTATCATAACGATAGTAACACCGTCGTCATTAAGCTCCTTGAAAAGCTCCATTACCTGATCGCCCGACTTTGTGTCAAGAGCGCCTGTGGGTTCGTCTGCAAGAAGAAGCTTTGGATTGTTGACTATCGCCCTTGCAATAGCCACTCTCTGCTTCTGACCGCCTGAAAGCTGAGTAGGCTTGAACATCATTCTCTGTGCAAGCCCCACCTTTTCAAGAGCCGCCTTTGCTCTCTGACGTCTTTCTCTTTTGCCTACCCCCGCATAAAGCAGCGGAAGCTCCACATTTTCAAGTGCTGATTGTCTAGGGAGCAGATTAAAGTTCTGAAATACAAAACCTATCTTCTTGTTTCTTATCTCCGAAAGCTTCCTATCCTTTGCCTGCATAATGTCACAGCCGTCAAAAACAAAGCTACCCTTTGTCTGCTTGTCAAGACAGCCTATAATGTTCATGAGCGTAGACTTTCCCGAGCCTGACGGACCCATTATCGCCACATATTCCCCCTCTGAGACCTCAAGGGAAATATCCTTAAGCACAGGCACAGCTTCCTTGCCCTGCAAATAATCCTTGTAGATATTTTTCAGTTCAAATACCATTGCAAGCCCTCCTTATTCAGCGAAAGCTGCGTCAGCATCAGCAGCGTCGGCATTCTCACCGTCTGCATTTTCTGCATTTTCCTCTTCACCGTAAAGCTTGTTGAAGTATTCTTCTATCTCCTCGTCCGTCATGCTTGCAAGCATATCCTCGTCTATAGCCATGCCGTCCTCATCACTTCCGTCAAAAGCGATGTCCTCGTCACCGCCCTCGGTATCAGCGTCACCGTTGTCGTTCGTGCCAAGGTCATTAGGTGGAACAGACACGTCAGCCTCATTTGTGGTAGCCGTCATGCCCTCCTCGATAGACTTGTCAGGGTATGCGATATAATCGCCCTTTTCAAGACCTGACTTTATCTCGCAGTCACCGTTATCCTCGTCCTTCTGACCTATCTCAACATATCTCTTTTCTATCTTTCCGTCCTCGTTCTTAGCCCAAACGTAGTTCTTCTTGCCGTCCTTGCAGATAAAGTCGGAATAGAGCCATATGCCCGTCTTGTTTATAGAAGTGTCCTGACCGTTGTCTATCTCGATAAGAACGTGCTGACCGAGCATAAGTCCGTCAAAGCTCTCAGGCTTAACATAGAAAGCGTAGTTTGAAGACTGGCTCATCTCATCGCTTGAACCGAAGCTGTATATATCATCACCAGAATTTTTCTGCGGACTTGTGTCAACAGAAGTTATCTCGCCCTTCCAAGTGGAATCATCAAGCCTTGACTTTACGATAACAGAAGCTCCCTGCATGATATCTTTGCTGTTCTGCTCGTTGAATCTGCCCTTTATTCTGTAGTCGCCCTCTTCTGTTATCTGCATTATAACGTCGCCGCCGTCCTGCTGAAGCTTGTCTACCGTCTTGACGTTCTTAACAGTTCCGTCGATAGAAGCGGTGACATATGCGTTCTTTGTGGAAGCCTCCAGCTTTTTGATCTCAACGTTTTTAGCCTTTATATCATATTCGTTCTTAGCATTGTCGCTCTGCAAAGAAAGGATCTGGGTCGTGTATGACACAGCAGCGTCCTGATCGGCGTTTTTCTTTTCCTTTTCAAGCTCAGCTATCTGGCTCTTATTGGAAGCTATCTCGTTCTGGAGCCTCTCCACCTCGAGCTTAGCCTGCTCAAGCTGAAGATTTATAGCCTCAACGTCATATGTAAGAAGCTTGTCACCCTTTTTAACAGAGTCACCGTTCTTAACAAGTATCTCGGCCACCGTCTTTGAGCTGTCATACTTTACGTCCACAGACTCCTGTGCCTCAACAACGCCCAAGAACGAGCGATTAGAAAGCTTGAAGTCCGACGCAGTGTTAAGTGACGATACCTTCTGCACATATACCTTCTGTGAGCTTTTTGAGCCTCCCTTGCCGGTCTTTTTCCATACGAAAAAGCCTCCCACACATACTGTGCAGACGATAACAAGCACTATTATAACAGTGCATATCCTTTTTTTCGTGGTCATTGCAATACCTCCGTTTGTGATTTTTTCCAAAACAGCATAAAAAAATCCGCCTGACAGCAGCCAGACGGATAATACAGCCCCATCTTCCCCATAAGGGTATAGCATGAGCGTATTATTCTTTG
>OLVV01000926.1_pt1 | contig 12781 bp, 14 predicted proteins | sample 1673581 | NCBI WGS metagenome assembly OLVV01 (sample SAMEA103958116, study PRJEB25191) | human gut metagenome | biome: human-associated habitat [ENVO:00009003]; feature: intestine environment [ENVO:2100002]; material: feces | place: Germany | collected 2013/2015
CGCTGTCTGCGGACAGCACCCCCAGCAGGGCTGCCCTTTGAAAAGGGCACCCTGCACCCCGCCTAAACTTCTTCACTCGCCGTTAGGCAGAGCGGAAAGGCACACGCCTTTCCGCTCACCCGGCAAGTGTTTCCCGTGTGCCAACTGTCAAGGGGTTCGGGTTGTATTGCCTTGCGGCAATCTCCACCCGCAAGTATGCCCCCTTGACAGTTGACCCCGCGCCCCGTGACAACCGTGACGGCTGTGACGGCTTTTCAGACAGCAGAGCCGGTATCGGGAAGATCGTCACGGCCGTCACGGTCGTCACACACAGTCTGATCGAGCGTCAGACGGATGCTTCTCCCGGCGTGGGTGCGGGCGCTTTCATAGCAGATATGATATGTACAATTTAGCTGCCACGCCCGCACATTGAGCCGCATTGCCAGAGCATTTGGCTTCATGTTTATCTCCAGCGCAGCAGCCAGCTCGGTTGCTGTGCCGCACCAGACCGGGCGCTCCGACGTTATAAATGCCGCAACTGCTTCTAAAACAGGATCAGGTGCTTCATGGTGAAATTCTGTTTCTGCCCGCTGCAATTCCCATATCAGCCTTTCGCTGTTCCGTGTCAGATAGAGCCGTTGATCCTGTTGGTCACGCCCGGATATGTCCAGCGTCGCAGAGCAGTCTGTCCGGCGCTCCTTTTGGAGTAGAAACGCGCCATCCGCTGCGCCGAGCAGACCATTTGTGCCGGAAATCATATCGAATCGATCATCGGCTTGCTGCTTGCGTGTATGATGCACCAGCAGCAGACAAACGCCGCTTTCGTCGGCAAAGCTTTTCAAACTGGCCATCATTTCATAATCGCTGGCATAGCTGCACTTTTCGCCGCCGTCCTCCCGGATTTTTTGCAGCGTGTCAATGATGATAAGGCGCGTGTCCGGGTGTTCCCGCATAAAGCCTTTGAGCTGTGTTTCCAGACCTTTGTTTAGCTGCTTTGCATAGACTGCAAAATAGAGATTTTCGGTGCTGTTCTCTCCGAACATCCGGTACAGACGATCTTGCAGGCGGCGGTGATCGTCCTCCAAAGCCAGATAGAGAACAGTTCCACGATTTACGGCATATCCCCACAGCGGAATCCCCATACTTACATGATAGGCAAGCTGTGCCATGAGGAACGATTTTCCGACCTTTGGAGCGCCCACAAAGAGGTATGTTCCCGCGTAGAGCAGGCCGTCAATCACTGGCGGCCTGCCGGGAAAGACCTGTTCATAGAGGTCATTCATAGACACGGTTGGCAGATACGCCGGGTCGCTGGCCCGGCGTATCTGCTGCATGATTTCCTCCAAATCGTCCGCTTGCGTCTTGTATTCTGCGGTGTCCTCTGCTATACTTTGACTAGGTTCTTTTGAGAGCGGCTGTCCTCCGTCTGCGCCAACAGGCGGATATAGGGCAGTCGTTTTCTCTTGTTCAAAATCCATCTATCAATCCTCCCGCATACCGTCCAGCGTGGTAGAAATCAGTCTGATTGTTTCCAGTAGCTCACCGTCGATGGATTGTCCGGCTTCTATACGTTTGAGTTCTTCCAGAACGCTGTTCAGTTCATTGCGCAGAGCCTTATAGACCCTTGGATTGCCCTGTACGACGATTTCACGGCACAGAAGTCGCCTTGTAATATAATCCTGCTTGGTCAGCCCAGAGAGCTGCACAGCGGTTTCAATCTGCGCATCTTCCTCCGGAGATACCCGAAAAGCAACGGTCTTGCTGCGCCAGCGGTTGTGCCGGTCGAGATTCTTTGCAGACATGATTTATGCCCCCTTTCGTTCCAAATCCAGCTTGTTTGCCATCTCTGTCTGCCGGGTGGGAAACAGGTGCGCGTAGCGGTAAGTAATGTCGATGCTTTCGTGTCCTACCCGGTCTGCGATTGCCAATGCCGTAAATCCCATATCAATCAAAAGGGAAATGTGTGAATGTCGTAAGTCATGGATTCTGATGCGCTTGACACCTGCCTCTTTTGCACCTCTGTCCATTTCTCGGTGGAGATAGGATTTTGTGACGGTAAAGATGCGGTCGGTTGGCTGCACGGCGTACAGGCTTTTGATGTAATCTTGCATTTCATCGCACAGAAACGCTGGCATCTGAATCACGCGGTTGCTCTTGGGTGTCTTGGGGTCTGTAATCACGTCACGACCTTTGATTCGCTGATAGGATTTGGAGATCGTGACGGTCTGTTTTTCAAAATCGAAGTCGGCGGCGGTAAGCGCCAATAGCTCACCCTCCCGCACACCGCACCAGTAGAGCATTTCAAAGGCGTAATAGGAGAGCGGCTTGTCCATCATCGCGTCTGCAAATTTCAGATATTCCGCCTTTGTCCAGAACTGCATTTCACGCCCCTTGGCTTTTCCCATGTTGCCGACTTGGGCGGCAGGGTTGACCTTTAGACCGTAATGCCGCACCGCATGATTGAATACGGCGCTGAGCTGGTTGTGGAGCGTTTTCAGATATACCGGGGAATATGGCTTGCCGTTTTCGTCATGGTGATTCAGCATCTCGTTCTGCCATGCCATGATCTCTTTTGAATGAATGTCACACATCTTCCGTTTGCCGAAGTAGGGCACCAGTTTTTTGTAGAGGATATGCTCCTTTGTGCCCCATGTGTTTTCCTTGATGCGTCCTTTCATATCCGCCGCATAGAGCGCGACGAAGTTTTCAAAGGTCATTTCCAGATCGGCAGTCTGTTGCTGCAAAAACGTCCGTTCCCATTCCAGTGCGTCACGCTTGGTGGAAAAGCCGCGTTTCAGCTTTTTGACTTTCTTTCCCGTCCAGTCCTCATAGTAAAAGGACGCATACCATGTACCTTTTTCCTTATCCTTGTATGCTGGCATTGCTGTTTCCTCCTTACTGCCTGTCACGCAGGCCATAGAATTTTTCTTCAAAATACCGTCTGCTTACCCGTCCGGGGATGGTAATAAAGCCTTTCTGCTTCAATTCCTCGTTCATCTCCCGCACCAGCTTGTAGGCGTAGGGTTTGGAAATGCCAAGTTCGCTGGCAACTTCCTCCGCTCGTACAAACAATTCTTGTGTCATAGTGTCACCTCCTTATTGATAATTCGCAAATATGTTAATATCTGCGTCCTTATTATACATTAGCATAAATGTTAATGTCAAGAATTTATTTCGCTTTTTTGTTAATATTTATCTTGCGTATTTCGCAAATTTGCGCTATACTGTTTTCAAAGGCGGTGGTATGAATGACAGTAGGAGATAAGATTCGGAAAATCCGTACCTTTCGAGGTATGACGCAAAAGGAACTGGGCGTTGCCATCGGACTGGAGGAAAAGGGCGCGGATAATCGCGTTGCCCAGTACGAAACGAATTACCGTGTTCCGAAGAAAGACTTGCTGAACAAAATCGCGGAGGTTTTGCGTGTAGACCGACAAAACTTCTATACAGATGCTCCGGGGTGCGCAGAGGACTTTATGCGGACATTCTTCTGGTTGGACGAGGATAGTCCGGGGTCTATCCGGCTGTTTCAACTTGTCCGCAATCCGGTCAAAGAGCGAAACGGGGATGATACCACCGCGAAGTACAACGACAGCGACGAATGGCCTGTTAGCCAGCCAGTGGGAATGTACTTCCAATATGGTCTTGTCGATGAGTTCATGCAGGAATGGCTGCTGCGCCAACAGGAGCTTCATGCGGGGCAGATCACGCGGGAGGAATACTTTGAATGGAAACTGAACTGGCCGCATACCTGTGATGACAGCAAAGAGCGCAAGGAATATATTCCTTGGAAAAAGAAATAAGACAAGCAAAAAACCGTCCTGCTGAATTTGTCGTTCAGCAGGACGGTTTTGCTTGTCATTTTGGAATCATTCTCTCGGAGTGCCGGATTTGAAAAAATAGTATCAATCCAGTATCACGAGCCATTTTGACGGGCAAAAAAGCCTGTATTCATGCGGGCTTCCGGCGTTCTCGGAATTACTCCCACTCGATCGTTGCGGGGGGTTTGCTGGTGATGTCGTAGCAGATGCGGTTGATGCCGCGGACTTCGTTGACGATGCGGACGGAGATGCGGTCGAGCACGTCGTAGGGGATGCGGGACCAGTCGGCGGTCATGAAGTCGCTTGTATTGACCGCGCGCAGCGCCAGCGTATAGTCATACGTCCGGCCGTCACCCATGACGCCGACGGAGCGCATGGAGGTGAGGACCGCGAAATACTGGCTGAGACTGCGGTCGAGCCCGGCCTTGGCGATCTCGTCGCGGAAGATGAAGTCGGCGTCGCGCAGCGTGTCGAGCTTTTCCTTCGTGATATCGCCGATGACGCGGATGGCAAGACCCGGGCCGGGGAAGGGCTGGCGCATGACCAGATACTCCGGCAGATCCAGCTCGCGGCCGAGCTGCCGGACTTCGTCCTTGAAGAGCATCCGCAGCGGCTCGATGATCTCCTTGAAATCGACATAGTCGGGCAGACCGCCGACGTTGTGGTGGCTCTTGATCACCGCGGACTTGCCAAGGCCAGATTCGATGACGTCCGGATAGATCGTGCCCTGCACAAGATAATCGACGGCGCCGATCTTCTTGGCTTCGGCCTCAAACACACGGATGAATTCCTCGCCGATGATCTTGCGCTTCGTCTCCGGATCGGTGACGCCGGCGAGCTTCGAGAGGAACCGATCCTCCGCGTTGACGCGGATGAAGTGGATATCCCATTTGCCGAAGGCGGCTTCGACCTCGTCGCCCTCATTCTTGCGCATCAGGCCATGGTCGACAAACACGCAGGTGAGCTGGCTGCCGATGGCCTCGGCCATCAGCGCTGCAGCGACAGAAGAGTCCACGCCGCCGGACAGCGCCAGCAGTGCGCGGCCGGAGCCGACCTTTTCGCGGATGGCGCGGATGGCAGTCTGGCGGTAATCCGCCATGGTCCAGTCGCCGGAGGCGCCGCAGACGGAATAGAGGAATCGGCGCAAAATTTCGCTGCCCTGGACAGTATGCTGCACTTCCGGATGGAACTGCACGCCGTAGAGCTTCTTTTCCGGACAGGCCATAGCGGCCGTCGGGCAGACGGCGGTCTTCGCAGTGACGGTGAAGCCGTCGGGGACCTGCGAGATGTAGTCGCCGTGGCTCATCCACGTCACGGAGGACGCGGGCAGACCATGGAAGATGGCACTTTCGGTGTCAAACTCGGTCAGCGTCTTGCCATATTCGCGGGCAGTCGCTTCCGTCGCTGCTGCAACGGTGCCACCCAGCGAATATGCCATGAGCTGGCATCCATAACAGATGCCAAGAACGGGGATCCCGAGCGAAAACAGCGCAGGATCCACGTGCAGGGAAACAGATTCATAGACGCTCTGCGGGCCTCCGGACAGGATGATGCCGATGGGGGCAAGCTCCCGGATCTCGTCAGGGGAGATGGAGCAGGGCTTGACCTCGCAGTAGACGTTCTGCTCACGCACGCGGCGTGCGATGAGCTGGCTGTACTGGGCGCCGAAATCCAGAATGAGGACAGTTTCCATTATGCCTCCTCCTCACGGAAGACGATGTTGCCCGGCTCTGCGCTTTCGATGATGGCGAGCGAATGCAGGTTGACACCCGCTGCGCGGAGCTTGTCGCCGCCGCCCTGGAAGCCCTTTTCCACGGCGCAGCCGATGCCGACCAGCTCGGCGCCGGCGGCCTGGACGATCTCGCAGAGGCCGCGCAGCGCTTCGCCGCGGGCAAGGAAATCGTCGATCACGAGCACACGGTCGCCCGGGTGCAGCCATTCCTTGGAGACGAGCAGCGTGACCTTCTTCTTGTAGGTATAGGAAAAGATCTCACTCTGATACAGGCCGCCCTCGATGTTGTCGCTCTTGGCCTTTTTCGCATACACCATGGGCTTGCCGTACCGGTACGCGCAGATCGCGGAAAGGGCAATGCCGCTGGCTTCAGCTGTCAGAATGAGATCTACTTTGTCGAGATCAAAGAATTTCTGGAATTCATCAGCGATGCGTCCCATAAACGCACAGTCGACGCGGTGGTTGAGAAACCCGTCGACCTTTACAATGTTTCCGGGCAGAATCTTGCCCTCCTTGACGATGCGATCCTTCAGCTCCTGCATAGCTTCCTCCAAAAACATAATAAAAAATAGACAGCGGGGGATATACCTGCTGCCAATGACAAAAAGCCGCGCGCAGGAACAGACGACCTGCGTGTGCGAACTTCCAATAGTCGCAGCTCTGGCGCTGCGGTAGAAACATCCGGGCCATGTATCCGGAACTATATTGGCAACTGTATGAACTTGATTTCATGCTGGACTTTTCATTCTGCGCATATTATAATCGTTGTCGGATAATAAGTAAAATAGATGTTTTTAATCGTTGCGATTAACTCCATTAATAAACGTAATGACAGGAGGCAGCTATGGCAGTCAAATTGGAGCTTTACCGCGTCTTTCAGGAGGTCGCCCGCATGGGCAATATCTCCGCCGCGGCGCAGAATCTGTATATCTCCCAATCCGCGGTCAGCCAGTCCATCAAGCAGCTCGAAGAGCAGCTGCAGGTACGGCTGTTTTCCAGAAGCACGCGCGGCGTTGTGCTGACGAGCGAGGGGAAGATGCTGCTGGACTATGTCTCGCACGGCCTCGGCCTCATCCAGTGCGGCGAGGAAAAGCTCGCGCAGTCGCGCCAGCTGCTCACGGGCGAGCTGATCATCGGCGCGAGCGACACAGTAACGAAGACCTATCTGGTCTCCCGGCTCGAGGCCTTTCATCAGAACTATCCGGCCATCCAGATCCGCATCCTCAACGGCACGAGCCAGATGGTCCTCGACTATCTGCACGCGGGGCAGGTCGACATCGCCTTTGCCAGCGAGCCGAAGGACAAGGACGCCTATTCCATCCGCCACTGCTTCGATACCCACCAGATCTTCGTCGCCGCGCCGAATTACGACTGTGATTTCGACCACGCCCACACGCTCGAGGAGATCGCGGCCTTCCCGCTCATCCTGCTCGAGCGCAAGGCGAGCTCCCGCGCCTATGTTGAGCAGTATTTCCAGCAGCACGGCGTCAGCCTGAAGCCGGAGATCGAGCTCGGCTCGCACAATCTGCTCATCTCGCTGGCACGGATCGGCCTCGGCGTTGCGTGCGTGACGGAGGAATTTTCGCAGTCCGGCCTCGGCCGGGGCGTGATCCTGCCGGTCCGCACGGCGTTTGAGATCCCGCCGCGCTCGGTCTGCATGTGCACGCTGCGCGACGTCTCGCCGACCTCCGCGGCCAACCGCTTCATGGATTTCATCTCCGAAAGCGATAAAATGACCTACGATATCGGCCATTCCTACCACTTTACCAACGTCTGACGAACGAGTCGCCGCCCGCCTCCCCACGGAGGCGGGCAGTGTGCATTTTGCGGAATGCACAAACGCCATGAAAAAAAACAGAGACAATTTGGCGGATTCACGATTGACTTTGCGCATTTAAAGCGGTATAGTAGCAAACATCAAAAGGACGCCGCACGCGCGGCAGAAAGGAGCTTATCATGGCCAAGCGTTATCCGAACAACAAGTCCATCCAGATGAGCTTCCTCTTTATTGAGGCCCGCGAGCAGATCACGGGCCTGTATTACCGCGCGCAAAAAAAGAGACTGTCCGTATAGACCGGTGTTTTTCTTCGTAACCAGAAGGAGGCTCTGTTCCGCGGACAGAGCCTCCTTTTTGTTTTGGACTGCAGCCGCAAGTACGCGGCGCAGCCCCATCCAATCCAGTTCATACATGAGAAAAGGAGCGAAATCAAAATGAAAAAGATGCTTGCACTGCTTCTGGCGCTCGTCATGGTCCTGAGCCTGGCCGCCTGTGCCTCCAGCCAGCCTGCCACCACGGACGCCGCCGCGTCCACTGAGACCGCAGAAACCACCGAAACCACCGAAACGACCGAACCCGCCGCCGAAGAATCCGCCGAGGCTCCGGCCGAGAGCGGCAAGACCTACACCGTCGGCGTCTGCCAGCTGGTCCAGCATGAGGCGCTCGACGCTGCGACCCAGGGCTTCATCGACGCGCTGAAAGAAGAACTCGGCGACGCCGTCACCGTCGACGCGCAGAACGCCTCCGGCGACTCCGTCAACTGCGGCACGATCGTCAACGGCTTTGTCTCCAAGGGCGTGGACCTCATCATGGCCAATGCAACCCCGGCGCTGACTGCCGCTGTCTCCGCTACGGCTGATATCCCCATCCTCGGCACGTCCATCACGGCCTATGGCGTCGCGCTGGATATCGATGACTTCAACGGCACTGTCGGCGGCAACGTCTCCGGCACATCCGACCTGGCGGACCTGCAGGCGCAGGCCCAGATGATCCTCGACTGGTTCCCCGAGACCAAGACCGTCGGCCTGCTGTTCTGCTCGGCCGAACCGAACTCCCGCTATCAGATCGACGAGGTCCGCAAGGCGCTCGAGGCCCAGGGCGTGACCTGCGAAGAATTTGCCTTCACCGACAGCAACGACGTCTCCTCCGTGACCCAGAAGGCCGCCGACTTCTCCGACGTTGTCTACATCCCGACCGATAACACCGCCGCCTCCAACACCGAGGCCATTGCCAACGTCCTGATCCCTGCCGGCGTTCCCGCCATCTGCGGCGAAGAGGGCCTCTGCCGCGGCTGCGGCGTGGCGACGCTGTCCATCAGCTACTACGATCTCGGCGTGACCACCGGCAAGATGGCCGCGAAGATCCTCAAGGGCGAGGCCGATATCTCTACAATGCCGGTCGAATACACCGACGCGACCCCGAAGTACAACGCTTCCGTCTGCGAGCAGCTCGGCATCACCCCGCTGGACGGCTATGAGGCCATCGAGGGCTAAGATCCCGCATCCCATATTTCTATCCCGGCCGGTCATGGGCACTTCGCCCGTGACCGGCGGAACTGCAAAAACCGTTTGCCCCTGCAATCGGCCGATAACCGGAACCCTTTGCCGGTCGATTGCAGGCGCAGACTGACAAGGAGAATGATTATGAGCTTCCTCTCTGCGCTACTTAATTCGCTGCCCGGCGCGGCGGCCCAGGGTCTCATCTGGGGCCTGATGGCCATCGGCGTGTACATCACCTTCCGTATTCTGGACGTTGCGGATCTGACCGTCGACGGCTCCATCGCCACCGGCGGCGCGGCCGCCGTCATGCTCATCCGCGCTGGGGTGAACCCGTGGCTGGCCCTGCTGTGCGCGTTTGCCTGCGGCATGCTGGCAGGCTTCGTGACGGGCATGTTCCACACCAAATGCGGCATCCCCGCGATCCTCTCCGGCATTCTGACGCAGCTCGCACTCTACTCCATCAACCTGCGCATCATGGACAGCAAGGCCAATCAGGCCGTCGGCGTGGATAAATATCCGCTGATGGTCTCGCAGCGCTATGTGCGCGAGCTGAGCCTGAAAAATCCGCTTCCGATCCTGCTTCTTTTCACGTTTGCCGTGATCGCGCTGCTGTACTGGTTCTTCGGCACGGAGCGCGGCTGCGCCATCCGTGCCACCGGCGCAAATCAGAACATGGCCCGTGCGCAGGGCATCAACACGAACGCGAACGTCGTTTTCGGCCTCATGCTCTCCAACGGCCTTGTCGCCCTGTCCGGCGCGCTGCTCGCGCAGTTCCAGGGCGCGGCGGATGTGAACATGGGCCGCGGCGCGATCGTCATCGGCCTGGCTGCCGTCATCATCGGCGAGGTCATTTTCAGCAAGCTCTTTACGAACTTCGGCCTCAAGCTGCTGGCCGTGTCGATCGGCGCGGTGATCTACTATTTCGTGCTCCAGATCGTCCTGCAGCTCGGCCTCAACACGAACGACCTCAAGCTCATCACGGCGCTGATCGTCGCGCTGTTCCTGGCCATCCCGTACTGGAAGGGCAAGATGTTCCGCGGCAAGGCAAAAAAGGAGGAAACACACCATGCTTGAGCTCATCAATGTGTGCAAGACCTTTAACCCCGGCACCGTCAACGCAAAGACCGCGCTGAACGATCTGAACCTGACCCTCAACGACGGCGATTTCGTCACCGTCATCGGCGGCAACGGCGCGGGCAAGTCGACCATGCTGAACGCCATCGCGGGCTCCTTCCAGATCGACAGCGGTAAAATCGTCATCGACGGCACCGACGTCACCGGCCTGCCGGAGCATAAGCGCGCGGCCTTCCTCGGCCGTGTGTTCCAGGACCCGATGATGGGCACCGCAGATCGAGGAAAATCTGGCCCTTGCCGCCCGCCGCGGGCAGCACCGCGGCCTCCGCTGGGGCATCACCAAGGCTGAACGCGCCGAATACCAGAAGCGGCTGCACGCGCTGGATCTTGGCCTCGAGGACCGGATGACCGCGAAGGTCGGCCTGCTCTCCGGTGGCCAGCGGCAGGCGCTGACGCTTTTGATGGCGGCCCTGCAGCAGCCAAAGCTGCTGCTGCTCGACGAGCATACCGCGGCCCTCGACCCGCGCACGGCGGCCAAGGTCCTCGACCTGTCTGACCGCATCGTGCAGGAGCACGGGCTGACCACGCTCATGATCACCCACAACATGAAAGACGCCATCGCGCACGGCAACCGCCTTATCATGATGGACGCCGGCCAGGTCGTGGTGGACGTGTCCGGCGAGGAAAAGAAGAAGCTGACCGTGCCGGATCTGCTCGCCATGTTCTCCCGCGCCAGCGGCAGCGATGAGGCAAACGACAAAATGCTCCTTTCCTGAATCCGTTTTCAGGCCCCGGGACCGCAGTCCCGGGGCTTTTTCCGAAAAATAAAAAAACCTTCAGCAAAGGGGCTTGACATTCCGCCGGATATCCCGTATAATGCACCGGACACAAAAAAGGAGGAAACGACCATGCGCTATCTGCTTCAAAACGCACAGATCCTCTCCTCGGGCGGCGTATTTCGTGCCGCGGACGTTTTGCTTTCGGGCGGAAGAATTGTTTCCATTGGTGATCGTATTTCCTGTCCCGCAGATGCTGTTTCCATTGATCTTCATAAGGCTGTCTTATTTCCCGGTTTCGTTGATGTGCATGTACATCTTCGTGAACCGGGATTTTCTTATAAAGAGACGATCCGGACCGGCACGCTTGCCGCGGCCCACGGCGGCTTCGCCCACGTCGCGGCCATGCCGAATCTCGACCCCGTGCCGGACTGCGCTGCCGCGCTGGCCGTGCAGCGCGCGATCATCGAAAAAGACGCGCTCGTCCACGTCCATCCCTACGGCGCCGTCTCGGTCGGCGAAAAAGGGGAGCGGCTCGCGGATCTTGAAGGGCTCGCGCCAGGCGTCATCGCGTTCTCCGACGACGGCCGCGGCGTGCAGTCGGAAAGCCTCATGCGCGAGGCTATGATGCAGTGCCGCCGCCTCGGTAAGATCCTTGCCGCGCACTGCGAGGACAACAGCCTCCTGCACGGCGGCTATATCCACGACGGCGCGTATGCCCGCGCCCACGGCCACCGCGGCATCTGCTCCGAGAGTGAGTGGGGCCCGATCGCCCGGGACCTCCGGCTCGCCGAGCAGACCGGCTGCGCCTACCATGTCTGCCACGTCTCCACGAAGGAAAGCGTCGCCCTCATCCGCGCAGCCAAGCGCCGCGGCGTGGACGTCACCTGCGAGACCGCGCCGCATTACCTGACCTTCACCGACGAAGACCTGCAGGAGGACGGCCGGTTCAAGATGAACCCGCCCCTGCGCGCGCGGGAAGACCGCGACGCGCTGATCGAGGGCCTGCTTGACGGGACGATCGACATGCTGGTGACCGACCACGCCCCGCACAGCCGGGAAGAAAAGGCCCGGGGGCTGGAAAAGAGCGCCATGGGCGTCGTCGGGCTCGAGACGTCGTTTGCCGCAAGCTACACGGCGCTGGTCCAGACCGGCATCCTGCCGCTTGAAAAACTCGTCGACCTGATGCACGGCGCGCCGATGCGCCGCTTCGGCTGCGGCACAGAGCTGGCCGAGGGCCAGCCCGCCGACCTGACGGCCTTTGATCTGACCAAAACCTACACCGTCGACCCCGAAATGTTCCTGACCATGGGCCGTGCTACGCCGTTTGCCGGACGTGCGCTGACGGGCGTGTGCAAGCTCACGATGATCGGCGGAGAACCCGTCTGGAAGGAGGAAACGCTTTGAAAGAAGTCCTGTTTACCATCACGGAGAACCGGCCGCTTGCCCCGCAGGTCTATGCCCTGCGCCTTTGCGGCGACACCTCGGCCATCACCGCGCCGGGTCAGTTCCTCGACCTTCGCCTGCCCGGTTTCTTCCTGCGCAGACCCATTTCCATCTGCGACTGGGACGAGCGCAGCGTGACCCTCTTATATAAAGTAGTCGGCGGCGGAACGGACTGGCTCTCTCGCTGCACGCCAGGGCAGATGCTGGATGCGCTCTCCGGTCTCGGCAACGGCTTTGATGTTGCCGCCTGCGGCGAAACGACGCTCCTTTCAGGCGGCGGTATCGGCACCGCCCCGCTCTTCGGCCTTGCCAAACGTCTTCTTGCCGCGGGTAAAACGCCCGTCGCCGTTCTGGGCTTCAACACGGCGGAGGATGTCTTCTACGAAAATGAATTCAAGGCGCTCGGCGTGCAGACCGTCATCGCAACAGCGGACGGCAGCTGCGGCACGCGCGGCTTTGTGACCGACGCGCTGCTCGAGCAGTTCGACACCGTCTGCGCCTGCGGGCCGATGCCGATGCTCAAGGCGCTTTGTGCAAAAACGGACAAGCCCGGCCAGATCAGTCTGGAAGCGCGCATGGGCTGCGGCTTCGGCGCGTGCATGGGCTGCACGATCGACACGGTAAACGGCCCCAAGCGCGTCTGCCGTGAAGGCCCCGTATTCGGAAGGGAGGAGATC
>OLVV01000938.1_pt1 | contig 12660 bp, 7 predicted proteins | sample 1673581 | NCBI WGS metagenome assembly OLVV01 (sample SAMEA103958116, study PRJEB25191) | human gut metagenome | biome: human-associated habitat [ENVO:00009003]; feature: intestine environment [ENVO:2100002]; material: feces | place: Germany | collected 2013/2015
CAGTGCGAAGGTTTCCAAAGGGCGACCGCAAACTTCGTTTGTTTTCATGCCCTTTTGTGCGCCCGCAGGCGCATTCCCCTGCTCCAAACTTACACAATAAACAAAAAAGTCAGTACCAAAAACGCCCCTGCCTAACATAAGCAGGGGCGTTTTCATCATCACACCTCGCGCCCAACAGCTTCTGCAATCTTCCGAATATCCGCCATCACGTCCACAAACGCGGCGGGCGTAATCGACTGCGCACCGTCGCACAACGCGTGCGCCGGGTCGTTGTGCACCTCAATCATCACGCCGTCCGCGCCGACCGCAATCGCCGCGCGCGCAATCGGCTGCACCATCCAGCTCTTGCCGGTCGAATGGCTCGGATCAACAATCACCGGCAGATGGCTCAGCTTCTTCACCGCGCAGATGGCGGACAGGTCGAGTGTGTTGCGCGTGTACGTCTCGAACGTGCGGATGCCGCGCTCGCACAAAATCACCTGCTCATTGCCGCCCGCCATGATGTACTCCGCACTCATCAGCCACTCCTCGATGGTGGCGGACAAGCCGCGCTTAAGCAGAATCGGCTTGCGAATCTTACCCAATTGTTTCAGCAGGTCGAAATTCTGCATGTTGCGCGCGCCGACCTGAATGCAGTCCACCTTATCCACGAAGGTATCAATGTCGTAGGGAGACATCAGCTCGGTCACGATGGGCAGCCCGGTCTGCTCGCGGGCATGGCAGAGCATGTCCAGCCCCTCGTATGCCAACCCTTGGAAGGAGTACGGGGACGTGCGCGGCTTGAACGCACCACCGCGCAGCACCGTCGCGCCCGCGTCCTTCACCGCCTGCGCAACGGCGGTAATCTGCTCGTTGCTCTCCACGGAGCAGGGACCCGCCATAATCGCGAGTTTCTTGCCGCCGACAACCGTGTTGCCGATTTTGATTTCACTCGGCGCGGGGTGGAACGCGCGGTTCGCCTTCTTGAACGGCTCGGCAACCTTCATAATGCGCTCGACGCAGTGGAAGGATTCCAGCTGGTCGGGGTCAATGCGACTCGTGTCGCCAGTCAGACCGAGGATGGTCATCTCCGTGCCGACAATCGGGCTGACGGATACGCCGCGCGCAACGACGGCATTGGTGACGGTGTCGATTTCCTGCTGGGTCGTGCCCTGCTTCAAGACGATAATCATGGTGTTCAACCTCCTGCGTCAATCATTATTGGCTCAAAATCATTATTGGCTCAAATGGACGAAAAAAAGCACGGAAGCCCGCAAAAGAGCTTCCGCGCCTGATGTTTTCCTCAATCGCTGCGGCTGCTGCTTCACGGTACGTCAATTTGCCCGGCGAAAAACGCCGGGAACGTAAACGGAAACAGCACAGACAGCATCATGGAGAAAATTCCTCCGTTCGGCGGCATCATTGCCGCGTATTCGCATTTATTATAGTCCGCTCAGCCCGCGCTTGTCAAGGGCAGAATTGTACATTTGCTGTTTTTCGGGCGAAAAGTTTGCCGAAGCTAACCTGTATTGGATGGCATTCATCCAGACTCGGACACGCACGGCTATCTTTCAGAAAAATTTCGGGAAAATCGTGTAATCCTCTTGACAATCAACTGATTTGGGCATTATAATAGCCATAATGACAATTGTGCCATTTGGTTGAAGGAGGATGAAGGGCATGGAGTCTTACCTGTTCGCAGACGTAGAGGCTGCGGCGGATACTATGGTGGTGGAAGGATACCACAAGCCGGGCAGCTTGACCCGATCCAGCGGTGCGTGGATTCACGCGGCAGGCACGGCGATGTTTGAGGCAGGGAGACGCCCCATTAAGCCGCATGACCAGTGGATTTGGTTCGCGGTGGAGGCAGGCGAAGCGACGCTGGTTTGGCAGGGGCATGAGCTGACGCTGAAACAGCAGGAAACGTGCTTCCTGCCCGCCGGCAACCGCGACGCTGCCCTGCAGATTGACGAGAGCGTCCGCTGCGTGTGGATTGCGCTGGAAGGCCCGCTTGCGCCGATGGTCGTACGCAAGATGGGCGCGCTGCTGCATATGCCGCTGAAGCAGGGGGCGCTGCCGAGCCAGATGTACTTGGCGAAGCAGATTGTGCAGGTCATCGTCCGCCACACGGACACCAGCGACGCGACATATCAGCTGCAGCACCTGATGTACGGGATGCTGGCAAGCCACTGGGGTCAGCCTGTCGCCATGGACGCGATGCTTTCGCACGAGATTGCGAAGGTCGTGGACACCCTGCGCGCCAATCAGTACAAGGACAACTTCTCTCTGGCGGAGATGGCAGCAATTTCCCGTATGCCGATGGAAACGTTCCGCAAGCGCTTCGTGAGCGAAGTGGGTATGCCGCCGCTGTCGTATGTGCTGCACTGCAAGATGGAACGCGCGAAGGAGCTGCTGCGCGAGGAAGGGCACACGGTTCGTCAGGCGGGCATCGAAGTCGGGATGCAAGACCCGTACCACTTCTCCAAGCAGTTCAAGAACATCGTCGGCATCAGCCCGTCGGCGTTCATGAAGCAGGCCGCCAAGCCGGATGCGACCATCCGCGGCAGCAGCAAAGTAGAAAAGAAGTAAGCAATGGCGCGACTGTCAGGGGGATAAACCTGGCAGCCGCCTTTTTTTCTTCCACATAACCGCCACATTTACCGCACGGGATTCGGGCAGCCTTGGACTTTGTGTTGCTCGGCACACTCGTCCGTTCCTCTACGATCTACTATGTGATTTCTGTTCGTCGGTTCGGGAGTTTGCCCGCTGGCATCCGGCTTCCTTCAGACTCCGCCTCTCGATGGACACCCTTGCCTTCGGGTAACACTTCCTACTGCCGGGCGCACCATAGCGGCCGTTGCAGATTCATATTCTGCAACGGCCTTAAAAACGCTATGCAATGGGATTATTCTGCTGTCGGTATCAGGCGAATCAGCGCGGTGGGAATTTCTGCATCGGTGAAGTCCAGCGTGAACACTGCGTTTTCACCTTCCACGATGTGGGGCAGATCAATTTCCGTATCGTCGGCATTCAGCAGCGCCAGGGTACCGCCGTTCAGCAGCTCGGCGGGCAGCGTGATTTTTACCTCGCCCTTCGGCCGGGAGAGCTTGCCGGAAACTTCAAAGCAGACGCTCAGCAGCGTATTGCCGTTCGCAGTTTCACCCATGCGCAGCACCAGCTCGCCATAGGGCAGATGCTCGCCCTCCGCCGTCACTTCTTCAACCAGCGCCAGATGTATGCCATCGCTCACATTGCCGCATACGGGACAGAGCGTGCGCGTCGCTTCAGCCTGCTTGAATTCGACGATGGCGCATTCGGTCTTGCCGACGTGCTTGCAATCCTTGCGCTTGCAGGTCGCGCTGTGCGTGCCGTCGCCGTTACTCGTCCATTCGCCATACCAGTGCAGCAGCGTCTTCGTCTGGTGATCCTTATAGCTGTCATTGCATTTTTTGCAGGTGTGCAGCGTGTAGCCGCCCTTTCCGCAGGTAGGCTTGACGACCTTTTCGGTATAATCGTGCCCGGGGGCAGGGATTTCCACCTTGGTGGTGTAATCGCAGCCCTCACGCTGGCAGGCGTCATATTCATTCCAGCCAATTTCGGTGCAGGTGGGCGCCTTGGCGTCGTGGTGCACCAGGTCGTGGTTGTTCGGGTCAGGTCCATACCATGGGTGTACATAAGTATCCGTTCCCTTGCGGTAGCAGTAAGCGCAGTTCGTGTAGTACACGGGCGGAGAAACGCAGGTGGCTGCGGACTTAAGGCACACGCTAACGGCGCCCTGAACGAACCAATGTGCGCCCATCTTAGTTTTCGCTTCGTGGCAGACGGTGCAGCTAAGCCAGTGGTTTTTGTCGTCCGAATGCCAGTTCTGCCCCGCAGGGAATGCATGTGCGCTGTAGTACTGCCCGCCGCAGGTGCTGCATGTTCCCAGCGTAATGCAGGTCGCGCTGCTGTCGCCGGAGCAGCTTGCGGTGTCGACCGCATCGCAGCCGTCACGCTGGCAGTGGCGGATATGCTCACTGTTGTTACCCCTGGATTGCCATGCGCCCCAGTCGTGCGGCCCGTATTCACCGTAGGACATAAGACAAGAAGTACATACCGCAACTTTCGTGCAAGTGGCTTTGTACTGGGGTGTATCTATGCTCCAATGATTCTCTGTAAACTCATCATAGCAGCGGTAACAGTACAGCGTATGGTAATCTTTTTCTCTTTTGCGTATTTCAAAGGTATTCCCTTCGCAATAGTCGCCGTTCAACCTGATATGCGCAGCCATCGCCGTGGTTGCTACAAAGAGCAGCGCAATCGCCAGGAGACATGTAACCAACCATTTTTTCATGTTTTTCTCCTCCTCAAATTTTTAAAAACGCTATGAAATGGAAATAAGATTATTCCGCTGTCGGTATCAGGCGAATCAGCGCGGTGGGAAGCTCTGCATCGGTGAAGTCCAGCGTGAACGCTGCGTTTTCACCTTCCACGATGTAGGGCAGATCAATTTCCGTATCGTCGGCATTCAGCAGCGCCAAGGTAACGCCGTTCAGCAGCTCAGCGGGCAGCGTGATTTTTACCTCGCCCTTCGGCCGGGTGAGCTTGCCGGAAACTTCAAAGCAGACGCTCAGCAGCGTATTGCCGTTCGCAGTTTCACCCATGCGCAGCACCAGCTCGCCATAGGGCAGATGCTCGCCCTCCGCCGTCACTTCTTCAACCAGCGCCAGATGTATGCCATCGCTCACATTGCCGCATACGGGACAGAGCGTGCGCGTCGCTTCAGCCTGCTTGAATTCGACGATGGCGCATTCGGTCTTGCCGACGTGCTTGCAATCCTTGCGCTTGCAGGTCGCGCTGTGCGTGCCGTCGCCGTTACTCGTCCATTCGCCATACCAGTGCAGCAGCGTCTTCGTCTGGTGATCCTTATAGCTGTCATTGCATTTTTTGCAGGTGTGCAGCGTGTAGCCGCCCTTTCCGCAGGTAGGCTTGACGACCTTTTCGGTATAATCGTGCCCGGGGGCAGGGATTTCCACCTTGGTGGTGTAATCGCAGCCCTCACGCTGGCAGGCGTCATATTCATTCCAGCCAATTTCGGTGCAGGTGGGCGCCTTGGCGTCGTGGTGCACCAGGTCGTGGTTGTTCGGGTCAGGTCCATACCATGGGTGTACATAAGTATCCGTTCCCTTGCGGTAGCAGTAAGCGCAGTTCGTGTAGTACACGGGCGGAGAAACGCAGGTGGCTGCGGACTTAAGGCACGAGCTATCGTTGCCCTGAACGAAGAAATGTGCACCCACCTTAGTTTTCGCTTCGTGGCAGACGGTGCAGCTAACCCAGTGGTTTTCGGCATCCGAATCCCAGCCCTGATTCGCAGGGAAGGCATGTGCGCCGTAGTACTGCCCGCCGCAGGTAGTGCATGTTCCCAGCGCAATGCAGGTCGCACTGCTGTCGCCGGAGCAGCTTGCAGTGTCCACCGCATCGCAGCCGTCGCGCTGGCAGGTGCGGAAATGCTCACTGTTGTTGCCCCTGGATTGCCATGCGCCCCAGTCGTGACCGAGTTTGCCGTATTGAGTGCCGCACCGGGTGCAGGTTTTGCCCGTGGTGCAGGTCGGCGTTTCGGTGCCGCCAGAGTGACGGCCGATTGGATTGTCATCAAATAGGGCATAGCTGCCTTTACCGCAGTGTGAACATATGTAAATTACATAATGATAATCGTCGTTGAATCGCTCGAATCTTGTAATCTCATGATCTGCCGTCGTGTTGCAGAAACGGCATTTGTCGCGGATGGTTTCCGCCTTCGCTTCCGGCGCCATTCCCGGCAGCAGGCACAGCAGCAGCGCCGCAGCCAGCAATATGGCAAAACTCTTCTTCTTCATCTTCGTCGCCTCCTTAAAGTTAGGGTAACACCGCACAAATGAGGTGGTCGGCTGGCAAATGGATTGTGCGGTGCTGCCTTTATGATGGATTTACTGTGCCAGTTCCACCAGCGTGTCAAACGCGGGCTTCGGCTGGGCATCCTTGTCGAACAGGAGCGGGTACTCGTCCGCGCGCCAGCTCAGGTCGTCCACCGTGCCCCATACCTGCACCGCTTCGATGCGGTCGGCGTAACGCAGGAAAATCTTCATCAGGTTGCCGTAATACTTCGCCTGCTTCTGCAGATTTTCCTCGCTCGTGTCGTCAATGCCCACGTCAAGTTCGGACACGCGCAGGAGCAAATCACGCTTGGCAATCTGCTGGAACGCCCAATCCACGCGGTCAATCGTCGGACTGCCGACGGAGTAGTGTGCCTGGAAGCCGTAGCCGTCAATCGTGCCATCCGCAATCAGGCTGTCCAGCAGGACGCAGATGCCGTGCAGCTTGGGGTCAAGGGGGGTGTTGTAATCATTGTAGTACAGCTTCACGCCGTCCGCGGCGTACTTGCGGGCGTACTCAAACGCGCGGTTCACGAAATCCTGACCAACCGTCTTTGTCCAGTTGGATTCGCGCAGCTGGTCGCTGCCGTCCGCCACGGCTTCATTCACAACGTCCCACGAGACAATCAGCCCCGGATAATTCTCGTTCGTCCACGTCAGCACCTGCTGGATGTAGCTTTCCATGCGGGCGAGCATGGTTTCGCGGCTGCACAGCGGCTTGTGGGTCGCGTAGCCCTCATGGAAGAAGGCTTCGGGCGTCTGGGAGTGCCACACCAGCACATGCCCATGCACCTTCACGCCATTGTCGCGGCACCAATCAAGGAACGGAATGCAGTTGTCGAACTTCACAGCGACGGCCGTGTCGTCCGTGCGGCTGAGCTTGCGGCATTCCGCCATGTCCAACAGCGAATCCGGCTTCATCTCGTTTCCCGCGGTCATGATGGTGAACTGGCTGCCATAGAACGCCATGCGTTTGCTGTCCGCCACTTCACTGGCAACAACTGCCGTGCCGAAATCGAACTTATCCGCATAGAGCGTCTTGAGGACAGGCAGCGAAGTGGTGTCGAAGGAGTCAATCTTCTCGTCGCAGGTAAAATTGCGGATGGTGAAGGACGTTTCCTTGCCCGCGCCCTCAACGTACAGGACGTACTTGTCATACCGACCGGGAATGTACGAGCCGGACAGCATTGCCCATTCGCCCTTCTTCGCCGTGCCGGTGACAATGTTCTCATAGGATTCCTCGCCGTCGCGGGTATGGGCGACGGACAGGATGAAGCTGCACGAATCCATCTCGTCCTGCTTCACCTGCACGGACAGGTTGTAGGCGCGCCCCGGCACAAGGTCGAAGTCGCGGCCGGGAGAGTTCCACGTCGCGGTACGCCCGGTGATGTACAGCCCGTCAGCGTTCGTCTCGATGGTAGCACTGCCCGCAGAACGCGCATACCAGCCGTCCGTGCCGCTGGTAAAGTCCGACGTGTAGTGAATCTGCGGCGCGTCGGAGTAATCCACTTTTTCGGGCGCGGTGATGGTCAGCGTGACGTCATCAAGGCAGTAGTTTTTGCCCAGATAGTTATCCGACGCCGTGAGGAAGCGGATATTGATGCCCGCGTCCGCCTCGAAATCGCAGGAGATTTCCGTCCACTCCTTGCCCTTGACGTTCACCTGCGCGTAGTAGGCGTAATCGCCGCCCGCCTTGCCAATCGCCACAGCGCCGTCTTCCGAGCTTTCGACGTAGACGCAGGCGGACAGGTGGACTTTCGCGCCGGCTTCAATGCCAACCGACGCAGCGGAGAGGTCAACGGCATCCCAGTTATTGCTGCTGCGTCCAGAAACTCGCAGGCTCTGCTTACCGCTATGTGCCTGCGATTCCGTCACGCCGACGGTGCAGGAGCCAGACTGGCTGAACGCGGCGGCGTTGCCATCCTCAAAGTCGATGGTGACGGCGTTCTGCGCGGCTTCTTCCGCTGCGGCGAAGCAGGGCAGAAACAAGCAGAGTGCCATCAGCAGAAAAAGCGCTTGTGCGACCCAGTGTTTCATGTTTTATTTCCTCCCTTAGCGTCTTGGGGGTCTATGGAATGGATGATGCAATAATTTAATTATACACAAAAATTGTGTTTTGTCAAGAATGTCTGATTTCTTACCAGAACGAAAATGATTTCGTTGGGTGGTTTTTTCTGATTCTATGCTGATAGGCATGGTTGAACTGGTCTTTTCCATGCTTCCAGAGGGCAATGAAAACGGACGAAGTCCGCGGTCGCCCTCTGGACTCCTTGCTTTCGCCACTCCTGTCACTGGTTTTTATCGCTGCTTTGTGGCTTTTTTTCCGGTTTTTTGTTACTTAACTGATGGGCAAGAAATATTGTCGAAATCTTTCCAAAAGCCCCCTTGAAACAAGGAAAAAACCGTGCTATCATCAAACCGTTTCTAATGAACTTACGACTGAACGACACGTCTTTCTACAAGGGAGGACAACCCCATGAACATCCGCTGCTTCTGCTGCATGGGCGACAGCATCACCAGCGACCAGGTCAGCGGTATCGGCACGATGGTGGCGCATCGGCTGAACGCGCAGGAGGTGCTGAATGCCGCCTGCGGGTATGCAACCTGCTCCGACTGGCACGAAGGCGATAGGAACATCACGCCTGTAACGCTCATCGAGCCGCCGAACACGAACACGGCGGACAACGTGCTGTCCAATCAGGTGCGGCGCGTTTTACAGGCGCTTACGCCGAAGGGCAGCATCATCCGCTGGACGGTGGATGGCGTCGAGTATGCGATTCCGGCGGAAATCGGTATCGGCACAGGCACGCTGAGCACGCCGGACGTCATCTACATCGCCATCTCCACCAATGACGGCAATCAGCCTCAAAATGCCCCGGCGGATGACTTTGCGGCTGTCTGTGAACTCCCCTATGCCGCCCTGACCCGCACGTCGATGGCATCTGCGCTGCTCTGGGCGGTGCGGACATTGCAGACCGTCTGCCCGAACGCGGCGATTTTCCTCGCCACGCCGCTGCAAACATACACCCCGCAGGAATGGATGGACGAGGCGCACGGGCCGCTCAAGCGCAGCGTCATCCAGAAAGTCGCGCAGAAAACGGGTGTGCACTGCATCGACAGCTTCTACGGAAGCGGCTTTGACCGCAGTGTTGCCCGCTCTCACGGCGAAGTCCACCCGGACGAGGAATGGAAAATCCGCATTGCTGACTTTGTGACAAAGGAAATCGAATCGACCCTGTATAAGGAGTAACCGATGGAGAATATCAAATGGCTGTGGGGCGTAATGGACAAGCGCTACCACAAGTGGCACATTCTTGGCCTCATCATCAGTGCCGTCACGTCGCTGATGCTGCTCATCAACCCCTACCTGACGATGCGCCTGATGGATGATGTCATCGTCGCGCAGAACCCCGAACCGCTCCTCGGCTTGCTGCTGGCGATGCTGATTGTCAAGGTTACGCGCGAAGGTTTGCGCTACCTGATGGTTGTCCTGCTGGAGCATTCCTCCCAGAACACGCTGATGAACCTGCGCATGCGGCTGTTCACGCGTCTGCAGTATCAGGACATGCGCTTCTTCGACATTCACCGCACCGGCGACCTGATGACGCGCCTGTCCGCCGACACGGACTGGTGCCGCCATTTTCTGGCATACATAGACTATGTGGCGGTAGACAGCATCGTCATGTTCGTGTCGTCGTCGATTTACCTGTTCTCGGTGAACTGGAAGCTCGCGCTGGCAATGGTCTGCGTCACGCCGCTGCTGATGATTATCACGAAAGTGTACTCCAAGGGCGCGCGGCGGATGTTCGTGGACATGCGCGACAAGATGAGCGACATGAACGCGAAGGCGCAGGAGAACATTGCGGCAAACCGCGTGGTGAAGGCGTTTGCGCGTGAGGAATACGAGGAGAACCGCTTCGACGAGCGTTCCCGCGCCTTCCGCGATGCGAATCTGGATATCAACAAGCGCTGGCTGTCCTTCTACCCCTTCATCGAGATTCTGGCGAACGCCATGACGCTGCTGACCGTCTTTTTCGGCGGCTACCTGATGATTACCGACGGCATGACGGCGGGCGAACTGACGATTTTCACCCAGCTGGCGTGGACGCTGAGCGTCCCCATGCGGCAGCTGGGCAACCTGCTCAACGACTGGCAGCGCTTCATCACCTGCTCGAACAAGGTCATGGAGATTGAAGTCTCCCGCCCGGAGATTGTGGACAGCTCCTGCGCGGTGAATCACGACCACATCGAGGGTGCGATTTCCTTTGACCATGTGTCCTTCGCTTACGGCTCGCAGCCGGTGCTGTCCGACGTAACGTTCTCCGCCAAGCCGGGGCAGACCGTCGCCATCATGGGGCCGACCGGTTCCGGCAAAACGACGCTGATTCAGCTGCTCGCCCGCTGCTACGACGTGACCAGCGGCAGCATTTCCGTTGACGGCTGCAATGTGCGCAAGTGGAAGCTGCAACAGCTCCGCGACGGCATCGGTACGGCGACGCAGGATGTTTTCCTCTTTTCCGACACGGTGGAAGGCAACATTGCTTTCGGCGACCAGACGCTGACGGAGGATGAAGTGCACGACTTCGCCCGCCGCGCGGCTGCGGACGACTTCATCAAGGGCTTGTCCGAGGGCTACGACACGATTATCGGCGAACGCGGCGTGGGGCTTTCCGGCGGGCAGAAGCAGCGCATTGCCTTGGCGCGCGCGCTGGCGGTCAAGCCCGGTATCCTCGTCATGGACGACACGACTTCCGCTGTCGATATGGAGACGGAGAAGTACATTCAGGCGCAGCTGCGTCAGCTCCCCTACGACTGCACGAAGCTGATCATTGCCCAGCGCATTTCCTCCGTCAAGGATGCTGACCTCATCCTGATTTTGAAGGACGGCGTCGTGACCGAGCGCGGCACGCATCAGGAACTGCTGCGTCAGCGCGGCTACTACTACGAAACGTACTGCCTGCAAAACGGCATCACGCCCGACACCGCTCCGCAGGAGGTGATGTAACATGGCGCGCAACAAATTTGACGTAGACGAGCGCTTGGAAACCCCGTTTGACTTCCGGCACTTGAAGCGCGTGGGCGTTTACATCGGCAAGCACAAGTGGAAGATGCTGCTGGCGCTGCTTCTGTCCGCCTTGGCATCGGTAACGAGCCTCGCCGTGCCGAAAATCACCCAGACTGTCATGGACGTCGCTGTGCCGCAGAAAAACGTTGACCTGCTGCTGAAGATGGCGCTGGCGTTCATGGGCATCATCATCGTCGGCATCGTCTTCACGGTCATCCGCTCGCGCATCATGGCGTTCGTCAGTCAGCAGATCATCTACGATATCCGCAAAGACCTCTTCGCGCACCTGCAGCAGCTGCCTTTCGCCTACTACGATAGCCGTCCGGCAGGCAAAATCCTCGTGCGCGTCATCAATTACGTCAACAGCGTGTCGGATATTCTTTCCAACGGCATCATCAACTCGATTCTGGAAATCATCAATATCATCTTCATCGTCGTATACATGTACACGACCGAGCCGACGCTGGCGACGATTGTTGTGGCGGGTCTGCCGATTTTCGTGGCGATTATCATCATCCTGAAGCCTCGTCAGCGCCGCGCGTGGCAGAATCAGTCGAACAAAAACAGCAACTACAACGCGTATCTGGCGGAATCCATTGACGGCGTGCGCGTGAGCGAACTGTTCGCGCGGCAGGATGTCAACTGCTCCATCATGCAGCGGCTGGCGACGGCGTGCCGCGCGGCGTGGCTGAAGGCGATTTACATCTCCAACAGCGTCTGGCTCTCTTCGGAAATCATCACCCAGATTGTTTTCACCCTCATGTACTACGCGGGCGTGTACTGGCTGGGCGGCGCGGTGGTCTCCTTCGGCGTAATTCTCGCCATGGGGCAGTACGTCAGCCGTTTCTGGCAGCCGATTACGAATCTGGCGAACATCTACAACAGCTTCGTGAACAACATGGCGTATCTGGAGCGCATCTTCGAGACGATGGATGAACCGGTCGTGATTGACGACAAGCCGAATGCCGAGACGCTTCCGCCCATTACCGGCGCTGTTGATTACAACAACATCACCTTCGGCTACGAGGAAGGGCAGACCGTCCTCAAGGATGTTGACCTGCACGTCAAGGCGGGCGAAAGCATTGCGCTTGTCGGCCCGACCGGCGCGGGCAAGTCCACCATCGTCAACCTGCTCTGCCGCTTCTACGACCTGCGCAGCGGTTCCATCACGCTGACGGATGAATCCGGCGTGAAGCACGACATTACCGACGTGACGCTGCACTCCCTGCGCTCGCAGATGGGCATCATGCTGCAGGATTCCTTCATCTTCTCCGGCACGATTCTGGATAACATTCGCTACGGCCGTCTGGACGCGACAGACGACGAGGTACGTCAGGCGGCGGCGGTTGTCCGCGCGGACGACTTCATCCGCGAAATGCCGCAGGGCTACAAAACGACCGTGAACGAGCGCGGCGGCAGCCTTTCGCAGGGGCAGAAGCAGCTGATTGCTTTCGCGCGCACGCTGCTGAGCGACCCGCGCATCCTGATACTGGACGAGGCAACCTCCTCCATCGACACCAAAACGGAGAAGCTGCTGCAGGACGGCATTCAGGCGCTGCTGAAGGGACGCACGTCGTTCATCATTGCGCACCGTCTGTCCACCATCAAGAACTGCGACCGCATCCTGTACATTGGCAATCAGGGCATCATGGAAGCTGGCTCTCATGACGAATTGATGGCCAAGCGCGGCGCATACTACGAGCTGTACACCGCGCAGGCGCGCGA
>OLVV01000939.1_pt1 | contig 12660 bp, 9 predicted proteins | sample 1673581 | NCBI WGS metagenome assembly OLVV01 (sample SAMEA103958116, study PRJEB25191) | human gut metagenome | biome: human-associated habitat [ENVO:00009003]; feature: intestine environment [ENVO:2100002]; material: feces | place: Germany | collected 2013/2015
CCGGTTCAATACCCCCTGTGTCAATCATAGTAAATTCTTTATCCAGCCATGTTACTTCTGCATAGATTCTATCTCTTGTCACACCCGGCGTATCTTTTACGATGGAAATCATCTCTCCCGCCAGTGCATTAAATAATGTCGACTTCCCTACATTCGGTCTTCCGACGATTGCTACAATTGGTTTACTCATATTTTTTCTCCTATTAATTACTATTTATACTAATTCTAATCTCTATCATACTAAATTTTTCGAAAAAAAGCAATTTCCACATGAAATTCTTGAAGCAAATGATTTTTTTTGCTAATATGGGTATGTTAAAAGAATTTATTTTTATGGAGGCCCCTATGGCAAATATCACATTATTAGAAAAAGCACTTCCAATTGCTCCTCTTAAAATAGCCGCATTGGATAGTTGCAAAGAACTTGGTCAAAAAGTAAATGACTACATCGTTTCCTTTCGCCAGAATGCAGTTGAAAAATGGCCGGATTCCGCTTCAATTGCAAATTACCGTCTGGAGAACTATTTAGTCGACAGCGCGTGCCCTCGTTTTGGTTCAGGTGAAGCAAAAGGTATGCTTCGCGAATCCATCCGCGGCACAGACTTATTCATCATGGTAGATGTATGTAACTACAGCCTTACATACTCTGTAAACGGACATAAAAACCACATGTCACCAGATGACCATTATCAGGATTTAAAACGTATTATCTCGGCTGCTACCGGAAAAGCACGCCGCATCAACGTTATTATGCCATTCTTGTATGAAAGTCGTCAACACAAACGGACAAAGAGAGAGTCTCTTGACTGTGCATTTGCATTAGAAGAACTTACAGCAATGGGTGTATCGAATATCATCACATTTGATGCGCACGACCCACGTGTACAAAATGCAATTCCGCTCAAAGGATTCGATAACTTTACACCGCCATATCAGTTTATGAAAGCTTTGCTCCGCGCAGAGCCGGATTTGAAAGTGGACAAGGATCACCTGATGATCATCAGTCCGGATGAAGGCGCTATGCACCGTGCCGTTTATTTTTCAAACGTTTTAGGCGTAGATATGGGTATGTTCTACAAACGTCGCGACTACTCTACAATTGTAAATGGAAAAAATCCAATCGTGGCACATGAATTTTTAGGTGATGATCTTGCCGGAAAGAATGCAATCATTATCGATGATATGATTTCTTCCGGAGAAAGTATGTTAGATGTTGCAAAACAGATTAAAGAACGCGGCGCTAACCGTGTATTTGTCTGCACAACCTTTGGATTATTTACAGATGGCTTTGCAAAATTTGACGATTATTACGAAAAAGGCTACATCGATCGTGTCATCACAACGAACTTGACATACCTTCCATCCGAATTATATGAAAAACCATATTTTGTTATGGCAGATATGAGCAAATTCCTTGCACTTATCATTGATTCTTTGAATCATGACATTACCATCGGTTCTGTCATGAATCCAACCGATAAGATTCATAAATTGCTTGAAAAACATCAGAAAGATCAACAATAATTAAGCAAAAGCTTGTAAGTACCTCAAACATACTTACAAGCTTTTTCTATTGTTTATAAAACTGTGAATAACGCACTCCATTTTCCAGCGAGATTCCTCTTGCTTCTGCAAGCTCACTCACTGTCACCAGCTGATATCCTTGTTCAATCAGTTTTGGGATTAACTCAAATGCCGCATTTACGGAAAAGTCATGTATATCATGAAGCAAAATCACATCTCCATCACTGACCGTCTCAAGGACGTAATCTCTAATCAATGCCGCATCCTTTTTCTTCCAGTCAAGCGTATCTAAAGACCACATGATGACCGGCTTTCCTGCCAAACTCTTCACCTTGTCGTTATAAGAGCCAAACGGCGGACGCAACAGACTTGCTCCATGTCCCACTGCTGCCGCAATCGCTGCATCTGTAGACTGAATCTCTTCTTTGACACTTGCATCATCTAGTTTGACGAGATTTTTATGATTCGTCGTATGATTACCAATTTCGCATCCAATCTCTTCCATTCGCTTAATGGTATCCGGATACTTCGCCGCATTCGTTCCAACCATAAAGAAGGTAGCCCTTGCACCATACTCCTCCAATTTATCCAAAAGAGAATCCGTGTATTTTCCCGGTCCATCATCAAATGTCAACGCAACCATCGGTTTCTCCGGATCCACCTTGCTCGCCTTTGACTGTAATTTCCCATCTTTGCCAAATACGCAGTCCAACTGAAATACTCTCTGCTTTCCTGTCAGCATCTTTCCCTCTTTGTCAAAGTAATAAGTATCTTCCCCTATCTTTTGCCAGCCAACACTCATCTTCCCATCTTCCTGAAAATAGTAAGTACCTTCCTTTGTCTCTTTCCAACCAATACTCATCTCTCCATTCTCATCGAAAAAATAGCGGAAATTATCGATATCTTTCCATCCTGTTACCATCTCTCCATTCTCATCTATGTAATATGTCTTCTCTTTTGAAAGAACAAATTCTGATGCCGCATAGGTACCGTCCCACTTTTTAAATTTTTTATCTTCCCAAGTCCCGTATTTATTCTTAACTTGGCAAGTGCCGTTTTTCACCTGAACCTTTAGCTTTTTTCTCCATTTCTTATCTATTTTTTTCTTCAAATCTTTTTCAAAAGAAATGGTAATTGGATACTCTCCTTCTTTTGTCTGATCAATCTCATATGTTAGCCGATATCCTTTCCCCGCATTCAAATCCTTCACAAAATCTTTCACAGTATATCCTTTTTCCAGTTCTTTCTCACTGTATTTTTCGTCCTTACAAGAAGCGGCAGCCTGAATCTGCGGAATCTCCTCATCTTGAAGAATTGACACATTTTTCACTTTTAAAATCACTTCCGGAATCGTTCTCTTTGCGATTCTAAAAATCAGTCCCCCTAACAAGATAAGCAATATTGTAACCAATACAATCCCAACTGCAATCTTTTTTCTTCTTCTGTACCTTATTCCTTTTCTCACCCTAAACATATCACTCGTACTCCTACTTTTGTTTGCAAAATTTATTATAGTCCACTTCTGTTTGTATTGCAATGTTTCTGCCCTTAAGAACCCCTTAAAAAAATGTTACGTATTTGCTACGTTTTGCTACAATTTTGTTGTAAAAAAAGAAGACTGCAAATCCATCTCTGAACTTGCAGCCTTTTTCCTATTCAATCACACGAACTCTTAAAACATCCTTTATCGTGCCCAATTTTTCTTTAATCTCTTCGTTCAATCCGCCTTCAATATCAATCATCGTATAAGCGTATTCCTTCTTACTCTTATTTGTCATGTCAGAAATATTCACTCCTGCCTCTGCAAGCAAGGTTGTGAACTGACCAATCATATTCGGTACATTGTGATGGAGAATCGTGATTCTTGTCTTTCCATCACGGTATCCCATATCGCAGTTCGGATAGTTGACAGAATTTCTAATATTCCCGTTTTCCAGGAAATCCATCACTTCTTTTACTGCCATCTTTGCACAATTATCCTCCGATTCCTCTGTAGATGCCCCTAAATGCGGAATCACAATCGTTCCTTTCACGCCTGCTACCAATGGATTCGGGAAATCTGTGACATACCGTTTCACCTTTCCGCTTTCCAGTGCGTCGATCATATCTTCTTCGTTCACAAGCACATCTCGTGCGAAGTTCAATACAACCACATCTTTTTTCATCAAACTGATCGCATCTTTATTGATCATTCCTTTTGTGCTCTCCAGTGCCGGAACATGAATTGTAATGTAATCACATTCTTTATACAATTCATCCACTGTTTTTGCATGATAAATATTTCTTGATAATTTCCAGGCTGCATCTACCGAAATATAAGGGTCATAACCGTATACATCCATGCCAAGATGAGCTGCTGCGTTTGCAACGAGAACACCAATTGCGCCAAGACCGATCACTCCAAGTTTCTTTCCTTCCAATTCACAGCCCGCAAATGCCTTTTTTTGTTTCTCCGCATGTTTTGCCACATCACCGTCTTCTTCGTGCTCCTGCACCCAGTTGATTCCCCCGATAATATCTCTGGATGCGAGCAGCATACCTGCAATCACAAGTTCCTTTACACCATTTGCATTTGCTCCCGGTGTATTAAATACAACAATTCCTTCTTCTGCACATCTATCAAGTGGAATGTTATTCACGCCTGCTCCTGCACGTGCGATTACTTTTAACTCTTTATCAAATTCCAACTCATGCATTGCAGCGCTTCTCACAAGCACTGCGTCTACACCTTCTAACTTTCCTTCAGCTTCATACTCGCCTGTAAACTGGTTTAAGCCTACTTCTGCAATTGGATTTAAACAATGAAATTTATACATATCTACAGATTCTCCTCCTCAAATTTTTTCATAAAGTCCACCAGTGCCTGAACGCCTTCTTCCGGCATCGCATTATAGATACTTGCTCTCATACCTCCAACACTTCTGTGACCTTTTAAATTCTCAAGTCCTGCCGCCTTTGCTTCTTTTACAAATTTTGCATCTAACTCGTCACTTCCTGTAACAAACGGCACATTCATAAGAGAGCGATCTTTCTTTTCCACTGTTCCTTTGAACAATTTACTTTGATCAAGAAAATCGTAAAGAATCTTTGCTTTTCTTTCATTTCTCTCTTTCATCGCTTCCAGACCACCCATCTCTTTCAGCCACTGAAATACTTTTCCACAGATATAAATTCCATAAGCAGGCGGAGTGTTGTAAAGAGAATCTGCATCAGCATGTGTCTTATATGTGAGCATCGTAGGTGTTCCCGGGAGCACATCTTCTGTAATCAAATCTTCGCGGATAATCACAATAACTACACCTGCAGGTCCGATATTCTTTTGTACACCACCATAAATAATTCCATATTTGCTGACATCTACCGGCTCTGATAAAAAGCAGGATGATACATCGGCTACAAGTGTCTTTCCTTTTGTATTTGGCAGTTCCTTAAATTTGGTTCCATAAATCGTATTATTTTCACAAATATACACATAGTCTGCATCTTCTGAGATTGGAAGATCTGAACAATCTGGTATGTAAGAAAATGTTTTATCTTCTGAAGAAGCAATTTTATTGACCTTACCATATTTTGCTGCTTCCTGGTATGCTTTTTTTGCCCATTGTCCAGTCACAATGTAGTCCGCCACCTTGTTTTTCATCAAGTTCATCGGAATCATCGCAAACTGCTGTGACGCTCCTCCCTGCAAAAACAGCACTTTATAGTTATCCGGAATATGCATGAGCTCTCTTAAATCCGACTCCGCCGTTTTGATAATCTCCTCAAATGCTTTCGATCTATGACTCATCTCCATAACCGACATTCCGCATCCCTTGTAATCTAACATCTCTTCTGCTGCTGATTTTAGAACACTTTCTGGCAATACCGCCGGTCCTGCTGAAAAATTATACACTCTGCTCATTTTTTATTCCTCCACTTCATTTTTATTTTTCTAAATCTTCTTCACTAAATGCCTCGCTGATCGCAGCCCCTGGTGCAACCATCGGCCATACTTTTTCATCACTGTCGATCTGGCAGTCAATCACAACCGGTCTCCCCATAGCCAGCGCCTCCTGGAAAGCTTTTTGAAACTCTTCCCGTGTCGCCGCACGTATTCCGACCGCCCCCATTGCTTCTGCCAATTTTACAAAGTCTACCGCATCATTTAACACGGTTGCAGAATAACGCTTTTCATAAAACAGCGTCTGCCACTGACGCACCATGCCAAGTACATGGTTATTTACCACGACTTGAATAATCGGAATATTGTATCTTGCCGCTGTTGCAATCTCATTCATATTCATTCGGAAACATCCATCTCCGGCAACATTGACCACGGTCTTGTCCGGCATCCCCATCTTTGCTCCGAGCGAAGCGCCAAGTCCATAGCCCATTGTCCCAAGACCTCCCGAAGTTAAAAACGTTCTCGGTTTTGTGTATTTATAAAATTGTGCAGCCCACATCTGATGCTGTCCGACTTCTGTTGTAATGATTGCGTCTCCGTTAGTCTGTCTGTATATTTCTTCCACAATATACGGTCCTGTAAGTCCTTCCGGATGATACGTCAGAGGATGTTTCTCTTTATATTCCTCAATCTGCTGTTTCCATTCCTCATGACTTTGCTGTTCCACCTTTTCATTCAGGATTATCAGAACTTCTTTGATATCTCCGGTCACACTCGCATCTGTGAGAATATTTTTATCTATTTCTGCCGGATCAATATCAATTTGCAGAATTTTCGCATGATGTGCAAATTTCTTTGCATTTCCAGTCACACGGTCACTGAACCTTGCACCGACCACGACCAAAAGGTCACATTGGCTCACTCCAAAATTCGACGCTTTCGTTCCATGCATTCCAAGCATTCCAGAGTACAGCTCATCTGTTCCCGGAAATGCTCCTTTTCCCATCAGAGAATCCGCCACAGGCGCATCAATTTTATGTGCAAATTCCACTAAAGACTCACTTGCTCCTGACAAAACTGCTCCGCCACCCACAAAAATATATGGTTTCTTGGCTCTCTGAATCATTTTCACCGCTGTTTCAATCTCATCTTCATCGATTTTCTTTCTCTGAATATCTGTGACGTCAATTTCTACTTTTTGATATTCACTCAGATTTGCAGTCACATCTTTCGGAATATCGATCAGAACTGGTCCCGGTCTTCCTGTCCTTGCAATCAAAAACGCTTTTCGAATCGTATCCGCCAATTTATCGACATCTTTGACGATATAATTGTGCTTTGTAATCGGCATTGTAATGCCTGCGATATCTATTTCCTGAAAACTATCTTTTCCAAGCAGGGAAACACCTACGTTACAGGTAATCGCCACTACCGGAATGGAATCCATATACGCCGTCGCAATCCCGGTTACAAGATTCGTGGCTCCCGGTCCACTTGTTGCAAGGCAGACACCTACTTTCCCGGTTGCTCTTGCATATCCGTCTGCTGCATGTGCAGCTCCCTGTTCGTGGGAAGTCAATATATGACAAATCTCATCGCTATGTTTATATAACGCATCGTATACATTTAAAATCGCACCTCCCGGATATCCAAATACAGTATCCACTCCCTGCTCTTTCAAACATTCGATCACGATTTCTGCTCCTGTTAATTGCATCTGTCTTTCTCCTTCTCTTTATCTTGGGATTTCTAATACAGCTCCTCTGTTTCCGGATGTCACCAGCGCCGCATATCTTGCCAAATAACCTGTTGTAACCTTTGGTTTTCTTGGTTTCCACTCTGCTTTCCTTTTTGCAAGCAGCTCATCCGAAACAGCCAGCTCTATTTTATTTTCCGGGATATTGATCTTAATGATATCGCCTTCTTCCACTAACGCAATTGGACCTCCCACTGCTGCTTCCGGAGACACGTGTCCGATGGATGCACCTCTTGATGCGCCACTGAAACGCCCATCCGTAATCAACGCCACACTGGAGCCGAGTCCCATACCGGCAATTGCCGATGTCGGATTGAGCATCTCCCTCATTCCAGGTCCTCCTTTCGGTCCCTCATAGCGAATGACAACCACATCACCTGCGACAATTTTTCCGCCTTTGATTGCGGCAATCGCATCTTCCTCACAGTCAAACACTCTCGCCGGACCTTCATGTACCATCATCTCTTCCACAACCGCCGAACGTTTTACAACGCCGCCATGTGGTGCAAGGTTTCCTGTGAGCACTGCAAGACCACCTGTTTCACTGTATGGATTTTCAATTGGTCTTATGACATCCGGATCTTTGTTGACACAGCCCTCAATGTTCTCACCAACTGTTTTTCCAGTTACGGTCATGCACTCTGTATATAAAAGATTCTTTTTATTTAACTCATTCATCACTGCATACACACCGCCTGCCTCGTTCAGGTCTTCCATATACGTGTGTCCTGCCGGTGCGAGATGACAGAGGTTCGGGGTCTTTGCACTGATCTCATTTGCAAATGTGATATCAAAATCCATTCCAATCTCATGTGCAATCGCCGGAAGATGTAACATACTGTTTGTCGAACAGCCCAGCGCCATATCCACAGTAAGTGCATTCAAAATCGCCTTTTCTGTCATAATATCTCTTGGCCTGATATTTTTCTCCCACAGCTCCATCACTTTCATTCCTGCGTGTTTTGCAAGGCGGATTCGTTCGGAATACACCGCCGGAATCGTTCCATTTCCTTTCAATCCCATACCAAGCACTTCCGTCAGACAGTTCATGCTGTTTGCCGTGTACATACCGGAGCAGGAACCACAAGTCGGACATGCTTTGCTCTCAAATTCCTGTACATCTTCTGCAGTCATCGTTCCCGCCGCATAGGAACCAACTGCCTCAAACATACTCGAAAGGCTTGTCTTGCATCCCTTCACTCTCCCCGCAAGCATCGGACCTCCGCTCACAAAAATCGTCGGCACATTGATTCTTGCTGCTGCCATCAAAAGTCCCGGTACATTTTTATCACAGTTCGGAATCATGACAAGCGCATCAAACTGATGTGCCATAGCCATCGCTTCCGTGGAATCTGCGATCAGATCTCTTGTGACAAGAGAATATTTCATACCGATATGCCCCATTGCAATTCCGTCACAGACTGCAATTGCCGGAAACATAACAGGCGTTCCACCAGCCATTGCCACACCCATTTTTACCGCATTGGCAATCTTGTCAAGATTCATATGCCCCGGCACAATCTCATTGTAAGAACACACGATTCCCACTAACGGTTTTTCCAACTCTTCTTCTGTATATCCTAATGCATTGAACAACGAACGGTGCGGTGCCTGCTGCATTCCTTTTGTTACTGTATCACTTCTCATATCTGTCTCTCCCTTCGTTACGCAATTCTTTCACAGACCAGATCACCGATTTTCGCAGTGCCAACCTGTTCTTTTCCTTCTGACATGATATCGATGGTACGGTACCCATCTTTTAATACCTGACTGACTGCTTTCTCAATTGCATCCGCCTCTTTATCTAAGTCAAATGAAAATCTTAACATCATCGCCGCAGACAGTATTGTGGCAATCGGATTAGCAATTCCTTTGCCTGCAATATCCGGTGCCGAACCGCCGCTTGGCTCATATAGACCGAATTTTGTATCGTTCAAACTTGCCGAGGCAAGCATTCCGATTGAACCTGTCACCATGCTTGCCTCATCGGACAAAATGTCTCCAAACATGTTTTCTGTCAAAATCACATCAAACTGCTTTGGATCTTTTACAAGCTGCATCGCACAGTTGTCGACAAGCATATGTTCCAAAGCAACTTCTGGATATTCTTTTGCAATCTCCTCAACAATCTTTCTCCATAATCTGGAAGAATCAAGGACATTCGCTTTATCCACACTGATCACTTTTTTTCTTCGTTTCATCGCGATCTCAAATGCTCTCTTTGCAATTCTTCGAATCTCATTCTCATTGTAGGTAAGTCCGTCACATGCGGTCATAACACCATCTATCTCTTCCGTCTTTCGATTTCCAAAATACAATCCACCCGTTAGTTCTCGCATGATCATCATATCAAATCCACCTTCGGTAATCTCTTCTTTTAACGGGCATGCTCCTTTCAATTCATCATACAGCACTGCCGGTCTTAAGTTTGCAAAGAGATTCAATTCTTTTCGAATCTTTAAAAGTCCTGCCTCCGGGCGTCTGTTTGGTTCCAACTGATACCACGGTGAAACTTTTGCATCTCCTCCGATAGAGCCCATCAAAACAGCGTCACATGATTTTGCTTCCGCTACAGTCTCATCTGTCAATGGTATCCCATGTACATCAATCGAGGCGCCTCCAAGCAATAACTCTTTATATCTGTATGTATGGCCGTACACTTCTCCGACCTTATCTAATACTTTCATTGCCTCTTCTACAATTTCAGGACCAATCCCATCCCCTTTGATAATTCCAACTTTCAATTCCATATATCTCTTCCCTTCTCTTGCAAAAGTTTATAGGTCTAATCATATCGTATTTTTATTCACGTTTCAACCCTTTAATACGGAAAAGTGTATTTTTTTAGAGTATACTCTGTTTTAAGGCCAAAAAAAGAGAAGGCTAAGCCTTCCCTTTACATTCACTTATTCTTCTGTATTTGCTTTTTCTACCTGCGTAATCGCTGCTTTCTGCATCGGAATACGGCAGTTCTTGTTATTACCAAATTCCACGATGACTGTGTCGTCCGTAATGTCAATGACAATCCCATAAAAACCACTTGTTGTCAGTACGCAGTCCCCACATTCCAATGTTGAGAGCATTGCCTGATGTTTCTTCTGTTCCTTCTTCTGCGGTCTCATAAAGAAAAACCACATTGCACCGATCAATACTGCATATACAAGAAGCATAAAGATCATGCTGGTTCCGGAACCTGCTGCAGCAGCCTCTGACTCAGTTAATAAAATACCCATTTGTTCCTCCATTCCGGCGTATTACGCCTGTAAAACTTTCTGTACAAGTAAGTATGATACACAAAAATAGCTTAAGGGGCAAGTCTTTTTGCATAAAATTGTATGAAATTCCTCTAAGCTCCGACAGTTACAGCTTATTCCAACGGTGTAGCCATGGAATCCAGCTTGTGTCTTTTATATTCTGCAAAGCGGCCTGCATCCAAGGCATCACGGATCTCCGTCATCATGGTATTATAAAAATACAGATTGTGGAGTACACAAAGACGCATGCCCAACATCTCCTTCGCTTTTAACAGATGACGGATATAAGCTCTGGAGTATCTCTGGCAGGCAGGACAGTTGCAGCCCTCTTCGATGGGTCTGCCATCCAGTTCGTATTTGGCATTAAACAGATTAATCTTTCCATGGTTGGTATATACATGTCCATGGCGTCCGTTTCTCGTCGGATATACACAGTCGAAGAAATCAACACCACGTTCTACACCCTCCAGAATATTAGCCGGGGTACCCACACCCATAAGGTAGGTTGGCTTGTTCACCGGGAGATAAGGTACCACCTCATCCAGAATGTGGTACATTTCCTCATGGGTCTCGCCAACTGCCAGACCGCCGACCGCATAACCGTCCAGATCCATCTCAGCGATCCGCTTGGCATGCTCGATACGGATATCTTCATAGATAGCCCCCTGATTGATGCCGAATAACAGCTGGTGTGGGTTCACCGTATCCTCTAAACTGTTCAGGCGCTTCATCTCCGCCTGACATCTCTGCAGCCATCTGGTGGTACGTTCCACGGAATTTTGTACATACATCCGGTCTGCCTTACTGGGGGCACACTCGTCAAAAGCCATGGCAATGGTAGATCCCAGATTGGACTGGATCTGCATGCTCTCCTCCGGACCCATGAAAATCTTGTGTCCGTCGATATGAGAGCGGAAAGTTACGCCCTCTTCCTTGATTTTGCGCAGCCCCGCCAGAGAAAATACCTGAAATCCACCGGAATCCGTCAGGATCGGTTTGTTCCAGGACATAAATTTATGAAGGCCGCCCATCTGCTTGATGATCTGGTCTCCCGGTCTTACGTGTAAATGATAGGTATTGGACAGTTCCACCTGGGTCCCGATCTGCTCTAAGTCTGCTGTGGACACAGCGCCCTTGATGGCAGCCACAGTTCCCACATTCATAAATACAGGTGTCTGGATCACGCCGTGTACAGTGGTAAATTCGCCTCTCTTGGCACGTCCTTCCTGTTTAATCAATCGATACATCTTCTACATATTCCTCCCAGAATTCTTCTAATGTTATGCCCTGTTCCATGATCACAGGCGCAGCAGTTTTCCCTACATAGCGGAAATGCCACGGCTCATACTCGATCCCTGTGATATCTTCCTTCCCCTTAGGATATCTCAGAATAAATCCAAAACGACAGCTGTTGGCTGCCAGCCATTTTCCGGCTTTTGTGTCTCCAAAGCCCTCGTCCAGGGACATATAACTGTTACATACAATATCAAGTGCCAGTCCGATCTGATGCTCACTGGCTCCCGGTACCGTCACTGCCTGGCTGGACAGCTGATAAGCTTCCATATAGGACATTCCGCGGTTCATATAGCGCTTGATCTTCCGGTTGAACAACATCTGCTGATACTCCAGATCCCGGTAAGGCGAGCAGATCGTCAGGTTCACACCATCCTCTTCCGCTGCTTCCAGCATGGCAAGAAGGTCTTCTAAGATTCTCTTGTCACACTGCATGGAACCCCTGATGGTGCCAAGCTGGAACGTATAATCCTCCGGAATGGAGTTCTGCTTGTTGATCAGAACCAGTCTCCAGTCGTCGGAGCGGAATTCCTGCTGTTCTGTAGTCTCCCGCGCATCACTGCCTGTTCCGGTCTCCCGGCTATTTTCACTCACAATTTCCTCTGAAGCCCGTAAAATATCGGAGGCATCGTATTTGTCCACCAGTGCATAGCCGTGGGAAATACTGTTGTAATCCGACTGTTCCAGAACATCCTCATCCTCTAAGAGTTCCAGCCCCGCCATATCCGGTTCCTTCTCCTCCGCCAGAGAGATGTCAGCAGTCTCGGCATTTTTCAATTCATAGTCATTCCCCGCATCCTCTGTAATAAACGCCGGGAATGAAAAACTGCTGTATACCGCAAACAGGAAGAAGGTTCCCGCCATCACAGCAAAACGTTTTCCATTATTCTTGCAATAATTACAGACACGAAAAAAAAGCATCACAAAAAACAGCAGCGATACTGCTACCG
>OLVV01000949.1_pt1 | contig 12589 bp, 7 predicted proteins | sample 1673581 | NCBI WGS metagenome assembly OLVV01 (sample SAMEA103958116, study PRJEB25191) | human gut metagenome | biome: human-associated habitat [ENVO:00009003]; feature: intestine environment [ENVO:2100002]; material: feces | place: Germany | collected 2013/2015
TACTCAGTATTTTAAATTTATTTCTAACAATATGTGTTGCGGAATTAAGGATAAAAAAGTTTGCGCGTTACAAAATTATTACTAACTTTGTCCAAGTTAAAACAGTAAAATTGCATTAATAATGAAAAAATTTTTATTATCAATTGTTTTTGCGCTAGGAATATTGTGTTCTGCAAATGCGCAGTTACCGTCTGTAACACTTAAAGACATTAATGGTAAGACAGTGAGAACAGACACGTTGTCAAACAATGGCAAACCTTTCATCATTGATTTCTTTGCCACATGGTGCAAGCCTTGCAACCGTGAGCTGACTGCCATCAGCGAAGTTTATGACGAGTGGCAGGAAGAGACCGGCGTAAAGGTGATAGCCGTTTCTATTGACCAGGCACAGAACATCAACAAGGTAAAACCTCTTGTTGACAGTCATGAGTGGCCGTATGAAGTACTGCTTGACCCGAACAGCGATTTCAAGCGTGCACTTGGAATTCAGATGATTCCTTACACACTGATCGTTGACGGAAAGGGTAATATTGTTTATAAACACAACGGATACACAGAAGGAGCTGAACAGGAACTCATTGAGAAAGTGAGAGAGCTCGTAAACAAATAATGTCACATAGTGCTGACTATAGAATAATTGACACTTATGCACAAGTATAATAAAATTTTCTGTCTCTTGCTTATGCCTGCTTTGTCTTTGACAGCAATGGCACAAGAGACAGAAGAAAAAAAGATAACCGTCAGCGGAAGTATCCAGAGCGACATCCTTATTCCGCAAGACGATGAAGCAATTGGCACCGAAAAAGTTAATGAATGGGCTTTGACCAACACATTCGCTGATGTGAATGTAATGAGCGAGCATATCGATGCCGGAGCACGTTTCGAATTTCTGAAACATCCTCTACCCGGATTCGAAAAAGACTACAAGGGATGGGGAGTTCCTTATTTCTATCTGAAAACACACTTTAAAAATTGGGACCTTACGTTAGGTAACTTCTACGAGCAGTTCGGTTCAGGCTTTATCCTCCGTACATACGAGGAGCGCACACTGGGCATCGACAACTCTCTGCTTGGAGGACGCCTGACAATAAAGCCGCTGCCCGGAGTTTCGATAAAGGCTCTTAGCGGTAAGCAGCGCAGATATTGGTCACACAACGACTCATGGGTGTCTGGTGCAGACGTTGAACTCGGTCTCGACCAGTGGTTCAAGGGCCTGAGCAACAGCGGAACATATCTTACACTCGGTGCTTCATGGGTAAACAAGTACGAGAAAGAAGAAGACGTCATGGTTGATGCTACGCACAAGCTTAACCTGCCTACAACGGTAAACGCTTTTGACGTGCGTGCAAATTTACAGAAGGGAAACTTCAGCCTTCTCGCAGAATACGCGTGGAAGACACAAGACCCGACGTTCGACAACGGATATATATATCGTAAAGGAAACGTGGCAATGTTGTCAGCTTCTTATTCAAAGAGAGGCTTGAGCGTATTGCTGCAGGCAAAGCGCAGCGACAACATGTCGTTCCGCAGTAAAAGAACAATTAACGGTACATCATCGTTCATAAACCATCTGCCGGCATTTACGATGGACCAGACTTATGCGTTGGCTGCCATGTATCCTTATGCAACCAATCCTGACGGCGAATGGGCCTTCCAGGGCGAGTTCGGCTATAAGTTCAAGCGTCATACTCTCCTTGGCGGTAAGTATGGCACAAACGTAAAAGTGAACTTCTCTCACATTCGTGGTATTGATACTAACGTAGTGGGTGGAGCTGGCACAGACGGATATGGCTCTGCTTTCTGGAAGATGGGCGACGAGACTTTCTATCAGGACTTGAACGTACAGATTGAGAAGAAACTGACACGTCAGTTCAAACTCAACCTCATGTACATGAACCAGTTCTACAATAAGACAATAGTAGAGGGTGAGGGTGGTATGATCCATTCAGACATCTTCATCGCCGATGCAAAATATCAGTTCAACAATAAATTCACTTTGCGCGGCGAACTTCAGTATCTGTCTACAGACGACGACCTCGGCGACTGGTGGTATGCTCTGTTGGAGCTGTCAGTGCTTCCCAACTGGATGTTCACAATTGCCGACGAGTATAACAGCGGCGTGACAGACCTTCATTACTATCAGGGATATGTAACATTCAACAAAGGATCACACCGTATACAGCTCGGCTATGGCCGTACACGTGCAGGATATAACTGCTCAGGCGGTGTATGCCGTTACGTTCCGGCAAGCAAGGGTGTAACACTTTCGTACAACTATAACTTCTAAACAGAGATGAAGCTGAAAAATAACATATATAATAAGTTTGCCATCTGTGCAGCAGCACTTTCTCTGATGGCATGTAGCAACATTGATGAGGACGACCGCTTTATTGAAGTGGAGCCTGTAGAAGTTGCGAAACGTGTATTGATTGAAGACTTCACAGGACAGCGTTGCGTTAACTGTCCGAATGCTTCAGAAATGATTGAAAGCCTGCAAGAGCAGTATGGCGCAGAGAATGTCATCGCTGTGGGTATTCATAGCGGTCCGTTCTCTAAGACTGTAACTAATCAGCCTTTCCCATTGTGGACTGAAACAGGTGATTACTATTTTAATTCATGGGGCATAGATGCACAGCCTACCGGCGTTATTGACAGAAAAACGGTTTCAAGCACATATCAGTCTTGGGGAACAATCGTCCGTGACGCATTGCAGGCTTCTGCTCCGCTCACACTTGATGCAACAACATCTTATGATGAGGCTACAAGAACCGTAACCATAAATGTTAATGCAAAAGGCGTGCTTGATGTTACAGGTAAACTGCAGCTTTGGCTTACTGAAGACAATATAACAAACATTCAGTATATGCCAGACGGCTCTATAAATACTCAATATGTGCATAATCATGTATTCCGCACAGCTGTCAACGGACAGGACGGAGAAGATTTCAGCATAGCTTGGGATGAAGAAAAGACAGTAACAAGCACTTATGTCTTGGATGAAGACTGGAAAGCTGAAAATATGTCGGTTGTAGCATTTGTTTATAACAATAGTGGCGTTCAGCAGGTCGTTAAGGTACCAGTTGTCAATACTGAAGACGACGCACAGCCGAACGAATGATAAATAATGTCGATGAGAGTGTATTTCATTTTTATGCACTCTCATTGATACCCTCTTTCAATCCTACTATAAAAAACAAGTTTAACATTATAATAATAAAAAAGAACAAGATGAAAAAGTTATTTACTCTTTGTATTGCTTTGTTATTTAGCTGTGTAGCAATGAATGCACAGAATTTCATATTTGTTGATGGTGACGGTAATACCATTGAAAATGGTGCAACTCTTACAATGGATAAGGCAACCACTAAGGAAGAAATAGTATTTAACCCTGATGCACCTGGAGGCTTTGAAGTTGTTAAAACAACAATGGTTCCTTTAAGTGGAGTTTATATTAAGAATAACTCTGCTGAATCTCAGAGTTGTAAAGTTACTTATAATGTTACAGCTTTGCCTAATGGCTCATTTGCTGCTTGCTGTGCAGGAAACTGCTCAAATTTGGATAGTGAAGGTACAATAGAGAAGAATGCCAATGCAAATGCTGGCAAAACTATTGATATCTCAACTGATACAGAGTGGATTCCTGTTGCTGCAGGTACAACTACAGTGAAAATATCAGCTCAGGGATCTAAATCTATGCTGCCTGATTCTGAAATTACTATTAATTTCATTTATGATGGTACTGCAAGTATTGACGGTATTCAGAATAATGCAGATAATAAGGTCGTAGCACGCTATTCGATCAATGGTCAGCTTCTTGATGCTCCTCAGAAAGGCATAAACATCCTGAAGTATGCTGACGGACGTATAGAAAAAGTGATTGTAAAGTAAAATAAATCCTATTTTTTAATTTTTATTGTATGGTAAAGAAAAGTTTATATTTATGTATCCTGTTGGCTTTGGGCCTGCTGTGGGCAATTCCGTCTTCAGCACAGGAAGCACAGCTTACCACTGTGAGTTTCCCCAAGGCTGCAGCTTTCACATCTTTGTCAGACAATGGCTTGTGGGCTACTGCTGCTGGTGTGAATGATGATGATCAAAGTAAGTATGCCTATCCTTATCTTATTAATGTAGAGACAGGTGCTCTTACTGAACTCTGGGTTGAAGCAGACTTGATAAAGTCACTCGAAGCTACAGACGTTACTAATGATGGAAAAATCATTGTTGGTACCTATGACAGCAAGCCTGCTTATTATGACATGAATCAGGGTAAGTGGATCACTCTTCAGTCTGAGAATCCTGGAAAAGCTACATCTGTAACACCTGATGGCAAATACATCAGCGGATGGAGCAATTCTGGTGGCTTCTCAGGTGCTGCTTATGTTGAAACACCGCTTTTGTGGGAGAAGCAGTCTGATGGTACATATCGTGCAATTGATGTGTATGCTGAACTTCCTAACTTCCCAAAGAAAACAAAGCTTGGAACAAACACTCAGCAGGTACGTATAGACAATGTTAGTCCTGATGGTAACATCCTTTCTGGTATTATTAACTTTGTAACTCCTGCAACTGTTTGCTATTATGTTTACAACAAGACAACTCAGGAGTGCAAATATGTAGACAATGCTCTCGGAGAAGTGCCTGACGAAACATTTGTTGACGAGTCAACAATGAGTAACAATGGTAAATATCTTACCGGTATCGTACAGGTGGCTGGTGGTTCATACCTTTCAAGCTATCTTTACAATACAAGCGACAACTCTTGTATATTATATAATACAGAAAGCGAAGAGCAAGACCGTGACGGAAGTGCTGTTTCAAATACAGGCGTTGTATTTGCTTGCAGTCCTGCCGTAAACCCTGTCCGTTCTGCTTACGTACGTGTGGGTAGTCTTTGGTACGGAATAGACGAAATTCTTTCTGGCCGTTATGATATGAACTTCTATGAGCGTACTGGCTATGATTTCACAGGAACAATTCAAGGAGTTTCTGATGATGAAAAGACCATGATCGGTATGTCTGAGACAAAGACAAAGGGTTATATCATTCGTCTCCCTGAAACTATCAGCGAAGCTGCAAGCAGCGTTAATCCATTAGGCACTTATGCCGTTTCTCCTGCTTATGGCTCTAAGTTTGCTAAATTCAGTCAGATGAAGTTGGCTTTCTCTAAGTCTGCCGCTGTAACATCTGGTGTTAAGGCTCAGTTCATGGACGCTTCTGGTAAGGTGTTGAGAGAGTATAACATTACAGCTCAGTCTGGTAACAAGACATTCACTATTGGTGGTATACCTCAGGCTCTCAATGCTGACGAGGAATATACAATGAAGATCCCTGCTGGGGCATTCTATTTGATGGCAGACAACTCTATCAAGAGTGATGAAATCTCAATTAAGTATATCGGCCGTGCCGAGGCTCCGGCTGCTGTACAGCAGGTTTCTCCTGCAGATCAGGCAAATGTATCTGAAATAAGTTCAGAGCATCCTGTACAGATTCTCTTCGATTTGTCTATCGCTATATCTGAAGATGCTAAGGCTTATCTGTATAGAGATGGTCAGACATCACCGGTTTGTGAACTTAACTTTGTGCAGGGAGCAGAAAGCACAATCCTTCTGTATCCTAGCCTCAAGCGTTATCTTGAAAAAGATGAGAAATATAAGGTTGTTGTAGAGGCTGGTTCTGTTACAGATATTATGGGATTCTGTCCGAACAATGAGATTACAATTAATTACACAGGTGCATACGAGCCTGAAATCAGTTCTGACGGAAGCCTCTTCTCTGATGACTTCAATGATCCTAGCAACTCTATGGTTAAATACCTCCTTTATGAAGGTGACCACAACAAGCCGTCAAGTGCAATGCAGGATTTAGGCTTTGATGCCGACAATTCTCCTTGGCTTTTCGTAATTCGTGAATCAGAAAGCAGCTCTGACTACTGTGCAGCTTCAACATCTATCTATAATCCTACAGGAAAATCAGACGACTGGATGTCAATACCTCGTCTGTCAATAGAAAATGCCGACTATTATCTCAGCTTTGACGTTCAGTCATACTATAAGTCAAAGGCAGACAGACTTAAGGTTCTCGTTCTTGAGGATGATGCTGTTTATTCTAACTTCACAACAGAACTTTATGAGAAGTTCAAGGCTAATGGTAAGGTTCTTTATGACGAGCAGCTTTCTCCCGGTGAGTCAGAGGAAAATCTGACAGGTGACTGGACACATGTTGAGAAATCTCTCGCAGAATATGCAGGTAAGAATATCTATATCGCTTTCGTTAATGAGAACGAAAATCAGAGTATGATCTTCTTGGATAATCTGAAGGTTTACTACAAGGGCGACTTCAACTTCGTTCCTAATGTAGAAAGCACGCAGGTTAACAAAGAGTCTACAAATGTTGGTGTAATAGTTAAGGTCACAAGTGATAAGACTTATAACACTATTAATGCAACACTTACTTCTGAAGACGGCTCATTCAAGAGCACTTATACAGATACACCTAGCAAGCCTATAACAAGTGCAGAGAATTATTCTTTCACATTCCCTGACAAGTTGCCTCTGACTGTAGGTGCACAGAATAAGTATACTATCAGCATTGATCTCGGCGGTACTGTTTACAGCCAGACAAACACTATCAGCAACCTTGCTTTTGAGACAACAAAGCATGTAGTTATAGAAGAAAGCACTGGTCAGCAGTGTAAGAACTGTCCTCAGGGAATCCTTGCAATGGAAAATCTTGAGAAACTTTACGGTGAGCAGGTTATACCTATCGCTATTCATAGCTCTATAATCGGAACAGACCAGTTCGCTTATGAGAACTATAATACATATTTCGGTATAACAGCACAGCCTATGGGTCTGGTTAACCGTATAGACACTCTTTATGCGCCGATGTATGTTGATGGAAGCGAGCAGTATCACTTCGATTCACCAGAAGGCAACAATACATTCTATGATGTAGCTCAGCGTGAGTTCGAAAACTATGCAATTGCAGATGTAAGCATCGACAAGGCTATTTACGATGCTTCAAGCAAGAACATACAGATTACAGGTAATGTAAACTATGCTCTAACCATGAACTCTCTGAACCACAATCTTGCATTTGTTGTTCTTGAGGATGGTTTGGAAGGACCTCAGCTTAATGGCTTCTACGTTCTCGACCAGCCTATATTCGGTGAGTTCGGTAAGGGCGGCAAGTATGGTTCAAGCGTTGCTGTTGTAACATTCAACGATGTTGCACGTAAAGTGCCAAACGACAACTTCGCAGGTGAATCTGGTTTCATCCCTGTAAGCGTAACTGCAGGTCAGCCTGTTGCATTCAATAAGGTATTCAGCTTGCCTGAAAACGTTAAGAACTGGGATAATACTAAAGTTGTTGTTATGTTGCTCGATGCAAATACAGAGCGTGTGCTGAATGCAGCAAGACTTAAGATGTCAGCCGGAACAGCTGGAATCAATGATGCTACAGTATCTGAAAACGGCATAACAATTTCTGGTGAGAACGGTTCAATAAACGTTAACGGCGGAAGCGACCTCAACGTTACAGTTTATGATGTAAGCGGAAGCGTAATAAGCAATGCTAACTCTACTTCTGGTGCTGTTAAGGTAAGCACAGGCGGAAAGAACGGCTTGTTTATCGTTAAGGCTACAAGCGACGGCGTAAGCGTTGTTAAGAAAGTAATCGTTAAATAAATATTTAGATCTGCCTTGTATGTTTGTATCAGAAAAACACTTCACAAAACATAATACAGCAGACAGCAAGGCATGGACCTTAAGAACCTAAGATATAGAAAAGGGTATGGGGCTAGTCCCCAACCCTTCCTATATAATTTAATGCTAACTTATTATTAATTTAAAATTAAGTATTATGAAATCTTTACTAATCAGTTTGATGGCATTCCTATGTGTCTTGGGGGTCAATGCAACCCCAAGTGGTACGGGTACTAAAGAAGATCCGTATGTGATTGCCGATGGGGACACTTATGTGGTAGGTAAAAATGTTACAACGTATGCTAGTTTTACAGCTCCTGAAGATGGTGTCTTGACTCTTACTCATGGCTTCGTTTATCCTTCATTTACTCTTGAAGATGGTACGCAGCTGACAGTTGAATGGGGTATGGATGGAAATACTTCAACATTAAATGTAGAGAAAGGTAAAACGTATGTTTTTTACAATGCTTCAGATCCTGGCTATGATTTGAATGTAACAGTTGCATTTACAGCAAAAGGTGCCAGCTCTTTGCAGGTTGTAAGTTCAGAGCCTGAGCAGGGTTCAAAGGTTGAGAAAATCAGCTGGGATAATCAGGTTAAGGTTACATTGAACAAGAAGGTTAAGTATGTTCACTGTGAGTTCCATGGTGATGAAGGCATTATGCACCAGTATTATACATCTGAGGCTGAAGAAGGTGAAGATGTTATCATGGTTGGTCCTGAGAAAATTGTAAAAGGCGACCGTGTTCTTGATAATGCATGGTATATGTATGAAGGAAATACATACGAAATCATTATTGAGTCATATCAGACTAAGGAAGGTATGGAGCAGGGTACCGAAACTCCTGAGAAAACAACTCTGACATTTGAAGGTGGTACTCCAAAGGTTGAAAAGACCGTTGTAAATCTTGTAAAAGTTGAACCGGAACCAAATGTTGTTTATCCTACAGAAGACCAGATGCTCAGCTTTAAGGATGACAGAAAGGTTGTAACTGTTGAAGTTGACAAGAAGGTAAAAGTTAAGGACTGTGTTTACCCGATGGGTATGTACGGAACATTAGACTGGGAAAAGGCAGAAGTATCATATACTAAAGAAGGCCACTCTATTATCAAGTGTACTATGTCTGAGGCGTTCTATAATTTTATGGGAACTATTGTAACAGACGTTGTCCTTCAGCTTGATTTGACTGATGAAGAGGGCAATGAAATTGAGCCTAAGGCAGAAGGCTTCCCTGAAAGTGTTGTATTCGGAAGCGGTTACAACTTTACATTTGGTGTGAACGACGGTCGTTTTGCAGACGCTTCTTTGAACTTCAAATCTGTAACACCTGCAGAAAATTCTTACAGCACAAGTTTGGACAAGATCGAATTTACATATGGTGAGAAAGTGTATACAACATCTACAGCTACTGCTGCTGTTTACAAAGGTGAAGAGAAAGTTGCTGATGCAATTTTGACTACAAATGAGGATGAAACAGGTCTTGGCCTTGTTGTAACAGCTCAGTTTGTTGAAATTGGCACACAGACTCCGAAAGAAATCAATGAGTTTGGTGCTTATGTTCTTAAGGTAGATTCACAGTCAATTGCTAACGAATATTTCAACGAAGAAACACCTTGGACTGATGGTTTGCAGGGCCATGGTACATGTAACCCTGACTTCACTGTAGCATTCAACATTGACCCAGTTATTATCACTGTTGAATCTGTAGACCCGGCTCCTTACGTAGAAGGTGGTGAGTACAGCAAGGAGATTCCTGCTGAGATCAAGATTACATTGAGCGGTGAGAATGCTAAAGTAAACTCTGCTCTTGTAACTTATGGTATGAACACTCGTGTTCCTGCTGAAGCAAAGGTTGAAGGCAAGGTTATAACAGTTACTGTTCCTGAGGCTGCTCTCGCTGAGAACAACATAGGCGTATCTGTTGCTGCTGTTAATGAAAATGGCACACCTATCAGCTATGGCACAGACGGTGTTATCCTGCTCGCATATCAGATGCCTAAGAATATCCTCGTTCCTACAGAGGTTACACCTGCTGACGGAAGCACAGTTAAGTCAATTGCTACAGTTGAACTCACTGTAGATTCTAAGTATGGTGTTGGTGAACTGAACACAAACAATGTTATCACAGTTAAGAAAGACGGTGCTGAGGCAAGCAATATCTCTGCAGCGATCGATTATGCTACAGGTGATGACATGAATAAGATGATGATTACGTTTACTCCGGAAATAACAGAAGATGGTACTTACACTGTTGTTATTCCTGAAGAAACATTCTATGATCTTGACGGCAATCTCTTCAATCCTGAGCTGACATATACATTCATCGTTGACAATTCTACAAACATCGGTGGTGTAGAAGTTGAAGATGCTAATGCTGTTGTTGAGGTTTACAGCGTAGACGGCTGCCTCGTAAGCAAGGGTAAGAAAGCTGACGTAATGAAGAAACTCGTTAAGGGTATCTATATCATCAACGGCCAGAAAGTGGTTATCCGCTAATCTGCCGTAGATTTTAAATAAAAAGCTAAAGGCTGCAGCCTGTCGCTTTGGCCTTATGGCAATAGCGCATCGACCAGCCTTTAGCTTTTTCCTCAAAATAAAACAGACAAGAATATTTAGACATGAAACGACTTATTTTTACTTTAATCGGTATTGTATTGGGGTTGACAGGTTTAAAGGCTGTTACTTTTACTCCGATTGAGATTAATGACCCTTCGGAATCTGTAACTATTAAATTGCAGCCTGGTGCAAACTATTTACAGCTGAAGGCTATTGAGAGCAACACGATTCACTTTAATGTCGGATATTTTGGCATTATGATGTTTGAATGTAATGCCATGGGTGAAGAGGGCAACAACCTTTCTATAAGCTATGACACTGAAGGTCACAAAATCTTCAGTAGCGAGGTTGAGGAAGGAAAAACTTATTATTTCTCAACCAGTATGATTACTGAGCCTTCAATAGATGTTACAATTTATTATGGTAACGGAGAAGGCATGCCTATCACATTGACATCTAACTTTTCGGATGGTGATACCTATACAGTTTCTGGCTCAAACCTTGAATTGGCTTTTGACCGTACGGTTGATATAGCCCACAACTGGATTGAGTATGGTGAGGAGGCTGACGGTGTATTTAAAACAAAGGAAGAGATTCCCGCAGCATATATCAATGGTACCTATACTACTCAGTATTTCTATAGCATCGAGTTGAGCAAGTTTATCCGTGAGATGGCGGAAGACGGTAAACTTGATGTTGGTGATAAGTTTAAAATCACTCTTGAAGGTATTTGCGATGCTAACGATGAGAGCGTAATCTATGGTGAGGACGGAAACTATTCTGTTACACTGATTATGGGCGAGATGCCCGGTGAGCTGGTTTCTATAGATCCGGCACAGGGTACAACTCTTTACACATATTATCCTGAAACAGGAAAAGAAGGCTTGCTGACATTTACTTTCACAGACGAACTTAATACTGATAAGAGCAAGGTAACTATAGACCTGCCTTATGGCGATTCAGAGGCTGGTTCTATGGGCTCATTTAATCCTGATTTTACTATCGAAGGCAAGACCGTCGTTGTTGACATCCGCGGTTACCGTTTTCCTGAGACAGTAGAGACTTCAAGAGATGGCGAGGTACAGACTGTGATAACAATGAATATCAAGGGCCTTACAACCGCAGATGGACGTCCCATTATCACAAACAATGCTTCAGCCGGAACAAGTGGCATCGTTGTTACTTATCCTCTGAAGAAGCAGGAAATATCTTTTTATTATGACTTCTTGCCTACTGAAGGCAGCTCTCTGGCTGATTGCAGCGAGATCATAATCTGGCTGCCGGAGGAAGTTGGTGTTCTTACTTTCGACAAGGTTCTGTTGCAGTGGCTCAACAACCGCGGCACACTCCAGACAAAGGAATTCAAGGCAGAGGATGTTCCGTTTGCTTATGATGAATCTTATAATGGTTATGTAAGCCATATTCCACTTGCCGGCGTAAGCAAGGACCGTGAGGTTACATTGACTGTAGAAGGTGGAATGCTCAGCAATGGCGACAGCGTTGAGATTACAGGTAAATTCAACACTAATCCTACAGGTATAGATTCAGTTCTTGGTGAAGATGCCAATGCCGTTGTTAAGCTTTACACAATCGACGGTATCCTCGTTAAGGAGGCTCCTGCTGCAACTGTTCTTACAGGTGTTAAGAAGGGCGTTTATATCATGAACGGCAAGAAGGTTGTTGTAAAATAATTACTGCAATTTTATATATAACTGACAATTTCGCAGGCTGTCTCATTTATTTTATGAGGCAGCTTGTTTTTTTATTGAAGATTCAGAACATGTATGATTAAGATTAATCACGCGTTGACGATTTTGCGCACGATGGTCAGCCGTGAGCATTGAACGCAAAATTCTGATGTCTGTTATGCATGCTTTGCTTGTGTTTCTCTTTTATACGCCAGCGTGTTGCTTGGTTAAAAGCATGGTTTTATTGGTCCTTATAATGACCTGTCTGTAGTGGGCGATTATTGTATTCGGCAGTTTGCCGACAAGCTCCTGCCGTAAATAAGCCGTAAAAAGTTTTTTGAAAAAACTCATCACTCGTCACATCCGTGCGTAAGTTGCTGACAGTTAGACAGTTAATGTGTGATGAGTTGGATTTTCAACTCATCACATCGGAGCAATTTAATGTATTTTCCTGCTTTGGGCTTACTCTGTGTGATGAGTTGCAGCGGCAACTCGTCACACCGCAACGATCTGACATTCAGGACGTTATGTCGCAATGTGACGAGTGACGAGTTTCTTCGCAAAAAATTAAACCTAAATTGTTTCAGTGTCCTTTCCTAAAATTGGTTGACTTCTAACAAGCCATTCCCTGATTAAAGTTG
>OLVV01000952.1_pt1 | contig 12494 bp, 10 predicted proteins | sample 1673581 | NCBI WGS metagenome assembly OLVV01 (sample SAMEA103958116, study PRJEB25191) | human gut metagenome | biome: human-associated habitat [ENVO:00009003]; feature: intestine environment [ENVO:2100002]; material: feces | place: Germany | collected 2013/2015
TCCCTGCCAGTAACTTTGCGCGTCCGCAGACGCGCCCCCAAGCTGCTCTTTCCCCCAAGATTCCAATTAGCAATGAGCAATGACTGGCGCACAAACGCAATCATTGCTCATTAAAAAAATCGGGAGTCAAGCCGCTCATTTGCGTGCTTAACTCCCGTTTTTTTTTCTTACTTCGTGTTCTTGATTTCCATCCACAGGTTTTCATAGATCTTGCGGAAGGTGTCGTCGATGTCGTGGAAGAATTCGCAGCGATCCTGAACCTCCTGAGAAGGATTCAGAACGTGGTTGTTCTCGTATTCCTCGCCCATCAGCTCAATCGCGCCCTTGTTGGGGCTGGAGTACCAGATGTATTCGCAGTTCATCTGCGCGATGTCGGGGCGGCAGAGGAAGTTGATGAACTTCTCGGCGTTCTCCTTGTTGCGGGCGGACTTGAGGATGACCGCGCCGTCTACCCAGATGTTCGAGCCTTCAGAAGGCACGAAATAGTCCAGATGGTCGTTCAGGTCAATGGCGTACTGTGCGTCGCCGGACCACATCAGCGCGAGCGCCGCTTCGCCAGCAACCATCTTATCCTTCGTTTCGTCCACCTGATACGCCTTGACAACGCCGGACTGCTTCTGTTCAATCAGCTTATCCTTCGCTGCCATCAGCTCCGGAACTTCGCGGCTGTTCATGGAATAGCCGAGGTACTTCAGCGTGATGCCCATGCTGTCGCGGTAGGAGTCCAGCATGAACACATTCTTCTGGTACTGCGTGTCCCAGAGGATGCTCCAAGACTGGTTGGGTTCGGGAATCATGTCCTTGTTGTACAGGATGCCGACCGTTCCCCACATATATGGCACGGAGTACTTGTTCTCCGGGTCGTAGTCGGGATTGCGGAGCTTGTCGATAATCTGCTCGAAATTCGGCACGTTGTCGTAGTTAATTTCCGCCAGCAGATCCTTGGCGATCATGCGCTCGATGATGTAGTCGGACGGGAAGCACACGTCGAACGCACCGGGGTTCGCCTCGACCTGCACAATCATGTCCTCATTCGTGGTGAAGCACATGTAGTTGACCTTGATGCCCGTCTCTTCGGTGAAGAGGGTCAGGACTTCGGGTGCGATGTAGTCCTCCCAGTTGTAGACGTTGACGACCTCTTCCGCGAGGGCGGCGGGGGCGACGGTCAGCGTCAGGCACAGGAGCATCAGCAGGGAAAGCAGCTTTTTCATCAGAGATGTTCCTCCTTGAAATATAGTGGGGGATTATACTAATTCGATTCTAAAACATGACATCGAGCATAGCAGATTTTTCGTTCCGGCAAAGCTGAGTGAAGCGAGGCGTACTGGAGGTACGCGCGAGCGGAACGAAGCAAAGCCGGGGCGGAAAAGATGCTGTGCGAATGACATGGTTTAGATAAGAATTAGTATTAGTCATTATTCGATGCGGTGCGGCGGTTGACAATCAGCAGCAGCACCAGCAGAGCGACGAACATGAGCGCCGACAGTGCGTTGAGCGTCGGCTCGATGCCGCGGCGGGCGGCGGAGTAAATCAGCGTGGACAGATTCTGCACCAGCGGGGAGGTCGTGAAATAGCTGATGGTGAAGTCGTCCAGCGAGAGGGTGAACGCCAGCATCGCCCCGGTGATGATGCCCGGCATACATTCGGGGATGATGACGTGGAACAGCGCGTACATCGGCGTTGCGCCAAGGTCAAGCGCCGCTTCGTAGGTGTGTCGGTTCATTTGTTTGAGCTTCGGCAGCACCGATAGGATGACGTAGGGCGTATCGAACGTGATGTGCGCCAGCAGCATCGTCATATAGCCGCGGTCGACCTTCGTGAAGAGGAACAGCAGCATCAGGCTGATGCCGGTCACGATGTCGGGCATGGTGTTGGGCAGGTTCGTCAGCGTCATCATGAACGACTGCGGCCGCTTCTTCATGGCGTGGATGCCGATGGCGGCGAGCGTTCCCAGAATCGTCGCGACGACCATGGCCAGCAAGGCAATTGTCACCGTGACGGTCAGCGCGTTCATGATGCGCGTGTCCTGAAACAGCTCCGTGTACCAGCGGAAGGAGAAGCCCTCCCACTTCGCGCGGCTCTTGCCCGCGTTGAAGCTCTGCACAATCAGCACGATAATCGGAAGATACAGGAAGATAAGGATGAGCGCCAGATACGCGCGCTTGCAGAACTTTTTCATGCGATGCCGCCTCCTTCGCCGTTGGGGTCGGCCTTGCGCAGGATGGAGAGCGAAATCAGAATCAGCACCATCATGATGAGGGAGAGCGCCGAGCCGACGTTCCAGTTGCCTTCGGTCAGGAACTTCGCCTCAATCAGGTCGCCGAACATCATCGTGTTGCCGCCGCCCAAGACGCGCGGGATGAAGAATGTCGTCACCGAAGGCATGAAGACCATCGTGATGCCGCTGACGATGCCCGGAATGGACAGCGGCATGGTCACCTTCCACAGCGTCTGCCAGTTGTTGCAGCCAAGGTCAGCCGCCGCTTCGGTCAGGCGGTAGTCCATCTTGCTCAGCAGCGTGTAAATCGGGAAAACCATGAAGGGCAGGAAGTTGTACACCATGCCCAGCAGCACCGCGCCGGAGTTGTACATCAGCTGTACACCGTTAAAGCCCAGCGCGCGCAGCACCGTGTTAATCAGCCCGTTGTCCTCCAACAGGCTCATCCACGCAATGGTGCGCAGGAGGAAGTTCATCCACATGGGGATGATGAACAGCACGACGAGGGTCGGGCCGAGCTTGATTTCGCGGTCGGCCATAATCAGCGCCGCCGGATAGCCCAGCAGCAGGCAGATAACCGTGCACTGGAACGCCATCCACAGCGAGTAAACCAGCGTATCCACGTTGACCGTGCCGCGGGAAATGTATGCCTGTCCGGCTTCGCCCATGGCGTCCAGGATGATTTTGTTCGATTCGTAGTTCGAGTCCCAGAAGCTGCGGAAGTTGTCCAGCGTGAACGCGCCGGAGGAATCCGTAAAGGCGTAGTAGGCAATCAGAATGACCGGGACGATGGTAAAAATCATCATCCACAGCGCGTAAGGCGATGCGAACAGGGAACGGTGCATACCGCGGTTGCGGTGGATGGTGAGGACGATGAGCGCGATGAAGACGCACAGCCCCGCGCCCATGAGCGCATACGCCCACCACGGGAGAGACAGGTTGCTCAGCATTCGGCATCCACCTCCGCCGCGGGCGTGGTGTCCTCCAGCCGCTTCATGATGTGGATGTTGAAGGGGACGATGTTCAGCCCGACGCGGCTGCCCTGCGGCTGCATCGTCGTCGAATGCACCTTGAAGGTGTACGCGCCGGTGTCAATCATCATTTCGTAATGCACACCCTTGAACAGCACGCTCCTGATGGTGCCGACCATCTGCCCGACGTCCTCGCCGACGAGCGTGATGTCCTCCGGGCGGACGACGACGTCCACCGGCGTGTTCTCGCCGAAGCCGAAGTCCACGCACGGGAATTCCGTGCCCGCAAACTCGACCAGCTCATCGTGAATCATCGTGCCGCGCAGCAGGTTGCTTTCGCCGATGAAGTCCGCGACGAAGGCGTTTGCCGGTTCGTCGTAGATGGTTTTGGGGTCGCCGATCTGCTGGATGGTGCCGTCCTTCATGACGACAATCGTGTCGGACATGGTCAGCGCTTCCTCTTGGTCATGGGTGACGAAGATGAACGTAATCCCCAGCCGCTGCTGCATGGATTTCAGTTCCAGCTGCATTTCCTTGCGGAGCTTCAGGTCCAGTGCGCCCAGCGGTTCGTCCAGCAGGAGAACCTCCGGCTCGTTGACCAGACTGCGCGCAATCGCCACGCGCTGCTGCTGGCCGCCCGAAAGCGCGTCCACATGGCGCTTTTCGTAACCCTTCAGGTTCACCAGCTCCAGCATTTGCCCGACCTTTTCGGCAATCTGCTTCTTCGGCAGCTTCTTCAGCTTCAGAGCGAAGGCGATGTTGTCGTACACGTTCAGGTGCGGGAAGAGCGCGTATTTCTGGAAGACAGTATTGACGCGGCGCTTGTAGGGCGGCAGCGCGGAAATATCCTGTCCGCCGAAGAGTACCTGCCCCTCCGAAGGCGTCTCGAATCCGCCAATGATGCGCAGCGTCGTCGTCTTGCCGCAGCCCGAAGGCCCAAGCAGGGTAATGAATTCCTTCTTGCGGATGTAAAGGTTGATATTCTTCAAAACCTGCACGCCGTCAAACTCCTTCGAGATGCCGACGAGGTCAATCAAATGCTCTTTCTCCACCATGGGGGAAAACACTTCCTTCCAATTACTTAAAATCAGAACGACGGCGGTGTGGAAATCCACAGCACCTTCGCGTGGGATTTGCCCGCATTCATCAGGTAGTGCGTCTCATGCGGATGCAGGCAGAAGCTGCTGCCTGCCCGGATGCGCGTTTTCGTTTCGCCATCCACCAGGAAGATGCTGCCCGACAGCACATAGCCGAATTCTTCGCCCTGATGCGGTAGAAGCTCGTACGTCCGCCCTTCCTCGCCTAAATCGACCAGAATCGGCTCCATCGTATTCTTCTGCGCGTCCGGCACCAGCCATGTGATGCTGCCGCAAAGCTGCTCGTCCTCCTTGACGAACATATCCTGTGGTGTAAAGACGGTCTTTTCGTCCTTGTCCTCGCTGAAAAACTGACTCAGGCTGGAGCCGAGGCATTCCAGCATGTCTGTCAGCGTCGCGATAGACGGGGAGGCAAGGTTGCGCTCGACCTGCGAAATGAAGCCCTTGCTCAGTTCGCAGCGGTCGGCCATGTCCTCCTGCGTCAGCCCGCGCCGAATCCGCAGCAGACGCAGCTTTTCACCGATATCCATGAGGATGCTCCTTTCCGGTTGCTTTCAGTCTATATTGACGCAAAGTTCAGAAATACTAAACTGAAAGCCGTGAAAAAATGGTTTAGTGAAACTAAACCTCAAAGCGGGATTCATTAAACCATATTTCTTTGCGTATGTCAAGGGCTTTTGTCGATTTTTTCGGCAGAAAACGCAAAAAAGATGAAAAGGCGAACGAAAAAGTCCGTAAGACGCCTATATTAGCCGAAACTAATGGATAAATCACCGAATTTGGCGGATTTTTGCGCCCTCCGAAGCAATCAAAATAAGCATCAGAAAAAGCCGCTCCTCCGACAAAAATCAGAGAAGCGGCGCGATTTTCGGTTTAGCGATGCTGTTCTTTCATTCGCAGGGGATTAGTCCGGCAGCGGCGCATCCAGCGTCACGTTCGCGTCTTTCACGAAGCCGTGCCAGCCGTTCACATCCACCTCGTACCATTCGCCGACCTTGTCCATCACGGCCAGATAAGCACCGACGCGAATCTTGTCCAGACGGCGGCGGCTCTTCGTCAGCTGATATACCGAGACGGTCGCGGTCGTGTTCGTCTTGCCCTTTGCGGACAACAGCCCGGTTGTGAAGGTGTCCTCGTCCGGCGTTTCGTAGAACTTCAGGCAGCTGTTCAGCACCAGCCCTTCCACGCCGTCGTACACAATGCGCGTGTACACATCGCCTACGCGCAGGACGGTCACCACGCGCCCGGCTTTGCAGGTCATGATGATTTTGCCCTTCTTGCTTGCTTCCTCGCGCATGGTGCACTTGCCGGTCGAAGGCGCGTAGATAACGGCGATTCGCTGGTTGTCATCCGCCTCCGTTTCCCACGAGAGGGAAGCGGTCGGCACGCGCAGGAACTCGCCATCCATGTAGATTTCGCTCATGGCGACACCCAGCGTTTGGAGCGATACCGTCTGCGCCTCGTCGCCATCAGAATAGGTGACGGTCAAGCTGTTCCAAGTGTCGTCGGGCTTGCGGGACAAATCGCTGGCAGTCGCGCGGCTGCCGGAGGGCTTTGGCTTGCTGCTGTTCGAGCCGACCCACACCAGCGCGGCGGAATCCACCCATCCGCTGGATGTGCCGCTGCCGTTCCAGTAGCGGACGTTGCGCATGTTGCCGCTGCGCTCCAGAATGCCGACGTAGGTATTCGCAGGCAGCGTGCCGACCGGGACGAAATCCGACAAGTCCGAAGAAGTCGCTGTGCCTTGGGTCACGGCGTAGAGCGTCGTTCCAGTGCCGGTTTTCCACTCGCACTTGGCGTTCCACTCGGCTTCCGTTTCCGCCAGCGCAGTTGTCATCAGAAAAAGGCAAAAGGTGGTCAGGAGCATCAACAGACGCTTCATGTTATAAAACCTCCTTCAAATCTTCATAAGTTTGTAATCAATATAGCATATCTTTGTGAAAAAGTCAATCGCGTAAAACGATAAATTTTGCCGAATGCGCTTGCAATGCGGACAGAAATGTGGTATCATAAAGCCATGAAACCGATGAGAAGCAGGGGATGCGCAGAGTCGCCCACAGCGAGCCGGAGAGGGTGCAAGTCCGGCGGTGGATGGCGCAGACCGTGGGGCTTCGAGGGCGCAGGGGAACGGCGAATGCCCAGTATCCCGCGACGGCTTTCCTCCGTGAACAGGATTTGAGAGGCGCAAGCATTTTGCGCAATTGGGGTGGCACCGCAGTCATCTGTCCCCAGAAGAGGGGATAGGATGGCTTTTTTTGTATGGCGAATCGCTCCCCGGCCGTTCGCCGCCTATTCTGAAAGGAGAGATTTCCCATGTCCGAAACGAATACCGCGCCCAAGCCCGAAAAGAAGCCGATTATCTTCTCCGGCATCCAGCCGTCCGGCACGCTGACGCTGGGCAACTACATCGGCGCGCTCCGCAACTTCTCCAAGCTGCAAGACGACTACGACTGCATCTACTCCATTGTCGACATGCACGCCATCACCGTCCGGCAGAATCCGGCGGATTTGCGCCGCCGCTGCATGGAGCTTGCCGCTATCTACATCGCCAGCGGCATCGACCCCAAGAAGAGCCTGATTTACTGCCAGAGCCACGTTTCCGCGCACGCCGAGCTTGCGTGGGTGCTCAACTGCTTCACCTACATGGGCGAAATGAGCCGCATGACGCAGTACAAAGATAAGTGCGCCAAGCACGCTGACAACATCAACGTCGGCCTCTTCGATTATCCTGTGCTGATGGCGGCGGATATCCTGCTCTACCAGACGAACCTTGTGCCGGTGGGCGTTGACCAGCGCCAGCATCTGGAAATCTGCCGCGATATTGCCATGCGCTTCAACGGCATCTATGGCGATGTGTTCACGATTCCGGAAGGGTACATTCCGAAAGTCGGCGCGAAGATTATGAGCCTGCAGGATCCGACGAAGAAGATGTCCAAGTCCGACCCAGAGGAGACGTTCATCTCCCTGCTGGACGACGCGGACACGATTCGCCGCAAAATCAAGCGTGCTGTGACCGACTCGGACGGCGAAATCCGCTTTGACCCGGAGAACAAGCCCGGCGTGAGCAATCTGCTGAGCATCATGAGCGCACTCGGCGCGGGCGACGTGGAAACGCTTGCCGCAGAGATGGCGGGCAAGGGCTACGGCGACCTGAAAGCGCGCACGACGGACTGCGTGATTGCGGCGCTTGAGCCGCTGCAGGCGGAGTATAAGCGCCTGATTGCAGACAAGACGTACCTGCAGGGCATTCTGGACGAGAACGCCAAAACTGCCGCATATCTGGCGAACAAGACCCTGCGCAAGGTGCAGAAGAAGGTCGGCTTCGCGGCGAGAGGGTAACAGGGGAATATATGAGCAAGCCGCAGGGCGTGGATATGCGCTCTGCGGCTTGCTTTTATTCGTTTGGTGTGACTGATGCTATTTCCAGATTCATACTATTTCCAAATTCACCTGCGCCATCTGCTCGCGCCTTTTCCGCGCTTGCGTCCGCTCATTCCACTTAGCGTAGCGCTGCTACGCTGCGTTTCATTCGCGTTAGCCAGCGCGAAAAATTCGCTTCGCATCTTGGCGCATTCTCATTTGGAAATAGTATCAACTGCGCCATCTGCTTGCGCGTGCACATCTGGAAACAGGATTAGTACAGCTTCGCCCCAGCCGGAATGTGGTCATCCACCATCAGCAAATGCAACTTTTCTTCGCCGTTTTCGTGATGCACGGCGGAAATCAGCATACCGCAGGAGTCAATGCCCATCATCTTTCGGGGAGGCAGGTTGGTGATGGCGATGCAGGTTTTGCCCACCAGTTCTTCCGGCTCATAATACTCGTGAATACCACTCAAAATGATCCGATCTTCGCCGGTTCCATCGTCCAGAACGAACTTTAGGAGCTTCTTGGACTTCTTCACCGCTTCGCATTCCTTCACCTTCACGGCGCGGAAATCGGACTTGGAGAACGTGTCGAAATCCACATAGTCGGTGAACAGCGGCTCAATTTGCACGTTCGAGAAGTCAATCGGTTCAGGCGTGACTTCCGTTTTAGCTTCTTCCGCGGGCGCGGCAGCTTCGGGCGCGTTCTGCGCAGCATCCGCCGCCTTCTTGTCGGAATCGAGCGGCTTCATGGTGGGGAAGAGCAGCACGTCGCGAATCGTCGCGCTGTCGGTCATCAGCATCACCATGCGGTCAAGCCCGAAGCCCAGACCGCCCGTCGGCGGCATACCGTACTCCAGCGCGTTCACGAAGTCCTCGTCCACCTCGGCGTTGATACCCTGCGCCTTGCGCGCTTCCACCTGCGCCTCGAAACGGCGGCGCTGGTCAATCGGGTCATTCAGCTCGGTGAAGGCGTTGCCCATTTCGTGGCCGGTGATGAAGAACTCGAAGCGCTCGGTCAGCGCCGGGTTGGACGGCTTGCGCTTGGCCAGCGGGGAAATTTCCACCGGATAATCGGTGATGAACGTCGGCTGAATCAGGTTCGCTTCCACATACTCGTCGAACAGCGCAGCCAGGCAGTCGCCCTTCGTCGCGTCCTTCTCGACATGCACGTTGCGCTTGTCGCAGATGGCGCGGGCTTCCTCGTCGCTTTGCCACGTTGTCCAGTCCTCGCCGCAAGCCTCCTTGACGGAATCCGCCATCGTGATGCGCTTCCACGGCGCTTTCAGGTGGATGACCTGCCCCTGATAGGTCACGTCGGTCGTGCCGAGGGTCTTGAGCGCCACAAACTCGTAGAGCTGCTCGACCATCTCCATGATTTCGTTGTAATCCGCGTACGCCTGATACGTTTCCACGGACGTGAACTCCGGGTTGTGGGTCGCGTCCATGCCTTCGTTGCGGAAGATTCTGCCGACTTCGTACACGCGCTCAAAGCCGCCGACAATCAGGCGCTTCAGGTACAGCTCGGTCTCAATGCGCAGGAACATGGGGATTCCCAGCGCGTTGTGGAACGTGCGGAACGGACGCGCGGATGCGCCGATTTCCAGCGTGTGCAGCACGGGCGTGTCCACTTCCAGATAGCCGCGGCCGTCGAGAAACTCACGCACGGCGGCGATGATGCGGCTGCGCTTGCGGAACGTGTCGCGCACTTCGGGGTTGACGATGCAGTCCACATAGCGCTGGCGATAGCGCAGGTCGGTATCCACCAGCCCGTGGAACTTCTCCGGCAGCGGGCGCAAAGATTTACTGAGCAGCGTGACCTGCTGCACATGGATGGAGATCTCCCCCGTCTTGGTCTTGAACGCATAGCCGCTCACGCCGATAATGTCGCCGATGTCATACTTGCGGAAATCGGCAAACTCCTGCTCGGTCACAGCGTCCTTGCGGACGTAGAGCTGGATCTGGCCGCGGTCATCCTGAATGTCGCAGAAAATAGCCTTGCCCATACCGCGCTTGGACATGATGCGGCCGGCGGCCTGCAGCGTTTTGCCGTCATAGGCGTCAAAATCGTTCTTGATGTCGGTCGAATAGGCGCTGCGCGCAAAGCGCGTCTGCGTGAAGGGGTCGCGCCCGGCGTCCTGCAGCGCCTTGAGCTTGTCGCGGCGCACCTGAAGGATCTCGGACAGGGACGGCTCTGCCGCCGCCTGCTGGTTCTTTCTCTCTTCGTTCATGATGGACTCCTCAGTCTTCGTTTTCGACGGCGATGATCTTAAACTGCAGCTCGCCGACCGGGGCTGTTACCGTGACGGTCTCGCCGACCTTGTGGCCCTTGAGTGCGAAGCCGAACGGGCTGTCGTCCGAAATGCAGCCCTCCATGGGGTTGGCCTCCTGCGAGCCGACGATGGTGTACTCCTCTTCCGCGTCCTCGTCGACGTCGAGCACGCGCACGTGGCTGCCGATGGTCACGACGTCCGCCGCGACCTCGACCTTCTCCACGACCTCGGCGTTCTCGATCAGGTCCGTGATCTCGGCAATGCGGGAGTAGAGCTTGCCCTGCTCCGTCTTGGCCTCGTCATACTCGCTGTTCTCCGACAGGTCGCCGAACGAGCGCGCCTCCTTGATGAGCTCCGCGACTTCTTTCTCGCGGGTCGTCTCGAGGTAATGCAGTTCTTCCTTGAGCGTGTCCAGACGCTCCTGACTCATCTTATATCTGCTGTCGATCGCCATAATCCGTCTCCTTATATCATTGAAATTTTCGTGTATACGATTTGATTCAGCGCAGCGCGGCGATGGCCGCTTCGAGCTGCGCATCGACATCGCTGTCCGCGGCCGGGGCCACGACAACGTCCGGCACAAGGCCGCCCTGCTCGGACAGGTCCACGCGGTTGGGCGTGAGATATTTCCGGCTCGAGATGTGCACGGCGCTGCCGTCCGGAAGCGCGATGGTCGTCTGGCTGCGGCCCTTGCCGGTCGTGTTCTGGCCGACGATGGTCGCCCAGTCATACTCCTGCAGCGCGGCCGCGAAAAACTCCGCCGCACTGTAGGTATTGCCGTTGACGATGACCGCCATCGGCACTTTGACGCAGACGCTGTCGCTCTGCGTGACGGTCTCTTTTCCGTTGCCGTCGACGCTCACGAACAGGTCGCCCTGCGGCAGCAGGTGATCCAGGATCGTGATGAGCTCCGAGAGCAGGCCGCCGGGGTTATCGCGCAGGTCGAACACCAGCGACTTTGCGCCGAGGTCCAGCAGCTTATCGACTGCCTGCACGGCACGGCTGCCGCCGCCGGTCTCAAAGTTGCGGATCTGGACATAGCCGACGCCGTTATCCATGAGCTTATACGTCACGGGATCGGTGTAAATGACCGTACAGTCGAGCGTGACGGTCTGGCTCTTGCCGGCGGAGTCCTGAATGGTGAGCTTGAGCGTCTTGTTGAGCTTGGCGCGGATGGTGCTCTGCACGTCCGAGAGCGTCTTGCCCGTGACATTCTCCCCGTCGATCGCCGTGATGATGTCGCCCTGCTTGAGGCCGGCTTTCGCCGCGGGGGAATCGCTCGTCACCGCCGTGATGCGAAAGCCCTTCGTCTTATCGTCGAGCTGGATGGTCACACCGATGCCGGCGTACTCGTTGTTGGAGTACATCTGGTAGGCCTTGTATTCCTCAGCCGTCATGTAATAGCTCCACTTGTCGCCGATGGCGCTGATGATCGCGCTCGACGAAGCATCGCTGATGGCCGTGTCGTCCGCGTCGCCGATATAGTCTTTGTCCACGACCTGCTTGACCTGCGCAAACTTCAGCGCGAGCTTATAGTTGCTGCTGCCGCCGAATTTGCCGACAAAGATCATCGACGTGACCAGTGCAGTCACCAGAATGCAGGTCACACAGGCAAGGATACTCGCCTTCCAGCCGCGCATTCTGCCGCTTTTTCTGCGGGCGGGCACTTTTTCCGACGCCTGTTCCTGTGGCTTGTGTTCGTCCATGCTATCCCTCCGGGTCCATTTGCCGCCTGCATCGGGCAGCCCCAATGCAGCAGATGAGCCGGGCAGCCATTTTCCGGCCGCCCGGCAGTTTCATTCAATCAAAATATGTCCAATCAGCTCGCATAGTTGAGCGGGTTCTGGCGCACGCCGTTGACCGTGACTTCCCAGTGCAGATGCGGGCCGGTGGAGTTGCCGGTCGAGCCGACATAACCGATCGTCTGGCCCTTGGAGACCTTCTGACCGACGGACACCGCGATGGAGCTCATATGGCCGTAGAGCGTGGTGATGCCGTTGCCATGGTTGATGACAACGCAGTTGCCGTAACCAGACACGGAGCCGGCCGTGATGATCGTGCCGCCGTCGGCCGCAACGATGGTCGCGCCGTAGCTCGCGCCGATGTCCACGCCGGAGTGATACTTCTGCGTCTGATAGATCGGGTGGTAGCGCCAGCCGAACTGCGAGGTGATGTAGTGGCAGGACGGGCACGGCCACATCATGGTGCCGGTGGAACCGTTGGCTTTGCCCGGGTCATAGCCGGGGTTGTTGTTCTTGTTCGCTTCCTCCTGGCGGCGCAGCTCCTCGACCTGCTTGTCGATCTGCGACTGCACGTTCTTCTGCTGCTGCTCATACTGATCGTAGACGCTCTTATAGGCGTTGATATCCGATTCCAGGCCGGCGAGCAGCGCATTGGCCTCCGAGACCTTCTGCTGCAGCGCGACCTGCTTGGTCTCGAGCTCGGACTGCTTATCCTGCAGCTCGGTGCGGGCATCCTCCAGCTCCGCCTTGACGGTCTCGACCTTTTCGCGGGCGGCCGTCATGTCGGCCTGCACCTGTTTATTATATGCAATGACCTCGCCGACCATG
>OLVV01000953.1_pt1 | contig 12483 bp, 13 predicted proteins | sample 1673581 | NCBI WGS metagenome assembly OLVV01 (sample SAMEA103958116, study PRJEB25191) | human gut metagenome | biome: human-associated habitat [ENVO:00009003]; feature: intestine environment [ENVO:2100002]; material: feces | place: Germany | collected 2013/2015
TTCTAAAGCTCTGGAATCAGAGCTTTCGGAACGAATCCCTGCACGCAGGGCTTCTTATCCTGACGCTCTGTTTCATCGCTCCCCACAAAGCTGCGCTTTGCGGGGCCCCCAAGTAAACGTTACTTACCGGCAGGCGGCGGACATCCGCCGCCTGCCTTTCTGAAAATAAGGAGTTATCATGGACTATACAACAAGATCCTGCCGTGAATTCGTCACGGTCCTCGCCTCGAGCGAGCCTGCCCCCGGCGGCGGCGGCGCTTCCGCGCTGGTGGCCGCGCTCGGCACGGCGCTCGGCAACATGGTCGGCTCTCTCACCGTCGGCAAGAAAAAATATGCGGACGTCGAAGAAGAGATCCTCGCCCTGAAGGCCAAGTGCGACCAGCTGCAGAACGAGCTGCTCGATCAGGTCCCCGCCGACGCGGAGGGCTTTATCCCCCTGTCCAAGGCCTACGGCATCCCGAAGGATGATCCCAGCCGCCCCGAGATCATGGAAAAGGCCACCATCACGGCCTGCCAGGTCCCGATGCACATCATGGAGCTGTGCTGTGAGTCGATCGAAGCCATCTCCGTGTTCGCGGCCAAGGGCTCCCGCCTCGCCGTCTCCGACGCGGGCTGCGGCGCGGCCATCGTGAAGTCTGCCCTGCAGGCGGCTTCCCTCAACGTTTTCATCAACACCAAGACGCTCCAGAACCGCGCGCTGGCAGAAGAAATGAACGCCAAGTGCCTCGGCATGCTGGACAAATACGGCAAGATGGCGGATGAAATCTTTGAGACCGTCAAGGCCGGGTTCTTTAAATAAGAAGGAGAAGCAAAATGGCTAAATTACTGCTTGGCAAAGAAGTTACCGCCGCAATGAACGAAAAGCTGCAGGCGAGAGTCGCCGCGCTGAAGGAAAATGGCGTCAGCCCGAAGCTGGCCATCGTCCGCTGCGGTGAAAACCCCTCCGACCTGTCCTACGAAAAGGGCGCGACCGCCCGCGCAGAGCTGATCGGCGTCGAAGTTGAGAAGTTCGTCCTGCCTGAGGACGTGACCAAGGAAGCCCTGATCGCGCAGATCGAGGCCATCAACGCTGATGATTCCATCCACGGCTGCCTGATGTTCCGGCCGCTGCCGAAGCACCTGAAGGCCGATCAGGACGAGATCTGCAACCATCTGGCTGCCTGCAAGGACGTCGACTGCATGACCGACCTTTCCAACGCGGGCGTCTTCACCGGCAAGAAGCTGGGCTTCGCTCCCTGCACCCCGCAGGCCTGCATGGAGATCCTGGATTACTACGGCATTGACTGCAAGGGCAAGAACGCCGTTGTCATCGGCCGCTCTCTCGTTGTCGGCAAGCCTGCCGCGATGATGCTGATGGCCAAGAACGCCACCGTCACCGTCTGCCACACCAAGACCGTCGACGTGGCCGGTATCGCCCGCAAGGCGGACATCCTCGTCTCCGCGGCCGGCGTTCTGAACAGCCTGACGAAGGACTATGTCTCGGAAGGCCAGATCGTCATCGACGTCTCCATCAACTGGGACCCCGAGAAGATCAACTCCAAGGGCGGCAAGGGCGCCATCGCCGGCGACGCCGTCTTCTCCGAGGTCGAGCCGATCGTCGGCGCCATCACGCCGGTCCCCGGCGGCGTTGGCTCCGTCACGACCTCTGTTCTGATCGGCCATGTGGTCGAAGCTGCCGAGCGCACGCTGTAAGTACAACTAACGCGCTGCCGCCGGCCCGGTCCGGCGGCAGTTTTTTCAAAGCTTGAAGGGAGCGTGGATCGAATGAAAGAGAAGTTTCAAAACCCCCAGACCGTGATCCGCTGGCTGTTCGCGGGCTTTACCGTGATCTGCCTGCTCGCGGCCGTGCTCGTGTCGGACCGCGGCGGGATGCTGGATGGGCTCGTGCGCATCTGCACACAGTCCGGCCAGACAGTCAAAAGCTATTTTGACCCCAGCTACGGCGGTTTTTCCGGCACATTTTTGAATGTCGCGCTGGTCTGCGCGGTCTGTCTCGGGCTCTACTGCCTGCCCGGCAGCAAGCCGGACGGCGTATCCGTCCTGGCGTTCTTCCTGACGGCAGGCTTCTGCTTCTGGGGCACGACGATCCTCAACATCTGGTTCTCGTTCGCCGGTGTGCTGATCTACTGCCTCGTCATGAAAAAAAAGCCCGGCGCGATGGCCAACGCCTTCCTGTTCTCCACGGGTCTGGCCCCGCTGATCACCGAGATGCTGTTCAACTATCCGACGCTGGATGCCGCGTCTGCCTCCGGCTTCACGCTCCACGGCATTCTGCTGGCGCTGGCCGTCGGCATCTTCATTGGCTTCGTCTTCCCTGCCGTTCTGCCGCACAGCCCGAGCATGCACAAGGGCTATGACCTCTACAACGCGGCCATCCCCATCGGCCTGATCGCGTTCTTCCTGCGGTCGCTGCTGTACAAGGTCTTCCTGCCCGCGCCTCCGGCGTCGGAGGGCGTGGGTCTTGGCGACAGCTTCCCGGTGCTGAGCTTCGTCTTCTGCGGCGTGGTCTTTGGCCTTGCGATCATCTGGGGCCTGGCTATGGGCGGCGGAAAGGAATACGGGAAGCTCCTGCGCGACTCCGGCTACAACGTCGACTACGGCACGAAATACGGCTCCGGCGCGTCGGTCCTGAACTTCGGCATCTACGGCCTGTTTATCGTGCTGTACTACGTGCTGATCGGCGCAAAGTGGAACGCCGCGACGCTCGGCTGCGTGTTCTGCATGGTCTGCTGCTGCTACAAGGGCAGCCACCCGGCCAACGTCTGGCCGATCATGGTGGGCTATGTGGCGGCAAGCTATGTGGCGCAGTCCGTCTGCTCGCTGACCGGCGCGGAGCATACGCTCATGGCCAACGCGCAGGCCATCGTCATCGGCCTTTGCTTCGCAAACGGTCTGTCTCCGGTGACGGGCGTCTACGGCTGGCTGGCGGGCGTGCTGTTCGGCATGATCCACTACACCTTCGTCACCTGCGTCCCGCTGCTGCACGGCGCGTTCTGCCTGTACAACGGCGGCTTCACGGCGGGCTTCACCTGCTTCCTCTTCATCCCGGTGCTCGAGCACTTCTGCAAGACGAAACAGCAGCGCAAGGAGCTGAAGGCCGGAAAATGACCGGCAGAAAGGAGCTGCGGCATGTATTACTGTGAAAACTGCTATCTGCTGAACGAGGACGACGTCTGCGCCTTCTGCGGCAGCAGGCTCACCCGCGGGCCGAAGGCCGACGACTACTGCTTCATCGGCACGAAGACCTCGCCGTGGGCGGAAATGCTGCAGGGCATTCTGGAGGACGACCATCTTCCCGTGATCGTCCGGCAGTGGAGCCCGCGCACGGCCGCCTACACCGGCGAAGTCGGCACGCGGACGGATTTCTTCGTCCCCTACCGCGAGCTTAATCACGCCAGGCAGCTCGAGCAGGTCCTGATGGACAGCAGCTTCGAACAGCCGGAAGACTGATAAATCAACCGCCCGGGCCGTATGGTCCGGGCGGTTTTGCGCAGAAAAGATCCCGGGCCAGATGGCCCGGGATCTTGTTTTTAAAATTACATCAGCGGTTCCAGGGAGAGGACCGGGTGGTTCTTTTCCTGCAGGAACTCCAGCAGCGCGTCGCAGTCGGTGCAGATGGTCTCGTCTGCGATCATGTCGGTGAAGTTGTCGATGCCGTAGAGCTCCTTGGCGGTCTTGTTCAGGCGCTCGCCGACGTCGTCCTTCAGTTCCTTCGGCATCCAGACGATGCGCTCGATGCCGCCCTCGGCGTGGATGAACTTCTTGGAGGAGATGAAGTGACGGCCGTGGCCCATGTAGCCCGGGGTCTGTACGCCGCCGCCGGTGCAGGAGGCCAGCTCGCCGAAGGTCATGCCGGCGGGGGTCATGCCCGCGTATTCACGGTTGACGACGATGAAGCCGTTGGACATCGGCTCGATGCCGGAGATGCACTCGAAGCAGCCGCAGGAGGTCATCGGGTCTTCCATGATGGAATACAGCGTGACTTCCTCGACAGCGCCGTGCGTTGCGTCCTTGATGGCGTCGTTGACGGTGGTGTAGCGGCCGGTGCGCTCATCCAGACAGCCTTCCTTCATGATCGGCTGGGACGGGCCATTCGGGTTCAGCTCATAGGTCGCCTTGGCGTCGAGCCAGGACACTGCGCCGCACAGGCCCAGACGTTCCGGCGTGACCACGCAGCAGTGGGCCGGGGCGAAGGACTGGCAGAGGATGCAGGTGAAGAAGCGGTCGACGGATTCGTCGGTCATGGAGGCCAGACGGTCGTCACGCATGTTGTAGCGCGGCATGGCGACGTCGTTCAGGAAGGCCGTGGCCTTGACCGGGTCGGTGATGAGGTGGACCTCGCACTTGTCGACAACAGCGTCGAATTCATCCGTGATCATGTGGTACAGGACTTCCGCGAAATGCGTCAGCCGCAGGCCCTTGTCATAGGCGTCCTTGGAGATCCGGATCCGGAACTGGTTGCGCTGGCCGGTGTGCATGACGCCTTCCATGTAGTTGAACCAGGCGTGGATCTTCCGCTCGATGACGGATTCGAAGTCGGCCTGCATCTTCTTGCCCGCGACATAGACGCAGGTGGCAAGCGCGTACTCGAGATCGCCGGAGTCGATATCCGGGCCGTCGATGACGAGCTTATGGTCCTCGACCTCGTCCATGTTCTTCATGAGCACGAGCTCGCAGGTGGTATTCTTGGCAGACCAGAACTCGACCTTCATGTCGGCCTTGCGGATGATCTCGCCCTCGAATGCGGCCGCGAACGCGACGGGGATCGGCAGCTCCTTGGACTTGATCTTGATGCCGCGCAGCTCGAGAGACTTCTTGACGGTCTCTGCGTGGTCGGTGCAGGATTCCAGCGCGCCCGGGACCTGATTTTCGCCGAGGTCGATGTCGACCACGACCGGGAAGCCCAGCGCGATCGCGCCGGCGCCGGCGGAAACGACGACATTGTCGATCGCGCCGAAGGTGTTGACGAACGCGGGAACGCGCTCCTTGGTGTACTTCAGCAGACCGGCCAGATCGCCCGGCTGCACGTTGCCGAAGATCAGCGCCGCGCGGATAGCGACGGTGACGACGTGGATGACAGCGGTCACGTCATGCCCCAGCGGGATGACACGGAGCTCCAGGCCCATCTTGACGCCCGCGTCCGCACACTGCTCGATGACGTCACCGACCATGAAGGTCATGATGCCCTTGGACTGATAGTCCTTGACGACCTTGGCAACGTCCTCGCCATTGTCGGCCTTGCCGAGCACGACGGCCACGCCGGGGATATCGCCCGTGACCAGCGGCACGCCGAGCGAACGGATGATGGGATCGGGCACGAAGCCGATGCCGGGAACAGTCGCCTGCTCATAGGCGTCCTTCGGCTCGGCAAACTTGAGGCCCTCGATGATCTCAGCGCCGACGGCGGTGGCAAGACCGGCGTTCAGCGCCTGGCCCAGATCCTCCTGGTCGGTGATGAGGCTCTTGAGAACGCCCACACAGGCAGGCAGGTCGCCCAGCGTCTTCACCTTGACGCCCGTGGCGGCGTAGATGGTGGGGAAGAAATACGCGGTATCCGGGAAGGCGATGGGATGGTCTGCGCCATACTTTGCGATGGCGTCATTGACTGCGCCCTCGGTGAGGCCAGCCACGGCATGCGAGCCGCCATAGATGAGATCGGTTAATACGCTCATAAAAACCTCCTGCAGAACTTGTTGGATTTTGTTTTTTCAGGGGAATGCACGGATTCCCTGCCGGTATTTCGCAGCAGGGAACCGTGAATTGACAAATTAAGCGTCCAGATAGGAGTCGGAGTACAGCTCGTTGTTCTTGAAGATGTCGCAGGACTTGATGGTCTCCATCAGGCGCAGATCGTTCGGGTTGACGATGGCAGAGGTCAGGCCCTGCATCATTGCCATGGCGACGAGCGCGGAGTCCATGATCGGACGGACATTCTTCGGGGCGCCGTTGGAGTTGTTGGACAGACCGCCGGTGGACTTCAGGCCTTCGTCGGAGAACAGCTTGATGGCATTCAGAACGTCCATCTGCTTGTCCTGCATGCCCTTGACGACGAGGAACAGCGGGTCGAACCACAGATCGGTCGCTTCCATGCCGAGCGACATGCCGCGCTCGAGCATATGATGGCAGTGCATCATGCGCTCGTCGTTGTCCTTGGCGATGCCGTCGGCGGAGCACAGCGCGATGCAGATCGCGTCGTTGGCCGCTGCCAGATCGATATAGGAGATACGGGAGCCGGCGTCAGCAGAGTTGACGATGGGCTTGCCGTTCGTGCGGTTGTAGACCTTGATGCCGGCTTCGATGGCGCGCTTGTTGGCGGTATCGAGCGCCAGAGGCACGTTGTTGAAGTTCTCCTGCAGCAGCTTGACTGCCCAGGTCATGAGCTCCGGACCATTGGACTCGGCCGGGCCGATGTTGACGTCCAGATAGGTGGCGCCGGCCTTGATCTGCTCGGCAGCACGCTTCAGGATGGGCTCGGGGTTCATGGTGTTCATGGCCTCGCGGATGACCGGGGAGATGCAGTGGATGCGCTCGCCGATGGTGACGAACTTCGGGGACTCCGGATCACGCTGCTTGTAGGTCACGCCCATATCGACGACCTCGATGGCCGGGATGGAGGCGGCGATCTTCTCGAAATCGAGCGGTGCGTTGGCGTCGGCAGCTTCCTTCTTCTCCGCAGCGGGAGTCTTGGAAGCGGCGGCAGCCTCGGCGGCCTTGATGTGCTCGCCGTCACGCAGGAACTTGACCAGCTCGACAGCCTCACGGGTGCCGACGACGACGTTCCACTCGGGCAGCTTGTCCTGGATCTCACCCTTCATAACAGCGACCTTGCCCGGGATGATGAGGGTGCGGTTGTTGATCTTGGAGGCGATATCGAATTCGTCAAAGAACTTCTTGACGGAGGTGGAGGAGAACTTGCCTGCGGCCCATGCCGTCAGGACGGACATGCCGGAAGCGTCGGTGATGAGCAGGTTCACGGGGATCTTGGAGCGCTCGAGCTCACCGGAGACCAGGAAGTAGGTCAGCGCGAAGTCGACCGTCAGGGCGCACGGATCGTCGGGGCCGGCGCCGTTGATCGGGTAGATGCCGGGCGCGACCTTCATCGGCTTCTGCGGGTCGGTGAAGATGTTCTGACGCAGGCCGTAGAGCGGCAGCGCCTCAGCGTAGCCGATCTTGTCCATGACGATGATGGAGCCGTACTTGACGACGAACATGGAAGCCAGCGCGGTCTCCAAATGCTCGTTATGGTCGCACAGGACGCCAAGGTTTACGATGGAGGGATAGCCGAAGGTCCGGTCGCCGTCCTTGATGGCGGTGCGGCGGACGAGAACGGCGTTGGCGAAGGTCTCCTTGATGGTCGGCGCGGTGACGTCGAGGATCAGGTTCTTGTTGCCGGCCTTCTCGAGCTCGGCGACGGTGTCGTGCAGCTCGGAGAGGTCCTTGCCGCTGACGCCCAGGACGAGGCCTGCTGCCTTGGCGATCTCGCTCATGGCGGCGAAGTTGTCCTTGTTGGCGCCGTTCAGGATGGGCTTGTTATCCTTGATGGCTTCGACAGCCGCCTTGGCGGTGTCGACATCCTTGGTGTCGATGATGACGGTGCGGTCCGGCAGAGCCGCTGCCTTTTTGCAGAGCTCGACGAACTTCGCGCTGTCGCCCGCGTCGTGCACGAACACGCACTCGACCATTTCACGCTCGCCGATGCGCTCGTAGTCGACCTTCTTGATGCCCTCGATGCGCACATCGATCGCAGCGTCATCCATGTCTGTAGCAAGGGTGGCGGCAAACAGGTTGCGGTTGACCAGGGTCTTCTCATGACGCATCATGACGGTCTCACCACCGAGCTTATGCGTGCCGACCTCGATGGTCTTCATGGGAGGCGCGGTAGCCTCAGACAGAAGGGCAACAGCCTCTTCGGACATGTACGGGCACTTCGTAATGGGAACAGCGCCCTGGGCGACCTTCATGCAGAATGCCATGCAGGTGGGGCTGCCGCATTCCTTACAGTTTTTCTTCGGAGATAATTTGAAAATGTCAAGACCTTTAACTGCCATAGTATGGTTCCCCCTTCCCGCTTACATCAGCGCGCTGATCATCTTTGCGATGGTCTTGATTGCTTCCGGATGGCGCAGAATGACTGCGTCGGAGCCGCCGGCCAGAACGGCAGCTGCGGTCGTGATCTCCATCTCGATGCCGCGCTCTTCCTGGCTGCCCCATTCGGGCATGTCTTCTTCGGACATGACAGCTTCCTTGACGCCCCAGGTATCCGCGGAGACCGGGGTCATGATGGGCATCTCGAGCATGGCGTCCGCCTGCTTGAGCGCCGCGTCCTTCACGCGGTCGAGCGTGGAGGCGACGTATTCATAGCCATAGCCGGCAGCAGCGGAGCCGATGTTCATGACGATGGACTGTGCGCTGACGCCCAGCTGGGTCATGACGGTGTTGAGCTGCTTGGCAAGGTTGATGTCGACGGCGGATTCCGCGCCGACCTTCTGGTTGTAGGCCAGGCCGGCGGATGCGCCGACGGTCTTGTAGTTTTCGTCACGGGCAGACAGAACGAGGATGTTCTTGCCGGCCAGCGCTTCTGCGATCTTGTTGAACAGTTCGGTGTCCTTCTCGATGTTCTTGCAGCCCATGATGACGAGCGGCAGCGCCGTCGCGTCGGAAACGTCCTTGGCCAGCTGGACGCACTCTTCCACAGACTTGTTGAGGCCGTTGGGATCAGCACCTTCCAGGTGCAGGCAGATGAAGGAAGCGCCCTCGAGCGATTCCGCGCGCTTGGCCATCTCAGGCACAGTGGTGCAGCCCTCGTAGAAGGCCTTTTCGCCGGGCATGGTGTATTCCGCCATGCCGAGGTCGGTCAGCTCAACGCCGATCTTGGGTGCGTTCTTGATCTCAGCGTCGAACGTGTGGAACGGAAGCACGTTCTGGCCGCCGATGGCCGTGGCCTTGTCGCCAACGCCCAGCACAACTTCATTGATGTGCGCATTGAACGCCTGTTTCTTGGGAACGAAAGGCATAGTTGTGAATCCCCCTATAATAATATAATTGGCTTACAGCTTGAGCTCCTGCATGATGGCGGCGAGCGCCTTCTTGACCGGAGCGGTGTCCGGCACCTGCGAGCTCGGCTTTCCTTCGCAGTCATACGTATAGACCGTATCATCCTGCGGCAGAACGCCGGCCAGCTGGAGACCGTACTTGTTTATCTCTTCCATGACGCCGGGATTGAGCTCTCCGTTCGGCGCACGGTTGACGATCAGTTTCATCTCGCCGGGCTTAAGATCCAGCTCGCGGATCATCTCGGCGATGCGGCCCACGGCCTGTACGCCGCGGCGGGAGCAGTCGGAAATGAGAAGCATGGTGTCAACGTGCGGAAGCGTGCCGCGGCTGATATGCTCCAGACCAGCCTCGTTGTCCACCACCATGTAGCGGTAATTGCCGACATACTTGTCGATCTGCGTTTTCAGAACGCCGTTGACATAGCAGTAGCAGCCCTTGCCCTGCGTTCTGCCCATGACGAGCATGTCGTAGTCGTCCTCCTCGATGAGGGCGGAGTTGAATTTCATCTCGGCATAGTCGGCCTTGGTCATGTTGGCCGGGACCTTACCGGTCTGTTCGGCGTGCGCCATCTCTTCGCGGATATCGCCGAGGGTCGTCTCGACCTCGACGCCCAGGACCTCGTTGAGGTTGGAGTTGGCGTCGGCGTCCACCACGAGGATGGGGCCCTTTTTCTGCTTGCACAGATAGTCGATGATCATGCCGCAGGTCGTCGTCTTGCCGACGCCGCCCTTTCCGGCAACTGCAATGATATGGGTATGGGCCATAAAAAACGCTCCTTGGAACGGTCTGCGGGCAGGCGGGCCACAGGCCCGCCTGCCGCGGAAATTTCGATTAAACGAGATCGATCAGGCCGGCTTCCTTGGCGATGTAGGCGACGTCCTCGTACTTGTTGAGCGCGTACAGGTGGATGCCGTCGACGCCGCAGGCGCGGTATTCGTCGATCTGGTTGATGGTGTATTCGATACCGGCCTTCCGGAAGCTCTCCTTCTTGCCCGCGACGTCGGCGTCGAACGGCTCTTTGTCGAAGGGGTTCGGGAAGATCCAGTTCTTGGAGATGATCTCACAGAGCTTGCGGTCCATGACGCAGCCGTTGCGGCTGAGGGCCATGTTGATGGTCGCAGCCTGATCGAGGATCGGCATGATGCCCACGTCGACCGGCAGCCAGATGCCCGCGTTGCGGATGGCCTCGAGCCAGTAGCGGAACGCGTCCATATCCCAGCACAGCTGCGAGATGATGTAGTCGGCGCCGTTGTCCTGCTTCTGCTTCAGGAAGGCGATGTCAGCCTCGAGGCTGCGGCACTGGATGTGGCCTTCGGGCGAGCCCGCGACCGCGATGGTGAACTTGTCGCCGAACTCCTTGCGGACGAACTTGACAAGCTCGGTGGCATAGTGCAGATCACCGTTCGTGCCGGTCCAGCCGAAGGGCAAATCGCCGCGCAGGGCGAGCATATGGTCGATGCCGTGATCCAGATAGGTCTGGAGCTTTTCCTTGATATCTTCCTTGGTGTTGCCGATGCAGGTGAAGTGGGTGACGGGGATGGTCTTGCCGTCTTTCTGGATCTTGTCCAGAACTTCCAGGTTCTTGCCGACGTTGGTGCCGCCGGCGCCGTAGGTACAGGAGATGTAATCGGGTTGCAGGGTATAGAGCTTGTCCAGAACTCCATCCTTGCCGCACAGCTTTTCCATGCCCACGTCCGTCTTGGGCGGGAAGACCTCAAAGGAGAAAGTCGCTCTTTTTTCGTAGATGTCTGCTACGCTCATAATTGCCTCCATATCCAAAATAGATTGCCTGAGTGGCTGCATGCCGGCGCGTGTCCGGCATGGATTCGATACAAAAATATCGTATCACACTTGGCTGGCAATTACAAGCCCTGCAGCACGCAAATATATGAAAAAAAGCATTTCTTTTTCCATTCTTGGCATGGCCGAAACACCTGCGCGTCAGAGCCTCGTCATGAGGATCTTCTGGCTCACGCCGCCGCAGACGACATAGACGGTCAGATCTCCGTTCTCCTTCTCGTCGACGGTCAGCTCGACCTGCTTTCCTTTGATCAGCCCGCGGACCCAGCCGACAGGATCGTCGGTCTCGATCTCCTCGAAGAAGACATCGCGCATCTGGTTGTTGCCGCACAGGTTCTGCACCTCGCGGACGACCTCATACTCCGCCATCGTCAGTCCTTGACGATGATGGCGGTGTTGCCGACCAGGTCGATGGTGGCGAGCCGGCCCTCGACGCGCGTCTCGCGCTCAAACAGGTCGACCAGCACGACGAAGCCGTCCTTGCAGTCGATGCGCTGCACGTTGGAGAGGATCAGGTTCTTCTGCTCCACGCTGTTTTCATATACGTTGGAAAGGCACATAGCTGCTTCGCTCCTTATGCGTTCGGGGTCTGCATCGACGCCAGCACGGTGGACAGGCGCAGATTGCCCTTTTCAAAATCGCTCACGGCCAGCATGATCTGGTCGTAGGCGGCCGTCTCGCCCATCTCCTGCAGCTGCTTGGCGAGGTTCGCCAGCTCGTTGGCGTGAGACGCGTTGTGGCCGACCATATACTTCATCAGCGCCATCAGTTCTTCCTTCGGGCTGTGCTCGCAGCCGCCGCAGGCGTCGCAGTGGGTATGGCCGCAGTCGTCGTGGGAGTGGGTGTGCTCGTTCTCGTGGTCATGCGTATGGGTATGCGCGTGCGTATGGGTCACACCGTCGGCATGGGTATGCGCATGGGTGTGGACAGTTTCGTCGTGATCGTGGTCAAGATGCATGGTTCTGCCTCCTTGATGATTTTTGTTGTATTATATCGTTTCCTCTTGATTTTGTAAAGCGGGCGGAGGCACGTCTGTTTGTTTTTCCAAAAACTTTTTGCGCCATTTCCCGATTTTAAGTGGAATTTCCATGTGAAATATGATACATTACAAATAATTTATGATATGAGATAAGGAGCACCCTCATGGCACAGGAGCATTCGCACGATCACGCGTATCTGCACGAGCATAACATCTCCCATCTGCATCACGAGGCCGACGTCCACGACGCGGATCACAACCATGAACACGCACACAGCCATGACCACGCTGAGGGCCACGGCCACGTGCACGAAAACACCCAGGCCGTCCTCAACCGCCTCTCCCGCGCCATCGGGCATCTGGAATCCGTGCGGAAGATGGTCGAAAACGGCCGCGACTGCAGCGAGGTCCTTATCCAGATCGCCGCGGTCCGCGCGGCGATCACCAACATCGGCAAGGTGATCCTGCAGGACCATATCCAGCACTGCATCGTCGACGCCGTGGAGCACGACGACGAGCAGGCGCTCGACGCGCTGTGTCAGGCGATCGACAAATTCGTGAAATAACGGCCCGGGTGTATCTGAAAACCAGCAATGAGACCGGCAGCGAGGAATTTTCGCGCTGAGCAAGACATTTTTTCGCAGAAATAC
>OLVV01000955.1_pt1 | contig 12476 bp, 7 predicted proteins | sample 1673581 | NCBI WGS metagenome assembly OLVV01 (sample SAMEA103958116, study PRJEB25191) | human gut metagenome | biome: human-associated habitat [ENVO:00009003]; feature: intestine environment [ENVO:2100002]; material: feces | place: Germany | collected 2013/2015
CACCTTCTTGTACAGTTCAACGATCTGCTCCTCCGTAACGTCACGCGGGTTACCCGGAGTACATACGTCGGCAATGGCCTGAGCGGCGAGGGCGGGAATGTCGCTCTCCTTAATGCCAAGGTCAGACAGATGCTGAGGTATGCCCACACGGACGGCCAATGCCTTGACAGCATCGCATGCAGCCTGTGCAGCCTCCTCGGCGGTCATGCCCGTAGTGTCAACACCCATTGTACGTGCAATAACACCATATTTCTCTATGCAGCAAGGCATGTTGAACTCCATGATTGTGGGCAGAAGCAGCGCGTTGGCAACTCCGTGGGGAACATCAAAGAGCGAGCCCATCGGGTGAGCCATGCCGTGAACAAGGCCAAGACCTACGTTAGAGAATGCCTGAGCGGCGATATACTGAGCCAGAGCCATGCCCTCACGTCCTACAGGATTCTGCGGTTCCTCAACGGCTACAGGCAGATTCTCGGCTATCATCTTTATGGCCTGCAGCTCATACATGTCAGACATAACCCATGCGCCCTTTGTGATATATCCCTCAATGGCATGTGTCAGAGCATCCATACCCGTTGCGGCGGTGAGTCCCTTCGGCAGCGAATACATCAGTTCGGGGTCAACAATGGCAACGGCAGGAATGTCGTTAGGGTCTACGCAGACCATCTTTTTCTGATTTTCTTCGTCAATAATAACATAGTTGATGGTAACCTCGGCACCTGTACCTGCTGTTGTAGGCAGCGCGATGATCGGCACCGACTTGTTCTTTGTAGGTGCACATCCCTCGAGCGAAACAACATCGGCAAACTCAGGATTGGCAACAACGATGCCTATACCCTTGGCTGTGTCCATAGACGAGCCTCCGCCGATGGCGATGATGCAGTCGGCACCAGACGCCTTGAATGCGTCAACGCCCTGCTTAACGTTAGTAACCGTAGGGTTGGGCTTTATCTCGCTGTATATGTCGTATGCAAATCCGGCCTCATCAAGAACGTCGGTAACCATCTTTGCTGTACCAACTTTCAACAGTCCTTTATCTGTTGCAACTAATGCCTTGTGAAGATTAAGACGCGCCAATACTTCCGGCAACTGCTTGCGTGCACCGGCTCCGAAGTAAGAAACTTCGTTGAGAATAAATCTGTTAATCATGTTTTTTAATAAAAAGAATATTGGTTAGTAATTAATAATCTCATTTGCAAAGTTACGAAATTTATTTTATTATTGCGTGTGATAATACATTTATAACTTTACATGGGTAATTTTCACAACCTTTCACAAGACTAAGATTATAAAATTTCTTGCCACTTATTATTAAGGTTGCCGAATGTCAAAACAGTCTAAGAACATAACTTCCTTAGACTTTGATATTTTTTTAAGACAACAATCACAACGTATTATCCAGACGGCGCCATTACGCCTCTGGATATGAAAAGAAAACAAATACTATCAGCAAGCCATAAACGTCTACAAATACAATAACACCAAATCATTCAATTATTTCAATAATTTTCTCTCGCCATTATCACCACTTTCCAATATACTCATCTGATGAATGGCTATTTGGTTAAGTTTTATAAGCCGTTCACTTTGAGAAATGCCTTGTTCTATAAACACTGCATTCAGGTTCTCCATATTAGACAGGCAGATAAGCTCATTGACGGTAGCATAATCACGAATATTACCATTCAAATCAGGATTGGCTTCTCTCCATTGTTTTGCTGTAATTCCAAACATAGCCACATTCAATACGTCTGCCTCGTTTGCGTAAATAACATTTGCTTGTCTCTGAGTAACTTCATTTGGAATAAGATTATGCTTGATAGCATCAGTATGTATACGGTAATTGATTTTTGACAGTTCACGTTTAGCCGACCAGCCCAACTGACGAAGTTCGTCGGTCTTCAGACGCTGAAACTCTTCAATCAAATATAACTTGAATGTAACACTTATAGCAGAGCCAAACTCAAAAGCAATATCTTTATGCGCATACGTACCACCATAACGTCCCTTTTTAACAAAAATACCGATGGCATCGGTACGTTCTATCCATTCAGAAGCACTAAGTACAAAAGACGGCAGACCTGCATTTCGCCTAAAGTGGTCAAATTCGACCACTTTAAAATTTGGGTTATGGATAATTTCCCACGTTCCAAGAAATTCTATTGTATAACGATTTCTTATCCAATTCTTAATGACATCAGCCGACCTGCTGTCGCCTTCTTTTGCTGAAGCCATGTCTGTAAGGGATATGTAATCTTGGTCTTCCCTGTGAAAAACATTTATTTGTGTGTTTTGAACCGTTATTTTTACCATTATAATCAATGTTTTTGAGTTTCCTCACAAAGATAACGATAATTTATGAAAACATAGCAGCCGGAACAATTTTTCAATATCATTCTTTGATTACTATGATTGTATTCTGTGAACATGTTTCTACCTTATAAGCTGTAATTAACCACTTGAAAACATAAAAAATGCCTGCCTCGGACAATGTCTGGGCAGGCACAGAGAGCCGCACGGCGGCGGATTTAATAACTCTTATTTAGTAACGATGATGCCTCCTAAAGGCTGCATGGTAACTTTGAGCATGCCTTTAGAGTCAACCTTCACGGTTTTAAGCGCAGACGAAGCTATGGCCTCGCCCTTTTTCTTCTTGTTGTCGGCATAAAGTTTCACCTTCTGCCCGGCAAACATGGGCAGACAGACGGTCAAGGTCATCGGCTTGCCGGTGCCGTTGAGTCCGCCTACATACCAGTCGTTGCCGTGGCGGCGGGCCATAACAACATATTTTGTCGGATATCCGTCGATAAAGCGTGTCTCGTCCCATGCAGCAGGCACGGTCTTCAGAAAGTCTTTCTCAAACTTCGGCAGTTCGGCTATGTTGTCGGGCTGAACGGCTATACACTGCACGCTGGCCTGATTGGTTATGGCCGTAGCCATCTCAAACACGTCGGTCGTGCGGCGATAGTTGCCGCTGTCGGTGCCGCGCCCCATGCGTTGCTTCATTATCACTCCGCCCCAGTCCATGCTTCCAATGGCGTTGCGCGAGAAGGGGTGCATGGTGAGCTCGAAGCCTTCGAGGTCGCAGTGTCTCTGCGAGAAATATACATTCTCTGATGCGAGCACGGCCTCACTGCCCACATAATTGGGATACATGCGCTCCCAACCGCGCGGAATGGTGCATCCGTGGAATATCACCTGCAGCCCGTAGCGGTTGGCATCGCTCAGTATGTCTTCATAAAGACGCATCGTCTCCTGCTTGTCGCCGCCGAAGAAGTCTACCTTTATGCCTTTCACGCCGATGCTCTTCAGCCACTTCATCTCGCGCTCGCGGGCCACGGCCGTATTCATACAGTGGCGCGGCGACTGCGGAGCGTCGTTGGCAAAGCCGTTGGAGTTATACCAAAGCAGCAGACTAACGCCCTTTGACTGCGCGTAGCGGCTCAGCTCTGCCATGCGGTCGCGCCCTATGTTTACGTCCCATGCGGCATCAACAAGCGTATACTCGTAGCCCATCTCGGCAGCAAGATCGATGAAGGCCACCTGGTCGTCGTAGTTGATCGAGTTGTCCTGCCACAGCAGCCAGCTCCATGTGTAGCGGCCGGGCTTATAGTCGGTTGAAGCCTCATACTTCGGTTCAACCACATCAAAGGGCACCGTTGTCTCAACAATAGGCTTCAGCGTCCTGCCAACGGTAACGGTGCGCCACGGCGTTGAGCCAGGCACGGGAATGGCGGCAAACTCGCTCCCGAATCCGTTGTTCTCGCCCTTGTCGGGAAAAGCCACCGTGTAGCCACGGCCCTCGGCATAGTCGCTGAGATGTGAGCCGCAGTAGCCGGCGTCAACACCAGTCTCGCTCACCAGCGCCCATCCGTCGTTGCCGATGCGGAACAGGCACGGAAAGGTGTATCCACGGCCAAAAGCCGACTTCACGTTCATGGGCGCGTCGGCCGTATAGTCTTCCTCATAGCTCGGCTTTGTGCGCATCCATCCGGCCATGGGACCAATCTGCGGACACAGAAACGTGGTGGTGTTTTCGGGGAAGTTGAAGCTGCTCGCCTCACTGTATACCACGGCGCAGCGGCAGTCGCTGCCCTCTATCGGCAGCAGGGTGTATCGATATGCAAGGTCGTTGTCCGACACACAGAACGTAACCTTTATCTTCTTGCCGTCTTCTTTTCTGTAAACCACGTCGAGCCTGTTGGCCACATAATGCACAGCCGTTGTCTTTGTCCTCGTTATATCATACTTCTTGTCTATCTTGCTTTCTTCAGAATCTACGATTGTCAGCCCCGAAGTGAAGTCGGCAACATCAGTTTTCAGTCCGAGGGCCGACCTGCCGAGCATGGCCGTACCGTCGTAATTCACCTCATACTCAGGCTTTCCGCCGTCATCAGATATGCTGACAACGAGTTTGCCGTCGGGCGACTTCACATCCACTTTGGCCGCATCTGCGCCCAAGGAAGCCAATAAGACGAATGATAAAATAAACAGGTTTTTCATTTTTCTCTATATTTTTTATTCTCAGTTTCAATCATATTAAGCCACATTCAGCTTCATCCCTGCCCCTATGTCCTCAGCAGCAAGTCTATAACACAAGGCCACAGGGTCTGCTGCCACGCTGCACTACTGAAGCGGAACGGCAGACAAGACACCACAAAATTACAAAAATATTTGCAAACGCGACAACACGTAATCGACATAATTTATACAGATAAAAAACATTGCCTCGCTGCCGGAAGCCCCGGCTGTGTCTACCCTACGCTGCGCCATCCATCTCCCTGTCTGCAAAAGGTGGCAAATCAGCGTCTGAAAGCATACCTTTTGCATGCCAAAAGGCCACATATCGCAACGTAAAAGGTATGCTTTTGCAGAGGCATAAAAACATAGTCAGAATATGACTATCAAACCGCATGCGTCTTAATTCTGCACGCACGCAGACGCTGTCAACCGGCAACAGGAAACAACAATGAGGAAAAATATTAATAACTATTTTGGATAAAAAGATTTCGCAACAGACTCATCACTCATCACATCGGCATATAAGACACTGTATTTCAACACTTTATAGTGTGACGAGTTGCATTTTCAACTCGTCACAGCCTGCCATTACGGGCGGATTTTGGCGTAAATCATACTTAAATTCTATGATAATCCGGCCGAAAAACATGCTGCATGATGAGCCGTGATGAGTTGAAAATGCAACTCATCACACCATAAAAAGCTGACAGTCAGGATATTAACATCACTTGTGACGAGTGATGAGTTTTTACAAAAAACTTTTATCGCCATAGCGTCAAGACAGACCGCAATTAATGTCGCACGACTATACCGAAACGGAAAGAATCACAAAGGGGCATAAACGAAAAAATGCCCCGATACCACATCGGAGCAAATTCTTTCTGTTTGAATGTCTTAGTCTTTAGTATTAATGTAGCATGTAATTCTGAAAATCTTTATTATCGTGAGCAAAGGTAGACAAAAAAATTGACACAAATCAAAAATATATGTAGTTTAGTCAAAAAAACTACGTAAACGTTTACGGAATATGATTATATTTTATAACTTTTTAGACGAAAATAAAAACAATTTGTCAGCACCGCTAAACAGCCCGTAACGTTAAGCAAGAGTTAAGAGTTTCGTTTTATTTTGTATTTCAACATAAAAAATGTAACTTTGTATTTATTATGTATCAAAGATTGAAATCAACTGATGAAAGAATTTGTAATCTCTGAAGTAAAAGCCGAAACGGCCATACTGGTAGGACTGATAACCCAGGAACAGAACGAAGCCAAGACAAAAGAGTATCTCGACGAACTGGAGTTTCTGGCAGATACTGCAGGCGCCGTAACCGTAAAGCGGTTTACGCAGAAAGTGGGCGGTCCTAACCAGACCACGTATGTAGGCAAAGGAAAACTTGAAGAAATAAAACAATATATAAAGGATGAGGAAGACGCCGAACGCGAAATCGGAATGGTGATATTCGACGATGAGCTGTCGGCCAAGCAGATACGCAACATCGAAAACGAACTTAAGGTGAAGATTCTTGACCGCACTTCGCTCATCCTCGACATATTTGCCATGCGCGCACAGACAGCCAACGCCAAGACGCAGGTGGAGCTGGCACAATACAGATACATGCTGCCGCGACTGCAGCGACTGTGGACTCACCTTGAGCGCCAGGGAGGCGGAAGCGGCTCGGGCGGCGGAAAAGGTTCTGTGGGACTGCGCGGACCGGGTGAGACTCAGCTCGAGATGGACCGCCGAATAATCCTTCAGCGCATGTCGCTGCTGAAGCAGAGGCTGGCCGAAATAGACAAGCAGAAGACCACACAGCGCAAGAACAGGGGCAGGCTTATACGCGTGGCTCTCGTGGGATATACCAACGTGGGCAAGTCGACCACGATGAACCTTCTGGCCAAGAGCGACGTGTTTGCCGAGAACAAGCTGTTCGCAACGCTCGACACCACGGTGCGCAAGGTGGTCATTGAGAATCTGCCGTTCCTGCTCGCCGACACAGTGGGATTCATACGCAAGCTGCCCACCGACCTTGTAGACTCGTTCAAGAGCACGCTCGACGAGGTGCGCGAGGCCGACCTGCTGCTGCATGTGGTAGACATATCTCACCCCGACTTTGAGGAGCAGATAAAGGTTGTCGACAACACGCTGAAGGATCTCGGATGCGCCGACAAGCCGTCGATGATAATCTTCAACAAGATAGACTCATACACATGGGTGGAGAAAGACCCTGACGACCTTACTCCGGCAACGAAGGAGAACGTTACGCTCGACGAACTGAAGAAGACGTGGATGGCAAAACTTAACGACAGCTGTCTGTTTATCTCGGCAAAGAACAAGACTAACATTGACGAGCTGAGAGAGACGCTATATAATAAGGTGCGCGAACTGCACGTGCAGAAGTATCCTTACAACGACTTCCTTTATCCGACAGAATAAAAACTTAATGCTATGGACGAATACAGACTGCTGACCAACGAGGAGATAAGTATCCTCGAAGATAACGGATGCATGGCTGAAGTTCAGCAAACAGAAAATCAAAAAGTCATATTATTATATGACATGAAATAAAAGAAGGACTTTTATAATAAATGTTAATTGCAGTTTATAATATCCACATCAATACGTTATAACAGTAAACAAAGCAAAATATGGAGCAGACCGGGTTCGAACAAATAGCAAAATCAACAAGAGCAAAAGCTGTGGCAACAGCCCGCGCTCTCTCCATGAGTATTGACGAAACTGAAGATATTGCTCAGAATGTAATACTAACGCTCGACGGACTGAAAAAGACGTGGATGGCCAAGCTGAACGACAACTGCCTGTTTATCTCGGCAAAAAACAAGATTAACATTGAAGAACTGGGAGACACTCTGCATAAGACAGTGCGCGAACTGCACGTACTGAAGTGTCCCTACAATGATTTAATCGAATAAAACTTTATGCTATGGACGAATACAGACTTCTGACCAACGAAGAGATTAACATTCTTGAAGAGAACGGATGTACGGCTGAAGACTGGACAAACATTAATGTGGCCGACGACTTTCAGCCTACTTACATAAAGAACGTCAACTTCTATGGCGAAATCTTTATGGGTGTATTCGAAAAGAACATTGAGGTGTCTAACGGATTTGTCAGGCACTCAGGTATAAGAAACGCCACGCTGCGCAACGCATATATAGGCGACAACTGCCTGATAGAGAATATCGGCAACTATATCAACAACTACGCCATAGGCGAGGAGTGCTGTATATGCAACGTATGCACCATGGAGACTACGGCCGAAGCCACCTACGGCGAAGGCAACACCATATCCGTGCTCAACGAAGCCGGCAACGGCAATGTCATTCTGTTCAGCGGTCTGACAAGCAACCTGGCGGCACTGATGATACGCAACGCCGACAACAGGGATTTCACCGCCGCCATAAGGGGAATTGTTAAAGACGACATTGAGCGCAGAGAGAGGGATAAAAGCACCGTTGGAAATAATGTGAAGATTGTAAACACTACCGAAATAACCAATACTCACGTCAGCGACAACTGCGAGATTAACGGTGCAAGGCGCATAAGCGACTGCACCCTGTCGGCAGGGCCTGAGGACAACGTGTTCATTGGTTCGGGCGTGATATGCGAAAACTCTATAATAACCGACGGTTCGGCAGTACTCAACGGAGCCAACATAACCAACTGCTTTGTGGGCGAGGCAAGCCAGATAACCAACGGATTTACGGCAGAGAGCAGTCTGTTCTTTGCCAACAGCTATATGAGCAACGGCGAGGCGTGCGCCGCCTTCTGCGGTCCGTTCTCGTCGAGCCATCACAAGAGCACGCTGCTCATAGGCTGCATGCTATCATTCTATAACGCTGGCTCTGCCACCAACTTCAGCAACCATGCCTACAAGATGGGGCCTATACACTACGGATGCCTTGAACGCGGAACAAAGACGGCAAGCGGCTCTCATCTGCTACTGCCGGCCAACATTGGCGCCTTCTCGGTGTGCCTGGGCAAGATAACCAACCATCCCGACACGAGGAACCTGCCGTTCTCGTATATCATATCAGACGGAAGGGAGACCTTCGTCGTGCCCGGAATAAACATCACCACCGTAGGCCTATACCGCGACATACGCAAGTGGCCGCGGCGCGACGTGAGAATACAGAGCAGCCGCAAGAGCCTGATAAACCACGACTGGCTGAGTCCGCTGACCATAAACGAGATTATCGCGGGCAAGGAGACTCTTGAACAGATGCGTGAGTCTCAGGGTGAAGACACGGCCTTCTACACCTGCGGAGGATGCAAGATAAGCCGCAACTCGCTCGAACGCGGCATCCGGCTCTACGACATGGCAATAAAGCTGTTTGCCGGCGACGTCGCAGCGGGATACGACCTTACGGCTGAAGGACGCGACTGCGGCACGGGCGAATGGGGCGACCTGGCAGGCATGCTGCTGCCCGAACAGGAAGAGCGCAACATAGTGAACGCCATAAGCAACGGCTATCTGCGCAGCACTGCCGACATAGACATGTTCATGAAAAACGTAAACGAGCGCTACGGCGAATATATCATAACATTCACACGCAACATCATTGCATCACAACTCGGCACCGACGACCTTACCGAAAGCGGCATAGAGCAGATTATACAGCAAGGAAGGGCTGCCAAGGAGGCATGGATAAGCGAGATACGCAAAGACGCCGAAAAGGAATACAGCATGGGCGACGTGGAGCATGCCGTGCTCGAAAAGTTTATCACGCAGCTTGAAGAAGAATAACGGAGAAGGCGCGGACAATAACGGAAGAAAAAATCTAATAAAGGAAAAACTGAATTATAACAACAGCAATGAAAAATTTTAAGGTATTCATTTATGTATTTCTTCTCATGTGCGGACTATCGGCCGCAGCCAAGGAATACAAGTATCAAACCGTCAAAGGCGATTTGATGAACACAAGGATTTACACCCTCGACAATGGTCTGACGGTGTATCTGTCAGTAAACAACGAGAAGCCGCGTATACAGACGTATATCGCCGTGCGTACCGGAAGCCGCAACGACCCGCCTGAGACGACAGGTCTGGCCCACTATCTTGAACACATCATGTTCAAGGGTACACGCAACTTCGGTACCATCGACGCTGCTAAAGAGGCCGTGCTGCTCGACTCTATACAGAACCGCTTTGAGGTTTACCGCACTCTGAAAGACTCTCTTCAGCGCCGCGCCTACTATCAGCAGATTGACAGTCTGTCGCAGCTTGCAGCCAAATACTTCATCCCCAACGAGTATGACAAGCTGATGTCGTCTATCGGTGCTGAGGGAACCAACGCCTATACGAGCAACGACGTTACATGCTACGTTGAGGACATACCTGCCAACGAGCTTGAAAACTGGGCAAAGATAGAGTCTGACCGTTTCCAGAACATGGTAATACGCGGATTCCACACCGAGCTTGAAGCCGTATACGAGGAATACAACATCAGCCTCGGAAACGACAACCGCAAGCTGTTTGCAGCCTTAAACGCAATGCTCTTCCCCGGACATCCCTACGGCACACAGACCACTATCGGTACACAGGAGCACCTGAAGAATCCGTCGATAGTAAACATCAAGAATTACTTCAGCCGCTATTATGTGCCAAACAACACGGCTATCTGCATGGCCGGCGACTTCGATCCAGACAAGGCCATAGCCATAATCGACAAATATTTCGGCACATGGAAGCCCAACCCCAACCTCTCACAGCCCGAATATGCGCCTATACCTGAACGCACTGCACCGGCCGACACAACCGTAGTAGGCCAGGAGTCTGAGCGCATATACATGGCATGGAGATTCGACAAGGCTGCATCTTTCCAGAACGACACACTCGACGTTATCTGCGACATGATGTCTAACGGCAAAGCCGGACTGATGGACCTCGACCTCGACCAGCAGATGAAATGGCTCGGCGGCGGTGCTTTCACTTATCCGCTGGCTGAATATTCAGGATTCGTAATGGCCGGATTCCCCAAGGAGGGTCAGTCTCTCGACGATGTCAAGGGTCTTCTTCTGGGTGAGATTGAGAAGATAAAGAAGGGCGAGTTCAGCGAGAACCTGCTGAAAGCCGTCATCAACAACAAGAAACTGCAGTTCTACAACACTCTTGAAAGCAACGAGGGACGTGCCAATATGTATGTAGACGCCTTCATCAACCGCCAGAAATGGAGCGACGTGGTAGGCAGACTCGACAGAATTTCAAAAATAACAAAACAGCAGATTGTAGACTTTGCAAACAAATACTTCAAAGATAATTACATCGCCGTTTACAAACGTATAGGCGAAGACACATCTATCAAGAAGATCGACAAGCCGCATATCACCGCGATACCTACCAACCGCGACCTGCAGAGCGCATTTGTTACAGAGATCGTAAACTCTAAGACAGAGCCCATACAGCCTAAATTTGTTGACTTCAACAAGGATCTTACAAAGGGCGAGACTAAGAAAGGCCTGCCAGTGCTCTACGTAAAGAACACCGAGAATGGCCGCTTCATGCTGAACTATTACTACAAATTCGGCGAGACAAGCAACAAGTGGCTGCCTTACGCTACTGAATACTTCAACTATCTCGGCACAGACAAGATGACTGCCGAGCAGCTGAAACAGAAGTTCTACGAGCTGGCTTGCTCTTACAGCATCAACGTAGGCTCAAGAACCCTGCAGGTAAGCATCAGCGGTCTGGCAGAGAATATGACCGAAGCCATGACACTCATGGAAGACTTCATTGCCAACGCGAAGGTTGACAAGGAGGCTTATGACAAATATGTAGGCATTGTTGAAAAGTCGCGCGCCGACAATAAACTCGACCAGAGAGTGAACTTCAACAGACTGCAGCAGTACGGAATGTACGGTCCTTACAATGGTGCACGCAACATGCCGTCGTCAACAGAACTGAAGGAAATGGATCCGCAGAAACTTGTAGACATGATAAAAGACCTGAAGAACTACAAGCACAGCATTCTGTACTATGGCCCGATGGACCTGAAGACTCTTACTGCCACTATCAACAAGAAGCACAAGACAGCCAAGAAGCTTGCCGACGTGCCGCAGAACAAGCCTTATAAGCTGCAGCAGACTGCTCAGAACGAAGTGCTCATCGCTCCTTATGACGCAAAGAACATATACATGATTCAGTATCACAATGAGGGCAATACATGGAACGCTGAGCAGGAGCCGATAGCAGCACTGTTCAACGAATATTACGGAGGAGGCATGAACACCGTTGTATTCCAGGAGCTGCGTGAGGCACGCGGCCTTGCCTACAGCGCTTTCGCAATGTACGGCACCCCAAGTTACAAGGACGACACTGAATTTGCCTATACATACATCATCTCACAGAACGACAAGATGATGGACTGCATCAACACGTTCAACAGCATTTTGGACACCATGCCGCAGTCTGAAAAGGCATTTGAGCTGTCAAAACAGGCACTGATGAAGCGTCTTGCCACATCACGCACAACCAAGACCGGCATTCTCAACGCATACATCAACGCAGAAAACCTCGACATCGACTACGACATCAACAAGAAGATTTATGAGGCTGTGCCCTCACTGACACTTGAGGATGTTGCTAAGTTTGAAAAAGAGAACATGGCAAACAAGCCTTACCGCTACATGATTCTCGGCGATGAGAAACAGCTCGACATGAAGGCTCTTGAGAAGATTGGTCCTGTTAAGAGACTTACAACTGAAGAAATCTTCGGATATTAATACACAACGCCGCCCGGGACACACGTTCCGGGCGGTTTTGTATCATAACCAGACTGACAGTAAGATTATTTATTTGCATAAATCAAGAGCAACCGTCAACAGGCGGCTCATATACCGACAAAAGGGCTCATAACGTTACGCCCAAGACAGCAAAATTATATACACTACAAACAAACTTAGGATTAACAAAAACGATGGGGCGCGCTGTA
>OLVV01000957.1_pt1 | contig 12449 bp, 12 predicted proteins | sample 1673581 | NCBI WGS metagenome assembly OLVV01 (sample SAMEA103958116, study PRJEB25191) | human gut metagenome | biome: human-associated habitat [ENVO:00009003]; feature: intestine environment [ENVO:2100002]; material: feces | place: Germany | collected 2013/2015
TGTATACACTCGACAGCAAGCTTCTTACAGGTACACCTGAGATAAGAGTAGGCGACAAGGTCTACCCTGTGGACGACAGGCAGAAAACTGTCAAGAAGATACTTGACATCTGCGACAAGAACGCTGAAAAGAAAGACCTTGATATGATAGACGAGGTTTTCAAGCTTGCGTTTGCACCAACGGACTACAAGGAGATAGAGGCAATGAATATGCCTTGGGCGGCATATCAGCAGCTTTTCACTCTTGTTATCTCAGCGGTGACAGGCGAGGACGCAGAAAAGACAGAGGCTCGATTTCCGCAGGAAAACGCAGAGTAAGTTTGAAGAAAGCTGGTACGATCTTGACTATGACCGAGAGCTTATCATACAATCCATTGCAAAGCAGTACAATATCCTGCCCTCAGAGCAGGAAAATCTGCATTACAGCGATTGGTACAGGCTCGTTGCAGGGCTTATGCACGATACGCCGCTGGGTCAGGTCGTTCGTATCAGGAGTGAGGACAACAAGGACATCATAAAGAATTTCGACAGGTATGAAAAGCAGATACGCTCAGAATGGACGGCGTTCAGAAGTCAGAAAGCAAAGGAAACGTTCACAGAGCAAGACAAGCTTGAAACTGCGAGATACTTTGAAAGGCTGTTCAAGGGAATGTTCGGAAAGGCAGGTGATAAGTAATGGCAGACGGAGCAAGCGTTGGTGTTATATCTCTTGACCTTGTGATAAAAAACAAGGTGCAGGAGCAGCTTGACAAGATATCTGCAAGCATACAGAACGGCTTTTCAAAGCCAGTAGAGCAGGCAGAGAAAGCTGTTGAGAACGCTATGGATAAGACCGCTAAAGCAATAGACGAGGGCTTTGGCAGTGCGTCGGAGATCGCTCAGAAGAGTATGCAGGAGGCTACTGCAAAGGTTGTGGCTGGACTTGATAAAGCCAATGAGCATATAAAGAACACTACCGACCAAATCGAAAACATCAAGCCTAAAGTTGTGCAGATACATTATAATCCTGAGTATGACCCTGCTAAGATAGAAGCTGAGGTTGATGATATCGCTCAGCAAATTACGGCAAAAGCTGACGAGGTGGCTAAAACAGCGACAGAGAGCTTTGATGATTTCGAGATACCCGAAAGCGAATTTGACAGGCTTAATCTCCAGCTTGAAAATGCAACGGAAAAAATGAGCCTGTTGCAGGCTAAGTATAAAGAGCTACAAGCTGCTCTTGCAAACGCTAGTTCAGACGAAGAAGCTGCAAAGATAGTTTCAGAACTTAATGGCGTTGAAAGTAAGCTTATAAGTCAGCAGGGAGTTATAGATAAAACTCAAACAAAACTTAGCGAATATGAGGAAACATTTAGCAACTGCGGAAAAACAGGGACAACTGCTATTGAGAAACTAAAAAAAGTCGCTTCATTTGCAGGCAAAACCATAAAGACTACACTTGTGGGAGCTTTCAAGACAATGCGTTCGGCAGGCTCAAAGGCTGTTGACGCAGTTAAATCCAAATTCAGCAGGCTTAAAACAACTATCGACAGCACTTCAAAACCGCTGAGCAAGTTTACACATTCGCTCAAATCTGCGGCAAAAAGAGTGTTCTTAATGGCAGGCGTGCTTGTTTTGCTGAAAGGAATACGTTCTGCTGTCGCAAACGCTGTTTCAGGCAACGAAGAATTTGCCAAGTCCTTAAACGAAATAAAAGCAAACCTTACCATAGCTTTTACACCGATAATGAACACAGTTATGCCGTATCTCAATACGCTTATGACGGGCGTAGCAACGGCGACAAAAACTGTGGCAGCGTTTATCTCTGAGCTTTTCGACACCACCTATCAGAAGTCCTTGCAGGCAACAAAGCAGGCGCAGAAGTCAGCGGAGAAGATAAAGAAAACTCAGGACACTTACCTTGCGGACTTTGACGTTGTAAGAGTTGCACCGGATCAGAGCAAGTCCGATACAGACAGTTCAGAGGGCGGCATTGATTACTCAGCCATAAACGGCGACAACGTTCAGCTTCCTGATTGGGCGGAGCGCATGAAAGCCGCTATAAAGTCGGGCGATTGGGCAGGAGTTGGCTCTCTTGTGGCTGAAAAGGTCAACGGAGCTTTCGCATATATCAACTGGGACGGTATTCAGAAAAAGCTGAATGGCTTTGTGGATAAGCTTACAGACGGTCTGAACAGCTTTATTAACGGCGTTGATTGGACAGGTCTTGGGGACAGCTTTGGTGGAGGCATAAACACTATTTTTGGCGCAGGATACCGCTTTATGAAGAAGTTCGATTGGGCAGGCTTCGGTAAAGGCACAGCCGATTTTCTTAATGGCGGTATAAAGAAAACGAATTGGTCGCTTATCGGCAAGACCCTTGCTTCAAAATGGCAAGCTATCATCGACTATCTTTATTCGTTCGTTACCACCTTTGATTGGTCTGGCTTTGGCTCGTCTATAGGCACTTCTGTGAACGGCTGGTTTGATGAGATTGATTGGGGCAAGGCAGGAACGACTATCTCTGAGGGCGTGAAAGGTCTGCTTGATACGGCAATAAACTTCCTGCAAACTGTAAACTGGCAGGGCATAGGTGAAAAGCTGTGGACGTTCATTTCTACAATAGATTGGAGCGGCATTGCCACAAAGCTTTTCAAAGCCATAGGCTCAGCCATTGGCGGTGCGGTATCGGTGTTGTGGGGCTTTATCAAGGACGCTGTTTTCAGTATCCGTGACTACTTTACGGAGAAGATACAGGACTGTGGCGGTAATATCGTTGAGGGGCTTTTCACAGGTATCGTTGACGCTTTCAAGGGCATAGGCACTTGGCTTTATGACCATGTTCTTACACCATTTATTGAGGGCTTCAAGAACTGTTTTGGTATTCACAGCCCTAGTAAGGTCATGGCTGAAATGGGCGGATATATCATACAAGGTCTGTATAATGCCGTATCTGAGGGTATTGCAAAGATAAAGGAGATCTTCACAAAGCTTCTTAACGCTGTCAAGGGCGTTTTCAAAGGCATAGGCAAGTGGTTCAAAAAGACCTTTTCAGACGCTTTCGGAGGCGTAAAGACCATTCTCAACGGCATTATAATGTTCGTCAAGAGCATTTTTACAGGCAATTGGAAGAAGGCTTGGCAGGGTGTAAAGAAGATCTTCAAAGGCGTGTGGGATACGCTTTACAGCGTTGTGAAAGCACCTATAAACCTAATTATCGGTGCAGTGAACAAAATGACCAGTGCTATTGAAAGTGCGGTCAACTGGATAATCGACGGCATTAACAGCTTGAGTTTTGATGTGCCTGATTGGGTGCCTGGCATAGGCGGAGAAACCTTCGGTTTTGATCTTGATACAATAAGCATACCTGAGATACCAAAGCTTGCCACAGGCGGACTTGCGACAGCACCGACCCTTGCAATGGTGGGCGATAACAGGAACGCAAAGGCTGATCCTGAGGTAATTTCACCGCTGAGCAAACTGCAAGGTATGCTTGATAACGGCAAGCTTGACGAGGTGTTAAGGGTGCTGAACGCTATACTTGATTGGCTGAAAGCTTATGACCCTGTGTTCTTCGGAACAGTTGACAGCAAGGTGCTTTTCAAGTGTATGCAGGACAGCAACAATCAGTATAAACGTAAGACGGGAGTGAGTGCATTTTGACAGGAACATTGCTAAAGATAAATGGCGTGTGGGTGACAGACCCTGACCCTGATAGCTGGAGCCCTGTAAACTGTTACGAATGGACGGCAGGTTCAGGACGAGTGAATACAACAGGTTTGTTTGTGGGTGCAAGAAAGTTCTGCAAATACAAACTGCCCTGCAAGTGGACAATGCTTCCTGTCGCAGATTCAGCCGAGATACAATCCCTTATTGAGGACGGACCCGACTTTGCAGAACTGGAGTTTTGGCACAATGGCAAGTATTATTCTATATCCGCCAACGCAAGCGACTATGTACCGCAGGGGCTTGTCAGACTTGATGGTGGTGAGTATTACAAGAGCTGTACTGTCACATTTGCAGAGCGTTAGGAGGGCATATGTACACCATAGCAAGCAATGAGATAACAAGCAGGATAGAGAGTTACAAAGCCTTGTGGGGTATGTGGATAGAGGACGCTCAGAGTGGAGCACCTGTGGCATATGACGGCATTCAGAACGTTCAGACGGACATTCAAGCAACCTCTCTGAGTGATGATATAGAGCTTGGAGCTGTCTGTTCTCAGAGTGTGACGGCGGAGCTGGTTGACGACGGAACTAAGTATCTTGGGAATGAGTATGTTTTCAGTTTGTATATGAAAGACAGTTCGGCATTTACCACCTACTCAACCCTAGAAGCCTACACCTACGCAGAACTTTCAAAGCTGACAGTGGAGCAGATAAGTAAGCTTGGAGAGGTGCTTGACGGAGAGAGAATACCTCTGGGGCGGTTCACCTGCGTGAAATCGAAAAAGTCGGGCGGAAATACTGAGGTCACTCTTGCGGATAGGCTTTACTTCTCCGACAAGACCTATGTGCCAAAGGTCAAGCTGCCTGCGTGGTCGAAGACTGTTGAGGATGACATATGCAAGCAGCTTGGACTGCAAAACGGCAACGACTACACCATCCCTGCAAAGCTCCGTGTAAAGGGCGGTGCAAGGCTTTACGGCAAGGGTCATATCAGATTAAAGACCGCAAACTTCGACTTCAAAATATCGAGCATACCAAAAGACACCACAATGCGGCAGATGCTCAGTTACATAGCTTCGGCACAAGGCGAGTTCGGTTTTGTTGACCGATACGGCAGATACGTCCGCAAATGGTACGGCTCGAGCGTGAAGATACTGGACAACAACACTATCGACCTGCCAACACTGGGAGAACGTCCGAATGTTTTGGCAGGCATTGTCTGTAAGGTCAGCGACAGCGAAACTCTGCGGCTGGGCAATACCACAGGCTCGGCAGGGCGTGTGCTGGAGTTTGAAAATCCATATATGACAATGTCGCTGCTGCGGTCATTGTGGCATAGGATAGGCGGCTTTTCGTGGTATACAACGGAGCTTTTTCACCGCCTTGGCGACCCACGATTTGACGTCGGGGACGTGATAACATACGTCAGCGAAAGCGGCGAAAGCTACGATATACCAATAACTAACATAGGATTCAATTTTGACGGCGGACTTTCAGCCGATATTTCTGCGGTGGGTCTGTCTGTGGAAGAACAGCTTTAGGAGGCGAGATTATGGACGAGAACGAGATAACAACTGTAGCTGATACGCAGGCGGAGAAAACTGCCGATACAGCAGACACAGGTCAGACAACGCCCACCACCGAGGAGCTTATCCAGCAGCTTACGGCGAGAGTGGCAGCTCTTGAAGAAATAGTGGGCGAGGAGGAGTATGAGCTGCGGTACTCGGGCGAACAGACGGACGAGCTTTTAGACGGCGGTACGGTCTTATCTCTCAGGCAGAAGCATTGCAGCCGCAATATATGCGATAACTCCTGCACCGCCTGCACAGCCTATAAGCACTGCACAGATACGGACTATGTTCACGTCGATGTTGAAATACTCCGCTAGTCCTGCGCAAACGCCTGAAATTATCCTGCCTTCTCTTAATTTGTAAAGTGGCTTTGCCATTTCTATCACTCCTTATCTGAAATTAAGCGAAATTTCGCCGATACCGTTGTCAATGTCAAGTTTTATTTTGTAGAGAAGCTCGTTCTCTTCTGTTGTGCTATTTATTTTCACTTTGCTGTCTGATTTTATCTTATAGTCGTTTTTGCAGCCGTCGATATCAAAATTTATACTTCCTATGCCGCCGTCTATATCAGCGTCGCCGAGAAGCTTTCCTGAAAAGTCTGTTTCGCCTACTCCGCAGTCAAAGTCGGAATCGTTGAATGTGCAGTCTTTGAAAACTGTTTTTCCTACTCCAAGGTCAAAGTCGGCTTCATTTTTGCAGGTGACGTTAATGACCTCTGAGCTTCCTGCACCGAAATCTATGTCGAGGTTTTCACAGGTCAGATCTGAAAGCTTCATTTGTCCTGCGCCTGCGTCTATCTTTACAGTGTCAAACGTTTTTTCAGGAAGCTCTATAGTCAGCGTAGGTTGACTTCCGTCAAAGGAGATATATCCGCCTTTAAGGTGCAAAAGGCTGTCGGCGGTCTTGACCTGAAGCTTGCTGTTTGATGACGAAAAATTTATCTTCTCTGGAAGATTTTCTCCTGTGACGTGGATATTTTCGTCACTGCTCTTTTTGATGTTGAGATCCCCTGCGGAGAAGTCGATCTCCATATTATCTATAGCGGCAACGTCAAAAGTTTCGTTGTAGGAATAACGCTTGCCAAGGCTTTTGGTGTTTGTGACCTTGATAAGCACCACGCCCACAATGAAAAGCACTATGCCGATAATAAATATCGTCAAAAAAAATGGGAAACGTCTGCGTTTTACGTCGCCTGTATTATCATATTTTGCCATTATGCCACCGCCTTTGAGCTTACAAACCTATGGACAAAGTTTGTGAATTTGTTGAAAAGGCTTACACAGCCACGCCATATGCACCTTATAACAGGCATTACAATCATGCCTCCAAGTCCGATACAAATAAGTCCTGCACCGATCAGGGCAATGCCTGCGGGATAGACCGTGAAAAGCGTTACTATACCGCCTATTGTAAGGGAGAAGCCTGTTGCGAAAACTGCAATTATTATGCTTAAAAGCGCACAAAGTATCGCCAAGGCTATTGCGGCAAAGGCACACATAAGGCTGAACCATATTGGGCTTGTGATGATGATAACAAGAAGCTTTGAGAGAGAATTGCCGTTCTGTGGCACATTATTGTCAGTATCACGAGCCTGTGAGGGGTCAGCGGCGGCTTCCATTTGAAATACCGAGTCGCCCTGTGGGTGTATGCCACTGTCCTGCAAAATTTTGTTGGCAAGCTCTTCGGGTGAGCCGAGGTTTGCGGCAGTTTCAGCTTCGTGGGCTGCACCTGCATCAAGGAATATCTCCTCATAAAACCCCATTGCGTCATTTATTTCATCTTCGGCAAGTCCGCCGTCTTCAAGCAATCTGCGCAGTTGGGTAAGATACTCAAGTCTGTTCATGTGTTTTCTCCACCTTTTTCTAATAATATACGGTCTACCATATTCTTATGCTTCTTCCACTCTCTGCGGTATTCTTCAAGAGCTTTTTCTCCCTTTGGGGTAACGTGATAATAACGTCTGTTCCTGCCCATATATTCCTTATCGTAGGTTTCAAGTAGCTCGTTTTTTTGAAGCCGTTTCAGTACAGGATACAATGTGGATTCTGAAACGTCCACCGCACTGCGTATGAACTGTGTTATCTCATATCCATAGGTATCCTCTCTGTCTACCACTGACAGTACCATGGAATCAAGCAGTCCTGCACTTATTGGAAAGCCCATTTACTCTCTCCTCTCTTTAGTCAGCTCAGTTATTATATAGATCTATAATACTATATCGTTGAATATATTATACGCCATATAATATTATTTGTCAAGGGGTAAAATCGAATTTTTTTGTTATCATCACTTTATGTGAGTTAGTTTAGAAGAATTGTTTGTTGAAAATTCCTATTGATTTTCTATGCTTTTGTGATATAATATCTATTAGGAACAGCTAACTCGTGATAACCATGTCATGACGTTTAATAAAGCCTGACAAGGCGATAGAGGAAAGGACATAGAATATGAAAAGCAATAATTTATTGAAGATAACTGGACTTCATGTGAGCGTTGGGGATAAGGAAATTTTGCACGGTGTTGACCTGACGGTGAACAGTGATGAAACTCACGTTCTTATGGGTCCTAACGGCACAGGTAAATCTACGCTGGGTTATGCTATAACAGGCAACCCTGATTACACTGTAACAGAGGGTGACATTGTTTTTGGCGGTGAAAGCATTGTGGATATGCCTGTGAACGAGCGTGCGAAAAAGGGCATTTTTCTGTCATTCCAAAATCCGCTGGAAGTGCCTGGGGTTACACTGAGCTCGTTTATAAGAAGTGCCTTGGAGCAGAAAACAAAGACACGTCTTAGACTTTGGGATTTCAAGAAAAAGCTTGCGGAAACAATGAAGCTTCTGGATATGGACGAGTCTTATGCTGACAGAGATCTCAACGTTGGCTTCTCGGGCGGTGAGAAGAAAAAGGCAGAGATATTGCAAATGCTTATGCTTGAGCCAAAGCTTGCTATACTTGATGAAACAGACTCAGGCCTTGACGTTGACGCAGTAAGGACAGTTTCACAGGGCGTAAAGCTCTACAGAGAGCGTGTTCACGGCTCACTGCTTATTATAACACACAGCACAAGGATACTGGAGGCTCTTACAGTTGATGCCGCTCATGTTATGGAAAATGGCGTTATCGTAAAAAACGGCGGTGCAGAGCTTGTGGAAAAGATAAACGAAAAGGGCTTTTCGGCTATCTGATAAAAGTGTGTAAGGGGCGTTTTGCCATTACACGCAGCAAGAGGACGAGGTGAAAATGATGAAAGAAAAAAGTCAGGTCATGGATATTGACCGCAGTATTTATGATATAAAAGATGTTGAAAATGACGCTTACCGTATAAAAAGCGGTCTGACGCCTGAAATAATAGAGAAGATATCAAAAGAAAAGAACGACCCTATATGGATGCAGCAGTTCAGACTTCAAGCTTTGCAGATATATAACGAGATACCTACCCCTGATTGGGGTCCGTCACTGGAGGGGCTTGATATGGACAATATTGCCACATATGTAAGACCAAACACGAAAATGCAGAACAACTGGAAGAACGTTCCGCAGGATATAAAGGACACCTTTGAAAGGCTGGGCATACCGCAGGCGGAGAGAAAATCTCTTGCAGGCGTTGGTGCACAGTATGACTCTGAGCTTGTTTATCATAACGTGCGCTCTGAGGTGGCACAAGAGGGCGTTGTTTACATGGATATCGAAAGTGCCATGAAAGGCGAATATGCCGATATGGTGAGAAAATATTTCATGAAGCTTGTTACACCGAGGGATCACAAATTTGCGGCTTTGCATGGTGCAGTATGGTCGGGAGGCTCGTTTGTGTATGTGCCTAAGGGCGTGCAGCTGTCTATACCGCTTCAATCTTATTTCAGACTTAATGCAAAGGGTGCAGGTCAGTTTGAGCACACGCTTATCATAGTTGACGAGGGTGCGAGTCTGCATTTTATCGAGGGCTGTTCTGCTCCAAAATACAATGTTGCAAATCTTCATGCAGGCTGTGTTGAGCTTTATGTTAAGAAGAACGCAAAGCTAAGATATTCCACTATCGAGAACTGGTCGAAGAATATGTATAACCTTAATACAAAGCGTGCCCTTGTGGAAGAGGGCGGAACTATCGAATGGATATCGGGTTCATTCGGTTCGCATATCGGCTGCCTTTACCCTATGAGCATTTTAAAGGGCGACAATTCCAAAATGGAGTTCACGGGAGTTACTTTTGCAGGAAGCGGACAAAATCTCGATACAGGCGCAAAGGTAGTTCATGTGGGCAAGAACACAAGCTCCTTCATTAACACACGTTCAATAAGCAAGAGTGGCGGAATAAGCACATTCAGGAGCAGCGTTGTGGTGGAAAAGAGTGCGAAAAAGGCTAAGTCATCGGTATCATGCCAGTCGCTTATGCTTGACTCTGAGTCAAGGTCTGACACTATCCCTGCAATGGATATCCGCACAAAGGACGCCGCTATCGGTCACGAGGCGAAGATAGGCAGCATAAGCGGCGACGCAGTTTTCTATCTTATGAGCCGTGGCATGACCGAAGAGGACGCAAGGGCTCTTATCGTAAGCGGCTTTGCGGACAACGTTTCAAAGGAACTGCCTGTGGAATATGCGGTGGAAATGAACAATCTTATAAGACTTGAAATGAAAGGCAGCATAGGCTGACGGGAAAGGAGTGCTTAAAATGACTAAAAATATCCTGATAGACAAGCTGCCGACAAAAATGTGGAATTTCCTCAAGGTAAACAGTGCTGAGATACAGTGGGACAGCGAAAGTGCAGCAAAAACTGAGGAAAACATCATCTTAAAAAAAGATGAAAAGAACGAGCCTGTAAGGCTTGACAACAGCGGCGCAGAGGGATATACTGAAAAGGTCGTGAACGTAACGGCTGAAAAGGCCGCAAGGGGCGTTATTTTTGAAGTTTGCAGAGGAAACGCTCCTATGCTGTCAAGGGTGAATATCGACCTTGAGGAGGGAGCTGAGGTGAAGCTCGTTATGCTTCTTGAGCCGTCGGAAAACGGACTTGTGCGACATGAGGTCAGGGCGGAATGCGGGGTAAATTCCCATATCCACATTATGACTGTCATGATAGGCAGCGGCGATATTTACAGTGACGACCACGTTACTCTCAGCGGTGACGGAGCGAGGTTTGACGCTGACGCCGCTTACCTGGGGAAAAATTCACAGACTATAGACTATAACATAGTGGCTGACCATTTCGGCAAAAAGACGGAGAGCCTTATCACTGTGAACGGTGCTTTGACCGACAGTGCGAAAAAGGTTTTCAGAGGAACGATAGATTTTAAGAAAGGCTCTGCGGACTCTGTTGGCAGCGAGAACGAAACTGTGCTCATGCTTGGGGACGATGTTGTGAACAAAACTGTTCCGCTGATACTTTGTGCAGAAGAAAACGTTGAGGGTACTCACGGAGCGACTATAGGCGAGCTTGACGCTGACACTATGTTCTATTTTGAGAGCAGGGGCATTGACAGAGAAACTGCCGAGAAGATAATGGCTTACGCCGCTGTTGAAAGGCTTATCCATATGGCTGAGGACAGCGAATTTGCGGCGGAGGTTGAAAAAGACATGGGAATAAAAACTGATACAGAGGAATGAGATAGATGCAGGGATACAAGACGGATTTTCCACTTCTTATGCAGGATAAAACGGTTTATATCGACAACGCTGCAACTGCACAGCGACCAAAATGCGTTATTGATGCTGAAAAAGATTTTTACACCTGCCACAATGCAAACCCTCTCCGTGGAATTTATGAGCTGAGCGTTCAGGCAACGGAGGATTATGAGAATGCACGAAAGGCAGTGCGTGACTTTATCGGTGCGAAGTCTGTGCAGGAGATAATTTTTACACGCAACACCACAGAGAGCATAAATCTTGTGGCATACAGCTATGGGCTTTCCAATTTGAAAAAGGGCGACGAGGTGGTGGTTTCCATAATGGAACACCACAGCGACCTTTTGCCGTGGCAAATGGTTTGCAGGCAGACGGGTGCGGAGCTTAAATTCCTTGAATGTGAAAAGGACGGCAGTCTTGACCTTAACAAGGCTGAGAAACTTATAACAGACCGCACCAAGATAGTGGCTGTTACGCAGCTTTCAAATGTGCTTGGCAGAGAATATCCTATAGAAAAGCTTGCAGAAATTGCACACCGCAAGAACGCTGTTATGGTGGCAGACGGTGCACAGAGCACGCCGCATATTGCGGTGGACGTGAAAAAGCTTGGGGTGGATTTCTTTGCGTTTTCAGGTCACAAGCTTTATGGACCTATGGGCATAGGCGTGCTTTACGGCAGGCGTGAGTTGCTCGAAAAAATGCCGCCGTTTCTCACAGGCGGCGAGATGATAGAGTCGGTGTCAAGGACTTCGGCGGTGTATGCTGAACTGCCCCATAAGTTTGAGGCTGGCACTGTCAATGCGGCAGGTGCAGTGGGACTGAAATCGGCTATAGACTATGTGAAAAGCGTGGGCTTTGAGGAAATACACAAGAGAGAGCTTGAAGTTTCGGCGTATGCCTTTGAGAAAATGAAAGAGATTGCTCACATAAATATACTTGGTTCGGAGAAAGCTGAGGAGCATAATGGTATTTTGACTTTTACTGTGGACAATGTTCACCCACATGACGTGAGCGAGATACTTGCGGCAGACGGCATTGCGGTCAGGGCAGGTCATCACTGCGCACAGCCGTTGCTTGAATACCTTGGCTATCGTTCAACAGTGAGGGCAAGCTTTGCTTTTTACAATACCAAAGAGGACGCAGACAGATTTTTAGACAGTCTCTCAACTGTCAGGGAGCGAATGGGTTATGGAAAATAGAAATTTTTACAATGAGATACTAACGGAGCACAATATGCACCCTGATTTCAAGCATGATATAGAGGACGCAGACATTGTGCTGGACGGGATAAATCCAAGCTGCGGCGACGAGATACAGTTAAAGCTGAAAACTGACGGGGATATCATTACGGACGGGGCTTTTGTTGGTGACGGCTGTGCAATATCTCAGGCTTCAACGGATATAATGCTTGGGATGATAATAGGTCAGAGCAAGGAAAAGGCTTTGGAATATGCGGATATTTTCATGAGAATGATAAGGGGCGAGGCGTCTGACGAAGAGATAGACAGCCTTGAAGAAGCGTCAGCCCTCAGGGATATTTCCCATATGCCTGCGAGAGTAAAGTGTGCAATGCTTGGCTGGCGGACGCTTTCTGAGGCGTTGAAAGATA
>OLVV01000975.1_pt1 | contig 12340 bp, 8 predicted proteins | sample 1673581 | NCBI WGS metagenome assembly OLVV01 (sample SAMEA103958116, study PRJEB25191) | human gut metagenome | biome: human-associated habitat [ENVO:00009003]; feature: intestine environment [ENVO:2100002]; material: feces | place: Germany | collected 2013/2015
GGCGGCGGCGATCTTCTCTTCCTCTTCCAGCTGTTTCTGCAGCTGCGGCAGCTTGCCGTATTTCAGCTCAGCGGCCTTGTTCAGGTCGTACTCACGCTGGGCCTTTTCAATGTTGGCATTGGTCTGCTCGATCTGCTCACGCAGGGATTGCACCTTGCCGATGCGTTCTTCTCGTTCTCCCACTTTGCCTTCATGCTGCGGAACTTGTCCTGCAGCTCGGCCAGCTCCTTTTCCAGATCCTTCAGGCGGCTCTGGCTCAGGGCATCGGTCTCCTTTTTCAGGCTCACCTGCTCGATCTGCAGCTGGGTGATGCGGTGGGCCAGATCGTCCATCTCACTGGGCATGCTGTCCATCTCGGTCTTGATCAGGGCGCAGGCTTCATCCACAAGGTCGATGGCCTTATCCGGCAGGAAACGATCCGTGATATAGCGGTCGGACAGGGTGGCAGCGGCGATCAGGGCGCTGTCGTTGATCTTCACGCCGTGGAACACCTCGTAGCGTTCCTTCAGGCCGCGCAGGATGGAAATGGTGTCCTCCACGGTGGGTTCATCCACCTGTACCGGCTGGAAGCGGCGCTCCAGAGCGGGGTCTTTCTCGATATACTGGCGGTACTCGTCCAGCGTGGTCGCGCCGATGCAGTGCAGCTCGCCGCGGGCCAGCATGGGTTTCAGCAGATTGCCGGCGTCCATTGCGCCGTCGGTCTTGCCGGCACCCACGATGGTGTGCAGCTCATCAATGAAGAGGATGATCTTGCCCTCGCTCTTCTTCACCTCATTCAGGACGCTCTTCAGACGCTCCTCGAACTCGCCGCGGTACTTTGCGCCAGCCACCAGAGCACCCATGTCCAAGCTGAACACGGTGCGGTCTTTCAGGTTCTCCGGCACATCGCCCCGGACGATCCGCTGGGCCAGACCCTCGGCGATGGCCGTCTTGCCGACGCCCGGCTCACCGATGAGGCAGGGGTTGTTCTTCGTCTTACGGGACAGGATGCGGATGACATTCCGAATTTCCTGGTCACGGCCAATGACGGGGTCCAGCTTCTGCTTGCGGGCCAGGTCAACGAGGTCCTGACCATACTTCTGCAGGGCATTGTAGGTGTCCTCGGGGTTGTCGTTGGTCACGCGCTGGTTGCCGCGCACGGCGGTGAGCTGCTGTAAGAACTTATCCTTCGTGATGCCAAAGGCGCGGAACAGCTCGGAGGTGTTCTGGGTCTGCTCGTCCAGCAGGGCGAGGAAGACATGCTCGACGCTGACGTAGTCGTCCTTCATGGCCTTGGCCTCGCGGGCGGCGGCGCTCAGCACCTTGTCGGTGGCCTGCGAGATATAGACCTTGTCGGGGTCACGGCCAGAGCCGGACACCCGGGGCATTGCGGAAAGCTTTTCGGCCACAGCGGCGGAGAAGCTGCCTGCGTCCACATTCAGTTTCTGGAGCAGCTGGGGGATCAGGCCCTGCTCCTGTGTCGCCAGAGCGTGGAGCAGATGCTCCGGCTCCAGTGCATTATGCTGATACTCCACAGCCAGCTGCTGGGCTGCCTGCAGAGCCTCAAGGGTCTTCTGGGTATATTGATTGGTATTCATAAAGTCAAGCCTCCATTCGTACCGGAAGTTGAGATTCAGGCGGTGGGCCGGAACGCTGTTTTAGCACTCTAGCTCATCGACTGCTAAAAATATACTCCAAACACGCTGCAATGTCAATAGGCAAAACCCGGAAGAACCTCAGATTCACAAAAAGTTTGCAAAAATGAAAAAAATCACACCATATCGTCTCACGAAGGCAAACAAAAAGCCCCTGCCGGGCGGAAAGCCGCAGCAGGGGCGGAAGGAATGAGGGAATCATTCAGCAAACAGCGGGGTGGACAGATAACGGTCGCCGGTGTCGGGCAGCAGGACGACGATGTTCTTGCCTGCGTTCTCGGGACGCTTTGCCAGCTGGATGGCAGCCCAGACAGCAGCACCGGAGGAGATGCCCACCAGAACGCCTTCCTTGTGGCCGATCAGGCGGCCGGTGGCAAAGGCGTCGTCATTTTCGACGGTGATGATCTCGTCATAGATCTTGGTATCCAGGACAGCGGGGACAAACCCTGCGCCGATGCCCTGGATGCCATGCTTACCGGGGACGCCGGTGGAAAGGACGGCGGAAGTCTTAGGCTCGACGGCGACGATGCGGACGGCAGGATTTTTCTCCCGGAGGTAGCGGCCCACACCGGTGATGGTACCGCCGGTGCCGACCCCTGCCACAAAGGCATCCACCTGCCCATCGGTATCCTGCCAGATCTCCGGGGCGGTGGTGGCGTAGTGGGCCTGGGGGTTGGCCTGATTGACAAACTGGCCGGGGATGAAGCTGTGGGGAATCTCGCGCGCGAGTTCATCCGCTTTGGCGATGGCGCCTTTCATGCCCTGGGCGCCGGGGGTGAGGACCAGCTCCGCGCCATAGGCTTTCATAAGCTGGCGGCGCTCCACACTCATGCTATCCGGCATGACAATGATGATACGATAGCCCCGGGCGGCGGCCACCGAGGCCAGGCCGATGCCGGTGTTGCCGGAGGTGGGCTCGATGATGACGGAGCCTTCCTTCAGCAGGCCCTTTTCCTCGGCATCATCGATCATCTTTTTGGCAATGCGGTCCTTGACGGAACCGGCGGGATTGAAGTATTCCAGCTTGGCCAAAAGGCGGGCCTTGAGGTCATACTTTTTTTCAAGATGGGTGAGCTCCAGCAGGGGGGTGTGGCCGATGAGCTGGGCGGCGGAAGTGTAGATATTTTCCATAGGAATGCCTCCTAACATGAAATAGACTAAAGCGGTAGATTTACCATGGGAATGTTATACACCCTGGGCGGGGATTTGTCAAGAGAAAAGCTCCCCGGGAGGGGAGCTTTTTGGTGGGGCAATTAATCATGCTTGCGCAGGAGGGCGGCGGAGCCGAGGGCTGCGGCGACGGCAGCGGCGACGGCAGCGGCGACGGCCAGGCCGACCAGGTCATTGGCGCCGGTGGAGGGATTGGGCTGCTGGGCCGGTTTCTCCTCTTCGGCGGGGCGGATGATGACGATGGTGCCGGGGTTATCGGGGGTGGGAGGGACGATTTCGCCGCCACCAGAATAGGCCGGAACAACTACTGTCGCAACAGCGCTTGCGGGCTTATCAGTAGTCCGCTTATAGCGCACATAGTAGGTGCCAGCAGAAAGACCTGTAACCTCATCTCCACCGCACTCAATCCAATTGGAACCATTGGGTTCAGTAGCATACTCCATTGCGGCAGTGGTGCCAGTAATCTTACCATCTTTGCTATTTGCAGAAGTGGGGGCTACACCAGCCAAGCCGGTAGGAGCAGCGGGGACATCCGGGGTGGGATTGCCACCAGACTGGGTAGCACCACAGGCACAAGCACCGGTAGCCGGATCAAATTCGTGGTTTGCATAAGATGTGGTAGCACCACAGACGCAAACTTTCCAGTGGGAATTCTCATTGTGGGCATAGCTGTTGAATTCATGTGCATTTGTATATGCAGCATTGCATACACTGCAAACCCTTGTGTGAGAATTATTTGTATTGATTTGGTAGCCACCAAATGCATGGCTTTCTGTGGCTACTACATTATGGCATATGGCGCACACCTTGACATGATGTTCTCCATCAGTGCCATCTTGCCAATCCCCCGGTTGATGGTTGCAGGCTGCGTCGGTGGCGGGGAAGAGTATTCTGGCTGTATAACTATTCTCTATCACTCTATATATGCGGCTTTCAGGCCAACTGCCTTCGAGTGGCCAAGTAGGAGCAATTATATTCAGTCCCTCGTTGGCAAAATAAATACTCCTATCGAATGTGATTTCAGCAAAATAATAGGTATTTGCTTCAAAGTTACCAGAAACCTTATCTCCTTCGACTATTCTTTCAAATTTTCCATTATTATACTCAACGGTATAGGCGTACCACTCGACCTTATCGATAGTCAAAGGGGTGTTATCACTGGAGGTGGCAGTAACGCCGGTGGTGACAGGCGCTACACCAGCAACAGGAGCAGGAAGGTCAAGAGTGATGGTAGGCTTTTCGGTGGGGGTATCGGCAGCGGTCTTGGGGAAGGTGACTTCAATTTCGTCTTGCGGCATACCTTCCTGATGCCATCTGGTCACATTCGCGCCAGCAACCTGCGGACAGTTTGCATTTGCGGCAAGCTCATAGCCTGCCTTGACGGAATAATTGATGTGTGCCGTGTAGGCGGTATTGGCAGCAAATTTACCATCGCTGGTAAGAGCAGGGCCCCAGGTGATGCTTTCGACGGTCAGACCATCGGTGAGGGTAACCTTGCTCTTATCAACAGGGGTTGCGCCCTTGACGGGAGGGGTGAGGCCGGTGACGATGATTTCGGTGATGGTTTTGGTGGGGGCTACATACGCATCGCCGCGGGTGATGGTGACCTTATAGCCGCCGGTGCTGGTGCAGTCACCCGGGATAACATTTACATTTCCACCCGATTGTACCCCTTCGCTTACTACCTTAATGTAGTAGGGGTTACTATCTCCAGTGCTATAGTGATTATAAATGTATGCCTTGATTGCTCTATGTGCTAATCTACTGTTGCTACCCAGCATATTCTCGGCGACTATATTAACCTGTCCCTTGGCGTAAATATTACCCATATTACTTTCATCACCGAAAGAAATGGTAGAGAAATTGTGAGAACGATTTTGAGCAATAAGGGACGCATCTACAACGCTGATAACCTTCTGCTTAGGCATCCAAACCGCAGCGCCATCACTATCGGTCTTTGCCATGACTTGTGCGCTGTTACTAATGCTGAGGCTATCCCCACTTATTTCTATGGCCGACGGCATTTGACTGGGGCGAAGTTTGTCATCTCTACCTCTTGGGGTGGCATATTTATTATAGGCCTTTACGGTGTACGCATTGGTACCGGGGTTGCCGGAAATGGTAACATTGCCGCCAACCTCGATGGCAGGATTGGTAGCAGCGGTGCATTCCGCACTAAGCTGCGTTCCGTCACCAGTCACAGTGAGGTTACCACTGACCTCAACAGCGGGTTCATCCTCGCCGCTGGGTCTATTGACGGTAACATGAGCGCCGCCGGTGATGGTGAGGTTTGCGGTATTTTGAGTGTTATTGGGTACCCGGATGGAACCGACGGTAAGGGAGCCGGAGCCGGAGATGGTGAGGTTCTGATATTTAGTCTCGACTGCGGAAAGGGTGCTATCTCCTATGAGGGTAATGGAGTTAGGTGTGAATTCCGCATTGAATTCGAGGGGGTAATTGCCTTTGAAGTTATCCAAGGTGATGGTATTGTTTTTACTGTCTACGGTAGCGGTGCCGCCGTTTTCACCAGTAATGATTCCGCCCTGCTTTAGAGTTTTTCTGTTGTAGCTGATGGTGGAATCCTTAGCGGCGGCAGGGGTGATGGTGATGATTCTGTAGCCCGTTGTACCACCTTTGAGCTGGCTTGCTTCAGTAAGGGACACTTCAGAGCCAAGAGGTTTTCCTCCTGTTTGTTGTGTGCCAGTGACGCTATATTTGCTCATATCGGTGATAGTAATATTGCCTTTCACCGAGAGCGCATTATTATTCAGTCCTATCTTGCCGGTCGCTAGTTTTATCGCGCCAGTATTTTCAAACTTAAGGTCGCCTTTATTCATGGCAATGGCATAGCTTGTAGTGGATACTTCAAGGCTGCCTGCACCGGTAATGGTAATATTGATGTTGCTAACATACTGATCAGCACTGTTAGCAGAAATACCAGTACTAAAACCGCTCATGGTGTTGGTACCTACCAGATTGATGGTATAGGTTCCGTCTTTTGTAAACTGGATGCCATTGATAATACTACTGCTAGCGATGTTGACATCCTTGAGGGTGAGGGTTTTAGACGCCTGATCGTAGAAATAGGTGCCGGAGCCGTTGGCGGATGGGATTGAGGTTTCCACGCCGACAACGGCGTCTTTGCCAGCGATGAGGACATCAGAGGTTTTTTGGAGGGCGGGGACGGAGATTTTTGCATATCTTTGTCCACTTATGTTGTCAATAGTGGTTACAGTAGAGTTGCTTGCGCTGCTGCCGGCCTTAATGGTAGCCCCAGCGGCCTGAATGGTTGTATACTTAAAAGCCCAGCTCTCAGCGATATTTGTGAAATCATTAGTCGTAGCAGTAACGCTGGATTTTTCATCTGCAACAATTAGCGTACAAGGATTAGATTTCGTGCCCGAAATGGCATAGCTATTAAAATGTTGTATCTTAACATCATCAGAACCGGAGCGATTATCATCGTATGTATTTGTTGCACTAAGGGACGCACCACCGGAAACGGTAATAGTACCACCTTCCACGCAAACTGTCGCAGGGGACGAATCAAACCCCTGATTTGTTGCGGTTACATTCGTTCCACTTCCTGAAACGGTGAGGTTATGATTGTCACCTACATAAATGGCGTTGCTGGAAACATTTTTATTGTTATAATCTTTTCCGTTGAGGAAACTAACATTTACGGTAATTCCGCCATTGATTGTAATATCGCCCACATCTGAATACAGTGCGGCCCCACGGCTTTTACTTTCATTTCGAGTAATATTAAGGGTGCCCTTACCTGTAATTACAAGGTTATTACCATTGCCCATCTCGATGCAGGGTACATCGTTTTTCTCTGTAGATGTAGATTCTTTCTTGAGCGTAAATTGGGGGCTCTCATATGGATGGTATTTACTGGGGCGAATAGTAATAGTAACGGTATTACCTTCCTTGGTTAACATCAGGTTGCTATTAGTTGTCCATTGGTGATCCGCTGTGGTGCTAAAAAAGTAGTTTGAAGGATCGTATCCATAAAAGTAAACTGGAGTGTCCTTCTCAAACTTCCAGCCTTTTCCGTTGATGGAGATATCATAGTCCTTCCCTGTTGTCACCTCCGCCAAGGCGGTGGTGGGGAGTAGGACAAAGACTAAAGCCAGCGCGAGCAGGGCGCTGAGCAGGCGTTTTTTCATGGGGGTGGGCCTCCTTTTCATTTTTCTTAGAATTGTGGTTTTACTGGGCGCAGAGGCCCTACTTTCGACCCCCATAATACCCCCTAAAAGGGGGTATTTTTCGCCCAGGGGGCGAAATGCGGGCAAAGCGGTGTGAATTGCAGAAACGCCCTAAAAAGTGCACAAAAAGCCCCCGCGATGGAAGGCTTTTTGCTAAGAATGGGAATATATGGAATCCCAAAATATTATTAACCGTTACATAATGCCGCCGGCGGTGGAGGTATAGACGCCCAAGATGAAGGCCACAATGCACAGCACGGCGCAGACGAGGGTATCGGTTTTCTTTTGGCGGGCCATCAGCTTGGCCAGCAGGGCATCGTAGTTTTCGCGGTTTTGGTCGTAATCCGGCTGGGCGGCCAGGGTCTCTTCCATCTTTTTGCCGTACAGGCGGTAATCCGCATAGGTAAGGGCGGGCATAAGCACGATGAAAAGCAGGAAAAACAGCATGGCTGGTGCCTCCGTTCTATTGGGATAAGATGCAGGGAAGCTCCGGCCGGAAAACCGACCGGAGTATGGCCCGTGCTAAATTCCGGAATCAGTGCAGCAGTGCATTGGGCAGCACGGTGACGATGCCGGGGATGTAGGTGAAGAGGAACAGATCGACGATGAGAACCGCCAGGAAGGGCAGTACCTGCCGGATGACCTTCTCCAGGCGAACTTCGCAGATGCTGGAGGAGACGAAGAGGTTCATGCCAATTGGCGGGGTGATCTGGCCGATGGAGAGGTTGATGATCATGATAATACCGAAGAAGGTCTTATCGATGCCATAGGCGCTGATCAGCGGGACCAAAACGGGTGTGAGCAGGGTGATGGCGGCGACATTATCCAAGAGGGCGCCAGCCACAAACAGCGCCAGGTTAACGAGCAGCAGAACGACAGCGGGGCTATTGGTAATGCCGCTGATGGCAGCAACGATCTGATTGGGGATCTGCTGCATGGTGAGCATCCAGCCGAATACGGCAGCCGCACCGATGAGGAACAGGATCATAGAGGTGCTGACGCCGGTCTTGACGCAGGCCTCATAGGCTTTCTTGATATTGAGCTGCTTAAACACAAAGTAGCCAATGATGAAACCGTACAGAACGGATACGCCGGCGGCTTCGGTAGCGGTGAACTTGCCGCTGTAAATACCGCCCAGGATGATGACCGGGGACAGCAGCGCCAGGAAACTCTGAATAACGATCTTGGCCTTGCTCTGGGTATGGAACTCAGCGATATCCAGCTCGGAGGTGCCGTAGCCGTTTCTCTTGGCGCGGAAGTACTCGACGACCATAAGGCTGAGGCCCATGATGATGCCGGGGATGATACCGCCGGTGAACATCTCCAGGACGGAGACATCGGCGACGATGGCATACATGAGCATGGTGCCGCTGGGAGGAATAATGAGGCCCAGCAGACCGGAGGAAGCGATAACAGCTGCGGTATATTCTTTCTTATAACCGGCTTTTTCCATGGGCTCTACCATGATGCCGCCGATGGCAGCGGCCGTAGCGGTAGCGGAACCGGAGATAGCGCCGAAGAACATGCAAGCCAAAGTGGTGACCATGGAAAGGCCGCCTTTGAACCGGCCTACCACACGGTTGGCCAGGTAGATGAGCTTATCGGAAACACCGCCCAGGGTCATGACTTCACCGGCCAGGGTGAACATGGGAATAGCCAGCAGAGAGAACTTGCTGACGCCGCTGAGGAGCTTCTGGGTGATGATAAGCGCATTGAGAGTGCCGCCCTGCAGAATGGTGAGCAGAGAGGCGGTGCCCATCGCCATGCCGATAGGAACAGCGATAAGGAGCAGAATGCCGGTGGAAATCAACAGGAATGCAGTCATGCGGTGACTTCCTCCTTTCCTTTTTTGGCAAAGAGATCAGCGAAGCGGTCTACAATGAGGAGGATGAAGTTAAGGATCATGCCAACGGCACCAACGCCTACCACAAAGTAGTACCAGCCATAAGTGATGGGAGAAGAGCCAACAATAACATGCATATTCTCGCCTGTCAACTGGAAGGCCTGGGAGGTAACGACCACTAGGAACGCAATGCTGATGAGATCAGCAATGATGAGGATGACTTCGGTGAGCTTTTTGGGCAACAGATCCACGAAGAATTCCAAGCGGATCTGTTTATTATTGGCCGTAGCAGTGCAGGCCCCCAGGAACACACTGCAGATTAGTAGGAATACGATGAGATCCTGCGACCAAGGCAGTGGAATGAACGCGATAAAGCGGGAAATGATCTGCAGCAGCAGAACCAGGAACATGGCGACCATGACAATGCCCAAAAGGAGATTGCAGACCTTGTTGAAGGCTCCGACCGCAGTTTTCAGCGTTTTGCGGAACATAGAATTACTCCTTTACTGATAAGAGAACTTGAGGAGGGGCAGAGTCGGGCGGGTGTGCCCGGCTCTGCCGTGGAGATGACTCAATCAGTTAGCCTTTCAGCTGGTTGTACAGGGCGGTGAACTCATCACCGTACTGCTTGCAGTAGGACTCGGTTACAGGAGCCAGAGCCTCTTCGAAAGCGGTCAGATCGGGATAGGTGATGGTAACGCCCTGCTCCTCGATGAACTTGAGGTCGGAAGCTTCGGACTCGGAAACGGTCTTAACATCAGCAGCGCAAACTTCCTTGGCAGCATCCAGCAGGATCTGCTGCAGCTCGGGAGACAGGCTATCGAACTTGGCCTTGTTCATGATGAGGGGCTCGGAAACATACTGATGATGGGTAACAGCTAGATACTTCTGAACCTCATAGAACTTACTGCCGATGATATTGGAGGTGGGGTTTTCCTGAGCGGAAACGATGCCAGTCTGCAGACCGCTGTAAGTATCACTCATGGAAAGGGTGGTGGGGTTGGCGTTCAGGGCGGTCAGCATATCAGCGATGAGCTTAGCGGAGCCGACGCGAACCTTCAAGCCGGAGAAATCGGCGGGGCTGTTGATCTCGTTATTGGAGGTAACAACACGGAAGCCATTGGCAGCCCAGCCCAGGATGGTCATGCCCTGCTTTTCGATAGCGGTATTGAGGGTAGCAGCTACATCGCTATCAGCGAAGGTGAGAACATGATCCCAGGAAGTGAACACATAGGGCATAGCGATAACATTGAACAGCGGATCATAGTTGGCGAGGTAAGCATCGGGATCCAGAACCATATCCTGGGTACCGGACTTAACGGACTCCAGCATCTCGGAGCCGGAACCGAGCTGCTCGGCGGGGAAGATATTGATGATGAGCTGTCCATTGGACTTCTCTTCAACAATCTTCTTGAAGGATTCAGCGAGGACCTGATAATGGTGATCGGTGTTGTTGGTGTGGCCCAGGCTCAGCTGAATGGCCTTAACATCGTTGCCACCATTGTTGTTGTCGCCGTTGCTATTGCCGCAGGCAACCAGGGTCAGGATCATAGCCAGTGCCATAATCAGTGCGATGATACTTCTTTTCATGATTTTCTTCCTTTCTTTTTTGTCCGAATTTTTATCTCATGTGATCTCTCACATATGACCTAATTGTACCGCAACCGTGCGGGAAGGAAAGCCGGAAATTAACGGTATCTTAGCCGTGGCAGGCCAGCGCCATACTGCCGCCCAGATGGGCGTGGATCTCCTCGCACATATCGCGGGCGGTCTGGGTGAGCATTTCCAGATTATAACCGGTGTGAATGCCCATCTTCTCGCACATATTTACGAGGTCTTCGGTGGCGATATTGCCCTTGGCGCCAGGGGCGAAGGGGCAGCCACCCATGGCCGCCAGGGAGGCATCAAAGTGGGTGACGCCTTCTTCCAGGGCTACAAAGGCATTGGCAATGCCCATACCGTGGGTATCGTGCAGGTGCGCACAGATGTGATCTGCGCCGACCAGGCCGATCATGTGGCGGAGGACTTCCCGGGTGTGGGTGGGGGTGGAGATACCGGAGGTATCGGCCAGGCCAAAGTACTCCACACCGACGCTGTGGGCCTCTTCTACGATCCAATCCAGACGCTCCAGCGGGATCTCATCGCCGAAGGGAGAACCGAACACGCAGGGCAGAGCCAACTGGATGCGAACATCGCCTGTCTGCTGAGAAGCCAGCTCCTTGAACTGAGCCATGCTTTCCTGAATGGTACGGCGAGAATTGCGGAGGTTGTGCTCCTCGCTGGCGCTGACCACGAAGGACAGCATGTGGGAGCCGGCCGCGACGGCGTCATCGGCACCGCGCTTATTAAGGGCCAGGGTGCTGAGTGTGCAGCCTTTTTCGGCGGCGTAGGGCTTGATCGCCTCGAACACGGCGGCCGCATCGGCCATCTGGGGCATGACCTTGGGATTGACGAAGCTGGTAACTTCCAGCTCCTTGGCGCCGCAATCGATCATACGGCGGATGTACTTGATCTTGACATCGGTAGGAATGAACTCCGCGTGGTTCTGCCAACCATCACGGGGGCAGCATTCCTGGATATGGACCTCTTTAGGAAGTGACATAAACTTGTACCCTCCTTGTCAGTTATCAGTTGATGACGCCTTCGGCACGGAACGCTTCAAGCTGTTCCTTGGTGAAGCCGAGGGACTCAAAGATCTCTTCGTTGTTTTCGCCCAGATCCGGAGCGGCCTTGTAATAAACACAGGGGGCTTCCTCCATCTTGAGGGGGTTACCAATGACGGTCAGCTCCTTGGGAGCATCGGGGTGCTTAACCGGCGCAGGGACCTTGACGAGCATCTCACGCACTTCCACGATGTTCTTATCGTTGGCGGCCTGCTCGCAGTTATAAATGGGCGCTACAGGGATACCTGCCTCATCGATGATCTTGCAGACCTCGGAAACGGTTTTATCGGCGGTCCACTTTTCGATGATCTCCTTGAGGGAATCCGCGTTCTTCTTGCGGGACTCGGTATCGCAGTACAGGGGATCCTGGGCCAGTTCCGGCATACCCATGGCAGCGGAAAGCTTTTCAAAATGCTTATCGGTGCCGGAGGCGATGACGAAATAATCGTCCTTGGCCTTGAAGGAATCATAGGGTGCAGAGGTGATGTACTTATTGCCGGTCTTGACAGGGCTGACACCGGTGTAAACATACTGCATCATCTTGGCTTCCATGCCGGAGAAGATAGAATCGACGAGGGCGACATCGATGTGGTTGCCTACGCCGGTTTTTTCACGGTTATACAGAGATGCGCAGATGGCGAAGCCAGCGTTCAGACCGCCGAACAGATCACCGATGGCCATACCGGCACGGGTGGGCTCGCTGCCCGGCCAGCCGGTGATGCTCATGCTGCCGCCCATAGCCTGGCCGATGAGATCGTAGCCGGGACGATTGGCATTGGGGCCATACTGGCCAAAGCCGGAGATAGAAGCATAAACCAG
>OLVV01000980.1_pt1 | contig 12294 bp, 8 predicted proteins | sample 1673581 | NCBI WGS metagenome assembly OLVV01 (sample SAMEA103958116, study PRJEB25191) | human gut metagenome | biome: human-associated habitat [ENVO:00009003]; feature: intestine environment [ENVO:2100002]; material: feces | place: Germany | collected 2013/2015
GATTATGAAGAATCAGAAATTAAAGAAATCATTCCGTGCTCTCCCTACCATGGGCATGGCTTTCATTGTGTTGGGCGTATTGCTACTTGCTGCCAGCTTTGCGATGAACATCAAGAACAACAGCATGCTCTACGCTGGTTTGTTTTTTATCCTTGCTGGGGTAGCGGGATATATTTATACTATCAAAAAAGGATGAGCCGACTGCTTCGACTCATCCTTATCTTTTTAATCAGCAGAATACTTTGCCTGTCTTTCCGGCTTATTAATCCTGGTTTGGCACAATCAACTTGTAACCCTTGCCATGGATATTGATGATTTCAATCTGATCATCATCCTTCAGGTGCTTACGAAGTTTGGTGATATACACATCCATAGAGCGAGCATTGAAGTAGTTGTCATCAATCCAGATTGTCTTGAGGGCAAAATCACGCTGCAGGATTTCATTGGCATGTGAACAGAGAAGAGCCAACAACTCATTTTCCTTGGTTGTCAGCTTAGTCTGTTGATCACCAATAGTAAGGAGCTGCTTCTGTGTATCAAATACGAACTTGCCGATGTGATACAGAGTGCTCTCCTTGGTCTTCTTGCCACGTACACGGCGCAAGATAGCCTCTACACGGAATACCAGCTCCTCCATAGAGAATGGCTTGGTGATATAATCATCAGCACCAATCTTGAAACCTTCGAGGATATCCTCCTTCAATGTCTTGGCTGTCAAGAAGATGATAGGCAGATCCGCATTAGCCTGTCGAATATCCTGTGCCAGGGTGAAACCGTCTTTCTTCGGCATCATCACGTCAAGAACAGCTATATCATACTTATTCTTTGTAAATTCCTTGAATCCCTGCTCACCGTCAGGACACAACACTGTAGAATAACCCTTTGCCTGCAAATATTCGCGAAGCAACATACCCAGGTTCTCATCATCCTCACAAAGCAAGATTTTAATTGTCTCTTCCATATCTTAATCCATTTTAATTTGTTAATATTCCTATTATTTATTTCTTTTTTAACTATGTATTACCGGCAGTTTTATGGTGAAAGTAGTACCCTTGCCGAATTCACTTTCTACCTTGATTTCGCCATCATGCAAATCCACGATTTTCTTCACATAGGCCAATCCGAGACCGAATCCCTTCACATCATGCACATTACCAGTATGAACACGATAGAACTTATCGAAGATTTTCTTCAGATTCTCCTTCTTCATACCCAATCCGGTATCAGTTATAGAGAGATAAAGATGTTCTTCATCATTCCAGGTTTTCATCGTAATGTTGAGTGGCTCATCCGGTTTGCGATATTTCACCGCATTATCCATCAGATTGAAGATTACATTCTGGAAATGTACCTCATCTACATAGAGCCCCGAATCAATCGCTTCAATATCGGTATATACCTTACCACCCGTATGCTCAACACGGAGTGCAAATGAATGAGCAATGTTTTCCACCATCTCATTGAGATCGAGTTCTTTCTTCTTGAATACCGCCTTCTTACGGTCGAACATACTCATCTGCAACACTTTCTCTACAAGGAAGCGAAGTCGTTTAGACTCATCGTTTATCACCCCACCCAAATGTTTCTGCATCTGTTCACTCTTGGAAACAGAGGAATCATTGAGCATCTGTGCTGCCAGACTGATACTGGCAATAGGCGTCTTCAGCTCATGGGTCATATTGTTGATGAAATCGTTCTTGATTTCCGTATATCTCTTCTGTCGGAAGATAACCACAATGGTAAAGATGAAGGTAATCAGCAATACCAGAGTAAAGATGATACTTGGTATCATGAAGCGCACACTGGAGAAGATATAACTATTCATATCAGGGAAATGAATCTTCACAACTCCCATCTTCGACTGCGGGTCGTTACGGAAAAGCACCTGCGAATAGCTGTATTCCTCGCCCTCATCGCTATAGTCTGGACAGCGATACACCTCACGTCCATCCTGTGTAGTTACGGTGAAATGATATGGTATATTAATACCATTGTTCATCATCTCTGCCTTCAAGTCCTGATCCAACTGCTTGAAGTTGATACGCTCCTTCAAAGGCTTATCAGATGCAGAATAGAGAATGGAATAAACCACCTCGTCCAACAACGCTTTCTGATATACATAGCGATTCTTGACGATTTCCTGCAACGACTTCTGAGTTTCGTTGATCGAATTCTTATCGCTTCTCAAAATCATCGCCTTAGGCATATTGCCAGGACTAATGGCGATGGTTTTCAGTTCAAAGGATGAATACACCGTACCATCCTTTCCAACTACCGAGTACTGATGCGATTGCTGCACTGTACCATCAGGCATCCCGCTACGAGTACCCGCAGAATCCTTCTTGGCCGCCTTCCGCTCTGTCTCATTGACATCTTTTTCAAGATAGCGCAAGGTTTCATTCAGCTCCAGATTTCTTGAAGCTTGATATAGGGCTCTGTTGACTGATTCGTCAAACTGTTCCTTCTTCATGTTAACCATCTCCTGGATGTAACTCAACTGCAAAAAGAGCAGAGCAAGGAACGAAAAGCCCATAATAATGGCTATGGTCCAAATCGTTTTCTTCTTCATGGGGGCAAAGATAGGAATTTTCTTAATTGGTTAACACAAAACAGTTAATTATTTAATCGGTTTTTAAGCAAATTAACTAAAAATAAATCATTTAGTTTCATATACAAAACTAACACAGACATAAAAAGACGAAAAAGGAGCGTACATATCACATGCACGCCCCCTCATTGGTCATATCAACATAAAATTTTAATTTATATAAGAGAGATAATTCTCAAACTAATGTATTCTTATATATTTCAAATGAATAATTCAATTATTCATCTTCCTTTGCCAACTCAGCCTCGTGCTCAGCAATCAACTTGCCCTGAATGTCGGTAGGAACCAACTCGTAGCTGGCAAACTTGGTTGTAAACGAAGCACGACCACCAGTAATCGAACTGAGAGAAATAGAGTAATTTGCAAGTTCCTTGAGAGGTATCTTAGCACAGAGCTTCTGATAACCTGCCTCAGAATCCATACCCATGATAAGAGCACGACGTCCCTGAAGATCACTCATTACATCACCCATATAGTCGGCAGGAACATAAACTTCCAAATCATAGATAGGTTCAAGAATCTTAGGACCAGCCTGCTTGAACGCATCGCTGAAGGCATGACGTGCAGCCAACATGAACGACAACTCGTTGCTGTCTACAGGGTGCATCTTACCGTCATATACGATTACACGAACGTCACGAGCATAAGAACCTGTCAAAGGACCATGTTCCATACAGTCCATAATACCCTTAAGAATGGCAGGCATGAATCGGGCATCAATGGCACCACCTACAACAGAATTGAGGAATACCAACTTGCCACCCCACTCCAAAGAAACCTCTTCACGACTCTTGATATTCATCTTGAACTCCTGACCGTTGAAAGTGAATGATGTTGGATCTGGCATACCTTCTGCATAAGGCTCAACAATGAGGTGCACCTCACCAAACTGACCAGCACCACCACTCTGCTTCTTATGACGATAGTCTGCACGAGCCTTCTTGGTAATAGTCTCACGATATGGAATACGAGGCTCTCCGAATGTAACGTTGAGTTTCTCGTTGTTTTCCAAACGCCACTTCAATGTACGGAGGTGGAACTCACCCTGACCACGAACGATAATCTGACGCAACTCCTTGCTCTGATCAACAATCCATGTAGGGTCTTCCTGACGCATTTTGATAAGGGCAGCCATCAGCTTCTCTGTATCCTGGGCATTAGCAGCCTTGATAGCACGAGAATACTTAGGGTTAGGATACTTGATGAAATCGAAACGCCACTCAGCACCCTTTCCATTCAAGGTATTGCCAGTCTTCACGTCCTTCATCTTCACGGTACAACCGATATCACCAGCATTCAACTGATCCACAGGTACACGGTTGGCACCAGCGCAGGCATAAATCTGTCCGATACGTTCCTTAGAACCACGGTCGGCATTGGTCAGGTCATCACCACTCTTAATAGAGCCACTCATCACCTTGAAGTAACTTACCTCACCGATATGTGGTTCCATACCTGTTTTAAAGAAATACACACTCTCAGGACCATTGGTATCAGGAGCAATTTCCTCACCACGGGTATTGTGCAACTTAGGCATCTCGCTTACGAAAGGCACCACGTTGCCCAAGAACTCCATCAAACGATGAACACCCATAGACTTACCAGCACAAACACAGAATACAGGGAAGATACTACGGGTAACCAATCCCTTACGGATTCCCTCGCGGAGTTCATCCTCTGTCAAGCTTTCGCTCTCGAAGAATTTCTCCATCAAGCCCTCATCGTTTTCGGCAGCAGCCTCAACGAGTGCTGCATGAAGTTCCATTGCCTTGTCCATTTCCTCCTCAGGAATATCCTCGATGATAGGAGCACCGCCTTCTGGTTTCCAGGAATATTTTTTCATCAATAAGACGTCAATGAGAGCATTGAAGCCAGGACCGGTCTCGATAGGATATTGTATCTGCACACACTTAGGACCATATATATCCTTCATAGTTGCAATGAGGTTATCGAAATCACATTTGTCAGAGTCAAGCTGGTTGACGAGGAAGATGACAGGCTTGCTCAACTTCTCGGTATAACGGAAATTGTTCTGGGTGCCTACCTCTGGACCATATTGACCATTGATAAGGATAACTGCCTGATCGGTTACGTTGAGGGATGTAATTGCACCACCAACGAAATCGTCGCTACCAGGGCAGTCGATGATATTCAACTTCTTGTTGTTCCACTCCACGTGAAAAACGGTAGGGAACACAGAGTAACCATACTCCAGCTCAACTGGGAAGTAGTCGCTCACCGTATTCTTCGCTTCTACAGAGCCTCTACGCTTGATAACGCCTGCTTCAAATAACATACTTTCGGCAAGTGTAGTCTTGCCGCTACCCGCACTGCCCAGCAATGCAATGTTCTTAATCTCATTTGTCTGATATACTCTCATGACGCTTATAGATTTTTAAGGGTTATACATTAAATTTGCTAGTTGTTTTCAACAGTCCAACCATGCGGTTTTTCCGTTTCATGGTACTAAATTACGCTTTTTTTCTGATACTTCCAAAAGTTTTATCGAAAAAGTTGCCTATTTTTAAAACATATTAGTAATTTTGCATTTTGTTAAATATAGAAATTCTCCTTACACCTTATTATATATAAGAAGATAAGGGTAAGCTAGAAGGAATAACTGGAAGTAAAAAAATATGGCTGGATTATACATACATATCCCATTTTGTGAAAGCCGCTGCATTTATTGCGGTTTTTACAGCACTACATCCCTCAAACTAAGGGATGCATACGTAGACGCACTCATCAAAGAAATGTCTCTACGCCCTATTCATCAAGAATTGGAAGAAGGAGAAAAGATAGAAACTGTATATTTAGGAGGTGGTACGCCCAGTCAACTTACGGGCGAACAACTCATCAAATTATTCGATGGAATCAATAAATATCTAGGACATTTCACTCGCGATATGGAAATCACGATGGAATGCAATCCTGATGATATTACAGAAGAGTTTTGCCAAACCCTCAAACAGTTCCCGGTCAATCGCATCAGCATGGGTGCCCAAACTTTCAGCAATGAGCGTTTGCGCTTTTTACACCGTCGCCACAACGCTCAAGAAGTCAGAATAGCCGTAGAACGTCTGCGCAACATTGGCATCAACAATATCAGTATCGACCTCATGTTCGGCTTTCCCGGCGAAAATATCGAGCAATGGACAAGCGACATCCAAGAGGTCATCAGTCTGAATGTGGAACATATCTCAGCATATAGCTTGATGTACGAAGAGGGGACCTCACTCTATCGTTTATTAGAACAGGGGAAAATTGAAGAAATTGATGAAGAGATGAGCCGGAACATGTACGATACACTGATACAACTTCTTACCAAGACTGGCTACGAACATTACGAAATCAGCAACTTTGCCCGCCCAGGCTATCGTTCACGCCACAACAGCAGCTATTGGCACGAAACTCCATACATAGGTATCGGAGCCGCAGCCCATTCATATAAACGCATCCATAAAGGAGGGCAACTTTTTGCCACAAGAAGCTGGAACATAGCTCAACTGGCACAATATATCGAAAAGATAGAACAAGGCACATTGCCATCAGAAAAAGAAGAACTTGACATCAATACCCGATACAACGACCTCATCGCTACTGCCCTACGTACTTCCGATGGCATCAGTATAAAACATGTGGCAGAAGAATTTGGAGAAGAGCTAACCCGTCAACTAACTTCGGAAGCTCAAAAGCATATTGCCCGCGGCCTGATGAAGATAGAGAACGACCACCTCTCGCTCACTCCTAAAGGACTCTATATTTCTGATGATATCATGAGCGACTTCATGATAGTGTAAAAAAGTTGCGACATATTCTAATCCAGAATATGTCGCAACTTATATTATGACCAAGACTCAATTTTGTCTAGACCATATTTCTTATAACGTTCATAATAGAAATTCTTAATAGCATCCAATGCCTGAATCGTAGTCTTTTTCTTTTGCAGATAAGGCTTGACCATCTGAAGTAGCGCAAAAAGCACAACCACAACAAGCAAAACCACGCCCCATGACAGAATTTCACTTTCAAAATTCAATCTAGGCTGAAGTATGATGCCAACAGCTATCGGCAATACAAAGCATACCCAATCCATCGGGGTATCTAAGCGCGTAGACTCAAGATACTCTTCTCTCAAGTTCTTTGGCGATTTCAAAATCAACCTTTTTTGATGCTTTAGCCAATAATCTTCAAACTCTTTTTCCATAATTTTTTCATTTACTGTTCCGCTCATCACCAAAAGAAATTCAATTGATAAAAAACGGAGCTCATAACGCAATCCATTTTGATTAATACTAATTTAAACTTACGGTGAGATCTAAGTTTAAAACATTTACTATAGCTAGACCTCAACTTTCATCTTTTACCTGAAAACGTAATTTCAATATGCAAAATTATCACATTATTTTGAGAACAGCAAATAAACGCCCCTATTTTCATGAATTATTAACGTTTTTTATGCACAAAAAGTGTAGCCTCTCAATAAACACATTCAAAAAGCAACAAAATACAAGCACCTTGACTGCAACTGTCCTCAAAAAGATAACAGAAACGCCATTACCATCCTTTATTGGCTTTTTATCAGAAAAAAGCTGGCAATACCCACTACGAGTATTGCCAGCTTTTATATATTTCAATAAAAGGAATCACCGTTTTATCTTTCATCAAGCGGCTGATAATCAAGCTCACCAAGAATGTTCTTATAAGCTGGACGAATGATACGACGACCCTCAAAGTTGAGTTCCTCGATACGATGTGCAGTCCAGCCCACAATACGAGCCATAGCGAAGATTGGAGTATAAATCTCTTGTGGCAGACCTATCATTTCATAGATAAAGCCACTATAAAAATCGAGGTTTGCACACGCAGGCTTACTTCCTCCACGATGCTCCTGCAAACATTTGATTCCCTCCTGCTCTATCAATTTCAAGAAATTGTACTCATCTTCTCTACCTTTTTCCTTGGCAAGTTCACCAGCCAAGCGCTTCAATTCTACAGCACGAGGATCGCTCAATGTGTAAACGGCATGACCGATACCATAGATAAGTCCCGTCTTATCATAAGCCTCCTTATTGAGCATACGCTTGAGATAAATATCCAATTCGTTTACATTGGTCCAATCCTTGATTGCCTCTTTTAAGTGGTGGAACATATTGATAACCTTGATATTGGCACCACCATGCAAAGGACCTTTCAAACTTCCGATACCTGCTGCGATAGAGCTGTAGGTATCTGTACGAGTAGAAGATGTAACACGCACTGTAAAGGTTGAGTTATTACCTCCACCATGCTCTGCCTGAATAATCAAGAGAAGATCGAGCATACGCGCATCCAGCTCAGAATAGTTCTCATGCTTCATCATGTAAAGAAAGTTCTCTGCAATAGAGAGATTCTCACGAGGATGACGAATATGAAGACTTCTACCCTGCACTGAATGACGGTAAATATTGTATGCATAGGCAATAATCGTAGGGAACTTTGCTATCAGCTCAATGCTTTGGCGCATCAAGTTATCACGACTGATATCATCAGGATTTGGATCAAAAGTGTACATTTCGAGCACACAACGAGCCAAAATATTCATGATATTGCTACCCTCCAATTCAATAATGTGGGTAATTGTACGGTGATCGAGCGGCATATTGTCGTTCAGAAGTTCCTTAAATGCCTCCAGTTCCTCCTTATCAGGCAACTGACCAGAGAGCAGGAGGAAGGCAACCTCCTCAAAACCGAAGCGCTTTTCCTTCAGAAGTGGGCTTACCAGATCATCCAGCTCATAGCCACGATAGTAAAGTTTACCCTCTGTAGGGGTCAACTTGCCATCTGCATCGCGCTCATAACCCACGACATTACCTATATTGGTCAATCCAACCAATACACCAGAACCATCCTCATTACGAAGTCCACGCTTTACATTAAACTTCTTGAATGCCTCTTTATCAATCTTGCATGAGTTTTTAACCTCATCACTCAGCTTATATATTAAATATTCTTTGTTCATGACTACTTGTTTTTTGCAGCAAAATTCAATGCAGAACCAGCCTTGAACCATGCTATCTGTGTATCATTATAGGTATGTTCTACCTCAAAACTATCCTCAGAACCATCTTTATGCTTTAAAGTAACGGTGAGTTTAGAGCCAGGAGCAAACTCCTTCAAACCAGTCAACGAGATACGGTCGTCTTCCTGTACCTTGTTATAATCGTCCTTGTTGCAGAATGTTAGAGCAAGCATACCCTGCTTCTTCAAGTTTGTCTCATGAATTCTGGCAAAACTCTTAGCCAAAATCACCTTTACATTCAGGAAACGAGGCTCCATAGCGGCATGTTCACGAGAAGATCCCTCGCCGTAATTATCCTCTGCCACCACGATGCTGCTGATTCCCTGTGCCTTGTAAGCCTTAGCTGCTGTAGAAACCTCAACATAATCGCCATCCAACTGGTTCTTCACCTTATTACTTTCACCGTTGAAGGCATTCACGGCTCCCATCAGAAGGTTGTCTGAAATATTCTGCAGATGTCCACGGAACTTCAACCAAGGTCCAGCCATAGAAATATGGTCTGTGGTACACTTTCCTTCCGTCTTGATAAGTAAAGGCATGTCTACCAAATCCTTACCATCCCAAGGAGCAAAAGGAGCCAGTTTCTGAAGACGATTGCTGTCTGGAGCAATAACTACCTCTACATTTGCATTTTCTTCACTTGGAGCAATGAATCCCTTGTCTTCTACGGCAAATCCCTTTGGAGGGAAAGTAAAGCCTGTAGGAGCATCGAGCTTCACGCTATTGCCATCCTTGTCCAGCAAAGTATCGGTAGCAGGATTGAAATCCAATCTGCCAGCAATGGTCAGAGCCACCGTAAGTTCAGGACTTCCAATGAAGGCAAACGTATTAGGGTTACCATCAGCACGACGGCGGAAGTTTCTATTAAAAGAGGTAACAATAGCATTCTTGCGAGTATTGTCTTCTGTATGACGCTTCCACTGTCCGATGCAAGGACCGCAGGCATTGGTCATGATAAGAGCTCCAATCTTCTTAAAGTCATCAAGGATGCCATCACGCTCGGCAGTATAGCGAATCTGCTCAGAACCAGGATTAATGATTAGCTGACCTTTCACTTCAATACCCTTCTCATAAGCCTGACGAGCCACGCTAGCCGCACGGGCAAGATCCTGATAAGAAGAGTTGGTACAACTACCTACCAAACCTACTTCTACCACCATAGGATAATCATTGGCAGGACCTTTAGCCTTCATGTGAGATATTGGCGTTGCTGCATCTGGAGTGAACGGACCATTCAAATGAGGCTCCACCTTAGAAAGGTCTATTTCTACAATCTGGTCATAGAAAGCAGAAGGATTAGCCAAAACTTCATCATCTGCACGGAGTTCTTCCGCATTCTGCTGTGCGAGAGATGCAATTTCTTCACGACCCGTCTTACGCAGATATTCACCGGCATTCTGGTCGAATGGGAAGATAGAGCAAGTAGCACCCAACTCAGCACCCATGTTACAGATAGTTGCCTTACCTGTAGTAGAGATACTATCCAATCCCTCACCAAAGTATTCGAGAATAGCGTTGGTACCTCCCTTTACGGTAAGAATACCAAGAATTTCAAGAATCACATCCTTAGGAGTTGCCCATCCTGAAAGCTTACCGGTCAGATGAACACCGATAAGACGAGGCATCTTGAGTTCCCAAGGCTGACCGGTCAACACATCCACAGCATCAGCACCACCTACACCAACAGCTACCATTCCTAAGCCACCGGCATTAGGAGTATGGGAATCGGTACCCACCATCATACCTCCTGGGAAGGCGTAGTTTTCGAGTACTACCTGATGAATGATACCTGCACCAGGTCCCCAAAAACCGATATGATATTTCTGAGATACGGACTTCAAGAAATCGTAGACCTCTTTATTTGTCTTGCAAGCCTCAGGAAGATCGATGTTAGCACCCACATCAGCGCGAATCAAATGATCACAATGTACGGAAGCAGGCACAGCTACCTTATCCTTACCCGCATTCATGAACTGCAAGAGTGCCATCTGCGCCGTAGCATCCTGCATCGCCACGCGATTAGGTCGGAAGTCAACATATTCTACACCTCTTTTATATGGTCGCAACTGAGTCGGGTCGAAAAGATGCGCAAAAAGCACCTTCTCGGCATAAGTAAGAGGTCGTTTCACTGTAGCCTTTGCTTGGGCTACACTCTCCGAATACGAAGCATAAAAGCTTCTCAGCATTTCAATGTCCAGTATCATCTTATTCACTAATTATTATTTATTACCACATTCATGAATGCAATCTTTTCTACAAGAATATGCATTACATCGAATTATTTGTTTGCAAAATTACAAATTTTTCTGCAATTAGTAGCACTTTTTATTAAAAATTTAGCATTTTGATACCGCATTTCTTGTTTTTTGATAAATTTGTTGCATATTTATGCCATTTTCATCAACAATCCACTTCAAAACAACAAATTCTAAGAGAAAAATAAGGAAAAACAAAAAATAGTAAGAAAAGAAAAAGAAAAAGCAAAAAATATTTGGAGCATTCCACTTTATTTATTACTTTTGCACGTAATATGAGAATAGACATTATAACAGTATTACCAGAGATGCTGGAAGGATTCTTCGGCGAATCAATCCTGGCACGTGCGCAGAAGAAGGGTCTTGCAGAGATTCATCTTCATAACCTGCGCGACTATACATTAGATAAATGGAAACGAGTAGATGACTATCCTTACGGCGGAAGTGCTGGCATGGTAATGCAATGCGAACCTATCGACCGATGCATTGCTGCACTAAAAGCCGAACGCGACTATGACGATGTCATATACGTTTCACCCGACGGCGAAACTTTCAACCAGAAGATTGCCAACGAGATGTCCATGCTGGGCAACCTCATTATTCTGTGTGGTCACTACAAGGGAATCGACCAACGTGTACGCGACCATCTCATCACAAGAGAAATCAGCGTAGGCGACTATGTGTTAACGGGTGGTGAATTGGCTGCGATGACGATTGTGGATGCAACGGTTCGCCTAATTCCAAATGTTCTTGGAAAAGAAGCGAGTCACCAAGATGATTCGTTCTCATCTGGTTTGCTCGAGTTCCCACAATACACTCGTCCTTATGACTTCAGAGGTATGAAAGTTCCTGATGTTTTGATGAGTGGTCACCATGAAAATATTCGCAAATGGCGAATTGAACAAAGTCTTCGTAAGACTTTAGAGCGTCGACCGGATTTGTTGGAAGATCATGCTCTTACAAAAGAAGAAGAGGCTATTTTCCGCAAGATTCTCAAAGAGAGAGACGCGCAAGAATAGAATATGTGATATAATAGAGGACATGCAGGCTGTATGTCTCTTTATTTTTGGGGAGGTTTTATGCGAACGAAGGAAGTCCTTCTTCTGTCTTATCAGGAAAGTTGGAAAGATGATTTTGAGAAGATTGCCAAAGAGCTTAAAACTGCTCTAGGTGACTTAATTCTTAAAATAGAACATGTGGGAAGTACTTCTGTTCAAGGACTTTCGGCAAAGCCAATTATTGACATCGATTTGGTGATTGCTATAGACACAGATTTGTCTGAGGTGATTCAAAAATTAGCAGCGATTGGTTATGCTCATGAGGGAAATTTGGGGATCGAAGGTAGAGAAGCTTTTGCTTACTCAGGCGAA
>OLVV01000985.1_pt1 | contig 12254 bp, 7 predicted proteins | sample 1673581 | NCBI WGS metagenome assembly OLVV01 (sample SAMEA103958116, study PRJEB25191) | human gut metagenome | biome: human-associated habitat [ENVO:00009003]; feature: intestine environment [ENVO:2100002]; material: feces | place: Germany | collected 2013/2015
TCAAATCCATCACGTCGCTGCGCATCAGCACCTGCGGCAGCTCATCGCGCGGGTCGCGGCCGGGACGGGACAGCTCCGCCGCAATGTCGCGCAGGGTCGGTTCGCCCACATTCAGCTGCTTCGCCAGCGCCGCGAACCCCTCCGCGTCCGCCAAGGTCAGCAGCTTGCCGACCGCCTCCGCCGGGGTGAGCGAAAAGTGCTTCAAAAGGGCGCGCGCCGCGTCGTAACTCTCCGGGTGAACGCCTGTGTTCTCTATCAAGTCCTTGCCGCCGGGAATGCGCAGGAAGCCTGCGCACTGTTCAAAGGCTTTCGGCCCAAGGCGCGGCACTTTCTTCAGCTGCGCACGGGTCGTGAACGCTCCATTTTCCTCGCGGTACGCCACGATGTTCTTCGCGACGGTCGTGTTGATGCCCGCGACGTAACTCAGCAGCGACACGCTCGCCGTATTCACGTCCACGCCGACGCTGTTCACACAGTCCTCGACCACGCCGCCCAGCGCCGCGTCCAGTTCCGCTGCTTTCAGGTCATGCTGATACTGTCCTACGCCAATCGCCTTCGGATCGATTTTGACCAGCTCCGCCAGCGGATCCTGCAAGCGCCGCGCAATCGACACCGCCGAACGCAGGCTGACATCAAACTGCGGGAACTCCTCCGCCGCCAGCTTCGACGCGGAATACACCGACGCGCCCGCCTCGCTGACGACCATGTATTTGAGCGCGTCACCCAGCGCCAGCTCCTTCATCACCTCGACGAAGAACTGCTCTGTCTCGCGCCCCGCCGTTCCGTTGCCGATGGCGACGATGCCGACGTGATGCTTCTGGATCATGCGCTTGACGGTTTCCTTCGCCTGCGCAACCTTGCCGTGGCTGGGCAGCGGGAAAATGACGCCCGTATCCAGCACGCGCCCGGTTTCGTCCACAACCGCGACCTTGCAGCCCGTGCGGATGCCGGGGTCAAGCCCCATCGCGACCTTCCCGCGCACCGGCGGCTGCATCAGCAGCGGGCGCAGATTCAGCGCGAACACGCGAATCGCCGCTGCACTCGCCTTGTCGGTCAATTCCGCGCGCAGTTCCGTGTCCAGCGACGGCGCAATCAGCCGCGTATACGCGTCGTCGCACGCCTGCGCGACGTACTTGCACGCCGGACTGCCCGTCTGCTGCACAAAGCCATAGCGCACGAGCTGCTGCGCCTTCTCCTTGTCCACGTCCAGCGCGACTTTGAGGAAGCCCTCCTTCTCCCCGCGGTTCATCGCCAGCACCCGGTGTGACGGCATCAGGCGCAGCGGCTCGCGGTGGTCGTAGTACATGCGGTAGGTGCTGTCCTCGTCTTTCGCCGCGACCGTCGCGACCATCGCCGTTTGATGGTAGTACGTTTTGAGCTTCGTGCGGACGGCGGCATCGTCGCTGACGACCTCGGCGATAATATCCATCGCGCCTTGCAGGGCATCCTCCGCCGTTTCGACGCCCTTCTCCGCGTTCACATAGCGCAGGGCGATGGTTTCCGGCGCCATCATGTTCCGCTGCTGGAGCATCAGCGCGTTCGCGAGCGGCTCCAGCCCCTTCTCCTTGGCAATCGACGCGCGGGTACGGCGCTTCGGGCGGTACGGGCGATAGATATCCTCCAATTGCGCCAATGTCTCGGCAGCATCGAGGTCGCTTTGCAGCTTCTCCGTCCAGACATCTAACTTTTGCAGGCTTTCACTGATTTCCTGCCGACGCGCTTCGAGCGCCCGCAGCGCCGTCAGCCGTTCGCTGATTTCACGCAGCTTCTGGTCATCCAGCGACCCGTGCTGTTCCTTGCGGTAACGCGCGATAAACGGCAGCGTGCAGCCCTCGTCAAGCAGGCGAATGACGGCGTCGATTTGCCACGGGGCGGTTTGGAACTCCTGACAGAGCGTTTGTGTGATAGTCATGTCCTCACCTCAAATAATGATGCCTTCCAAATGATCCACCTCATGCTGAATCACCTGCGCGGTGAAACCAGAGAACCGCTGCACATGCCGTTGCAGCTGCTCATCCTGATATTCCATCAAAATCTGCTGATACCGCAAACACGGGCGCTCGCCGTCCAGCGACAAGCACCCCTCCTGCGCTGCGAAGGGAATCTGGCGATCCGTGATGACCGGATTAAGCATCACCAGCACGGTTTTCCCCGCCATCACCGCAATGATGCGCTTGCGGACGCCAATCATGTTCGCCGCCATGCCGACGCACTCGTGCGCATGGGCGCGCAGGGTATCCGCGAGGTCACGCGCAACGGGCAAATCCTCCGCCGTCGCCATCTGACTCTTGCAGGACAGGAACATCACATCTCTCACAATCGGCTGAATCATTGCTTCTTCACCACCACGCCGCCAGTTTTCCAGATGCTTCTTTCGGGCACTTCACCACGCACGCAGCTCAGCGGGTAGATTTGGCTCTCCCGCCCGATAACCGTGCCGGGGTTCAGCACGCTGTTGCAGCCGACTTCCACATAGTCGCCAAGCATTGCCCCCATTTTCTTCAAGCCGGTTGCCATGCTTTCGCCTGCGCCGCGAACCGTCACCAGCGTCTTGTCGCTCTTCACGTTGCTGGTAATCGACCCTGCCCCCATGTGGCTGCAATAACCGAGGATGCTGTCGCCGACGTAGTTGTAGTGCGGCGTCTGTACATGGTCGAAAAGAATCACGTTCTTCAGCTCCACAGAGTTGCCGACCACACAGGCTGCCCCTACCAGCGCACTGCCGCGGATGAACGCGCAATGCCGCACTTCCGTCCGCGCGCCGATGATGCAGGGCGCACCCAGATACGCCGTCGGCGCAACCGTCGCGGTTTTGTGCACCCAGACGTGCTCGCTGATTTCGGTGTATTCCGCCGGGTCAAGCGCCGCGCCGATGCGCAGGATTTCCGCCTTGATGCCCGCAAGCGCCTCCCACGGATAGGTAAACTGCCGCAGATAATCCGCCGCCAATGTGTGGTTAAGGTCGTAAAGCTGTTCGATTGTCAGCATAATTTGCCTCCTATTTATTATGTTGATTGCTTTTTCGCCCTGCGCCGCCGAATCAGCCAGAGCATAAACATCGCCAGCAGCAGCCCCGCCAGCGCGCCCGATGAATCCAGCAGCACATCCTGCCACTTGCCCGTACGCCCGGCAACGAAAAGCTGATGGATTTCGTCCGTCGCGGCATAGAGCGTACATCCCGCCCATGACAGCCAGTGCCAGCGGGCGCAGTAGCTGTCCAGCAGCAGCGTCAGCAGCATTCCCAAGAGCGTATACTCCAAGAAATGCGCCGTTTTCCGCACGGCAAAATCCACCTGTGCATACAGCTTCCAGTACGCCTGCCCCGTCAGTCCCTGCCGTTGCGCCAGAGAATCTGTAATTGGGCGGGCAATTTTACCGCTGATGCTGCCGGACTGCACGCCTTCCTGTGCCGAGAAACCGAACATCAGCAGCAGCAGGGACAGCGTAATCAGCCAGAGGATAGCACGATAAAGGTGTATTTTCCAGTTCAAGTTTGCTTTCCTTTCCTGCGGCGAAAGTAACGCCGTGCTTGTTTATTTCGCGCTCCACCCCGTCAATTCCTGCCGGATTGCACGGATTCCACGAAAAAAGGGCTGCCCGTTGCAGACAGTCCTTTTGTTGGATTATTTCACGCGCTCGCAGTACACCGCCACGCGTTTTGTGCCGCTGAGGGTGCAGGTCACAAGCGTCAGGTCATAGCCGGAATGGGCAATTTCGTTCGCATCGTTGGGGGAAATCGTGTTTTTCTCCCGCACAACGTAGCGGAAAACGTTATTCTCCATGTCCGTGAAGGTAACGGTTGCGTCCAGCGCCAAGCTGCTCAGCTTGCCAAAGTGGTAGGTGTGCGCAATAATAGCGAGGTTGTCCGCGTAGGCACTGCCGGAATAGCGGCACGGCGACACGCTCAGGTTCTCGTACGACCAGTTGCGCTGCACCGGCACTTTCAGCCCCAGCGACGGAATGGACAGCGTGCCGATGTACTCGTGCCCATTGACCTTCTCGCCCGGCATTTCGATTTCCGGCACGCGCTCGTAGAGCTTGCCCGTCGGCGCGGGCGTGGGTGTCGACGTGGGTTCGGGGGACGGTGTCGGTTCAGGCGTTTCGGTCGGTTCGGGGGATTCCGTCGGCATGGGCGTTTCGGTGATTTCCGGCGTGCTCGTCGGATTTGATGTCTGCGCGGCATCCGGCGTGCTCGTCGGCTTCGGCGGGTTCGTCGCAGTCCCTGTCGTCGGCGTGCTCGTCGGCTTCGGCGGATTCGTCGCAGTCCCTGCCGTCGGCGCACTCGTCGGCTTCGGCGGATTCGTTGTAGTCCCTGCCGTCGGCGCGTTTGTCGGATTCGGCGGATTCGTCGCAGGATTCGCCGTTGCGGGCGCATCCGTCACAGGGGTGTTCGTGGCGGTTACGTCATCACGCGGAATGCCGGTCGTCAGTGCGTCAGTTACGGAGGGCGTGGATGCTGCCGGGGTATCCACTGCAGTGGCATCCGCCGTCGGCGCGTCGGTTATCGGCGCATCCGTCGCGGGTGCGTCCGTCGGCATCATCGTCGCGGTGATTACGGGCGGTGCAGCGGTTTGCTGCGATTCCATCTGCCGCTGAATGCGAATCTGCTCCAGCGCCATCAGCGCATCATCCGACTCCTGCTGCGCGCGGCTGGCATCCCACTGGTTGTAGCCCACCAGCGCCAGTGCCGCCAAAATCAGCACCAGCCCCAGCGTCATCAGCAAATTGCCCTTACGGTTCTTCATGCTCTTGGCTCCATTTCCGGTGCAGAATCCAGCCAATGACGAACAGAATCATGCCCGCACCCGCCAGAATCGGCACCGGCCACCACAGTTGCCCCGTTTCGGGAATCGGGGCGGTCGGGGTCGGCGTGACCGTGCGGCGGTTGGTAATCACATACACGCCGTTTTCGATGGAATATTCCGGCTCATAGTACACATCAGACCCCAGAATCTCGTTGAGGGTGTACACATGGTCAGCCGGCAAATCCTTGAAGATATGATGCCAGTTGTTTTCGCTGTTCAGAATCACCGTGTCGATATGCTGACCGTCCTGCATCAGATGAATTTCAATCTGCACAGGGCGATATGTGCCGCGGTTGTCGTCGTCCCACACCTTGACGCACTCAAGGTCAATCAGCGCGGGTGAACGTTCCAGCTTGATGGTGGAGAGGACATCGTACTGCCACTCGTCGTCCACATTGCGCGTCGGCACAGAGGTCAGGAAGGACTGGAAACTGTACGCCCAGCCGCCGATGATAACCGGCGTGCCGGAAACAAGGTACAGACCGGGGTTCAGACCCGTAAATGTTACTCTGCCGTTTTCGTCCGTCGTGCCGGTGAAATCAGGCGTTTCGGACGCGGTGAGGGCTTTCATCGCTTCGGACGCGGCTGCCCAGTCCGCCGCGTTCTTCAGCGCGTTAATGTCGATATTCAAGGTGCTGTACGGGCTGCGCAGGGCGAACCGAGCGTCCGCGTCCATGTCCGCCACCTGATACAGCTGGAAGGTCACGCCAGGCAGGTGCGCATCATCCTCGTTGTCATCCGCCTGAATGGCGAACGTCAAGGGGTGCGTCAAATCCACCCGTTCAAAGGCAAGCGCGCAGGGCGCAAGCATAAGGCAGCACAATGCTGTCAGCAGGACAAGCGCCAGCAGGCGCGAGGGTTTGCGGCTCATCACGACCGCTCAGCTCCTTTCCGCTTCTTGTGTTTCGGGCTGGTTGTTACCAGCATGAGAATGAGGAGAATCAGCAGCATCGGCGCGGCGACAATCGGCGCGACGATGTAGGGGTCAATCACGAGTGCGTCCGCGGAGATGCGCACGGATAGCTGCGCAAGCGACGTTTCGACCCGGTGTCCGCGGACAAGCAGCCGGTGCGAGTTAATGCCGTAGGGTGTGCAGGTGACGAGCGTGCACAAATCCATGCCGTCATAGATTTGCAGTGCGCTGACGTCATGCGGCTCAACAATGAGAATTTGGTCGATTTCATAGGTCAGCACCTTGTCCAGCACGCGGAGGGTGAAGGTATCGCCGTAGGTGAGCTGGTCAAGGTTGGTAAAGAGCTTGGCGGAGGGCAGCCCTCGATGCGCCGAGAAGGCGGAATGCGTCCCCGGTTCGCCAGTCGGCAGGCTTGTGCCCTCAATGTGACCGACGGCGACCTGAAGCACGTTGGCGTTCGTCGAGTGATACAGCGGCAGCGTCACGGCAATCTGCGGGATCTCAATCACCCCGATGATGCCCGAACCGCCGACATTCATCACCGCGTCGTACTCCTCGCGCTCCTCGTCGGTCATGATCAAGCGATCAACGGTGGACTGTGCGCGGAGTTTTTCGTTATAAGCGTTTGCCGCCGCCCAATCCGCTTCGTAATCCTTCTTGGACTCCTGCTCCACCACCGTGTTGTAGGTGGCTACGGCACGCGACTGGTGGAAGGAATTGTAGAAATCCGACACGGACGGGTACAGAAGGAGCGCTAGACCCACAAACAGCACCACAAACAGCAAAATGGTTGTCATATTGCGCTTCATGAGCCGCCTCCTTTCTGCAAACATGCTTCATTTTCCCACTTGGGAATGCCGGGCGGCGGCATTGCGCGCACCGCCCGGCAGGGGTTTCATCAGAACATGGGGATGTTCAACGAATTGCGGGAGAGAAATTAGATTTCGTCCGCTTCGGCCTTGCGGCGAACGATGAGGATGAGCGCCGCGCCCACGAACATCATGCCGCCCAGCACGTAGAAGATGGTCGTGCCGATGCCGCCGGTCTCAGGCAGGGTCGCGCCGGACTTGTTGACGAGCTTGTTGTTCATCGTAGAAGCCGCCGTGAGTTCCATGGATGCGCTTGCGCCGCCAGCAGCTTCCTTGTGGTCTGCCGAAATCGTGATGGTGACAGGATCCAGCGGATTATAGGTAGCAGGAACCGTGGTTTCCTTCAACGTGTACGTGCCGTGATCCAGACCGATGATGTTGAACGTACCATTGGCTTCCGTAATCATTTCATTGTTTGCGACATCCGTATAGGTATCATTCGGCTTCGTGGTGCCTGCGACAACGTAATTGCCAGCGGCATCCTTCCACAGCGGAACAACACGATCATTTTGGTCATAAAGCGTGAAGCCAGCGCCTTCCAGTTCGTTGCCTGCCTCAGCCGTGTTCGCATACTTCGTGTTGTTCACAACATAGGTGAAGAGCCACACATGGTCTTCCGGCGTTTTGCCCATGCCATCAGCATTGGGGTTGTTGGAGTATTCCAAATCGACGCTGTTCTTGTTGTCCGTGCTGTTGGCGCTCGCGTTGAAGACCTGCGCTTCTTCGTTCAGATACGCCGTGTAAACGACCTCAACCGTAATCTTGTCCGTAACAAGGATGCTGGTGTTTTCTTTCATCACCTTTTTCAGGTCTTCGATTGTGAGCGTCCAAGACGGCTTATCCTGATTTTCACCAACCTTGCCTGCGCCCTTCTGACCAGCCGTTGCAGTGCAAACATAATCGGTATCTTTCAGTGCGATGCCGTTCACCTTCACAGAATCAATCTGAACGAAGGTAATGCCCTTGGACATGGTGTCGTTGAAGACCAGCTTGTACGTCGGATAGTCATTATAATCCGCATTGACCGGAATGGTTGCGACCAGACGGAACTTGAAGTTCTCAAACAGCGCATGGTCGGCACTCTCGCCCCAGCCTTCCGGATTCACTTCTCCGCCGTTCTTTTCGGCATCGCCAACTTCGTCCTGCACCTGCTTGTCCACAGAGGGCTTTTCAGACTTTGCAGTCGCAACGATGTCCTGATCCAGCACCTTTACAATCAGCAGCGTGGCAGCGCCGTCCTTGCCTTCCAGCTTTGCCTGATTGTCCCGCACAAGGTAATAGCCGGGGGTCAGCTTCTTGCTCGTGCCGGGGGCTGCTTTGGTGGAAGCGAACGTATCAACCGGAGTGGAGTCAGCATTCCAGTACTTCGTGATTTCAGCCAGCTTTTCCTGATTCGTGCCCGAAACAGCTTTCAGAGCATCCAGAACAGCGTCCGGAACAGGGTCGCCAGTCCTGACCGCATCAGTATCGTTCTTGGCATTTGTGCCCCACTTGACGCTCGTCAGCACCTTTACTCCTGCATTTGTTTCAACATCAGCAGTGAAAATCTGGTACACTTGGTATTCGTGATCCACATCGTCCTTCGGGTTTACCGTAATCGTAAAGCCTTCCGCGTCAGTAGACGGATTTTCCACTTCCGTTGCGCCTGCGACAGTGACCATGCTCAGCACGAGCATCATGGCCAGCAGAATTGCCCAAAACTTTTTCATGGTTTTTCTCCTTTTCGTTGTCGTTTTTCATTCATTGGGAAACGTTTTTCGGGGATTACCGGGGTTGCCTACGTCGGGAGGTCTCCTGACGTATAGCTGCTATGCTTTTTTCATTCCTCCTCCCGTCGTTTTTTTCCCCATGTTTATACAAGGGCTTTCGCCCGCGTATACGGATTGAGAATCCCCCGGAAGGGGGCTGCCGACTGCTCAGCAGCCTTCCCTCCGGCGTTTGATTTCCTGCCCCAGCAGCAATGCCGCCGCTGCCATCAGCAGCAGACCGCCCGCCGTGTACGGCAGTGTACCGATGCCGCCCGTCTCGGGCAGCGTGTAGGTAATGGGTGTGTTCGTAATCTGGAAGACGCGATTTTCGCTGTTCGCGGGAATCGGCGCGGTGTTCGTGGCGTTCGGGTCGTCCGTCACCAGCTGCCAGCCGCTGCCCACCGGGGTCTGCTCTTTGGCGTAGTAGCGGTAGATGTTGCCCTCCGCGTCATACGCCGGGAGATTGTACCACTTGTAGCCCCACCAGATGTTTTTGCTGCCTTCCGGCGCGGTGTATTCAACCACTTCGCCAAACTGCCAGCCATCCAGATTCTTCGCGACGACCTTCCCCGCTTCCGCGTCCCAGCCAAGGGTAACGGTCGCGATGATCTTGTCGCCGTCCGCCGCCGCTTCCGCGGTGGTCTGCTTGAGCGTCAGCGTGATGTCCGGGAGGTTCGCGGGATTCAGCGTGAACTGATTGTCCAGCGACGTCCAGACCTTGCGGGCGCTGACGTCGGTCAGGGTGTTGGTGACGGTGAGTGTCTTGACGTTCAAGTTGATTTCCGGCCGTTCGCCGTTCGTCGGGGCAGAAGCCGAATGAACTTCGTTGCCTTCCGCGTCCACTTCCTTGACGTAGTAGTACCATTCGCCGCTTGCGCCTGTATCCTTGTCGAACCAGTAGCGCGGCAGGCGGGTCAGCGTCAGCGTTGCGGCGTCGGTCGGCGTATTCGTGCCGACCGTCAGCTTCACGGTGCCGTCCGGCAAGATCGTCGCGTCCATGTTCGCTTCCAGCGCGCCCAGCAAGGGCGTGTAGCGTTCGTGTTGGGGAAGACCAGCGCCGTCACGCTTTTCGCGCCAGATTTGCAGGTACACGACGGTATTGCTGACATTCAGCGGCAGTTCGCTTTCGCTGCCTACGGGGAAATACGCCTGCTTGAACTGCTTGGTGATTTTCAGCTTCGTCGGCGTGTTGGTAATTGTGCCGATTTCGTTGAAGCCCAGCTCCAGCTTGCCGTCCGGCAGGTTGTTCAGGTAGCCCGCCAGCTCCACTTCGCGGATGATGAAGGACGCACTGCCGTAGCCCGGCAGATTCCGGATGGTCACGCGCCACGGTTCATCCGCCTTCGCCAGCCCCGACACATGCAGGTAGGGCGCGCCGTTAATCTGCACCAGCTCCGCCGTGAGCGAACTCGGCGTGCAGATAACGTTCTTCAGGCTGAAGTAGCTCTTTTCCAGCAGGTTTTCCGTTTTCCACTGCGTGGAGTAGACTTCCTGATACTTCATCATGACTTCAAGGTAGATGTCCTGCATCATGCCCTCTTCGCCGAACGTGTCCGCGTCCGCCCATTGCTTGACAATGCTGATGCTCTTGGGCACGTTGGTGATGGTCACGTTGTTTTCCGTCGTATCCTTGAAGGTGATGTAGAGAGTCGAGCCGACGAGTTCGCTTTCATCCGCCGTCATCACCGGCGTGTAGCGGTCCAGCGTGTCGTTGCCGACGCTCGTGCTTTCGAGGATGTAATAGCGGTACTTGCGCAGGCTGCCGTCGGGATTGAGGGTCGTGTCGTACAACGGCAGGTTGTCGATGGTCAGCTTCCAGCCGTTTTCCGCCGACAGGACGTAATTCTGCTGGAAGGGGTCATAGCACCAGTTGTAGTGCACCACGCCGTCCGAATCCGTCCAGTTTTCGCCCCAGACGTTGCGGAAGAGCGAAATCGACACCTGCTTGATGTCCAGCGGGTTCTGTGCGCCGTCGTACTCCACTTCTTCCGCCCACTGCTTCACAATGTTGAGCTTGCCGGTCTGCACGTTGGTGATGGTCGCGCTTGCGTCCGCGATGGTGACTAAGAAGCTTCCTTCCATTTGTGACGAAGAGGCTTTGAACGCATCCTTTGCCTTGATTGGCTCGCCAGCCGAATTGAGTTCAAGGACGTCGCCCACTTCTTTCGGCCAGTTCTCCGAGAAGGTGTAAACAGGCATCGTACCGTTCACAGGGGCTTCCGTCAGCTCATAGGTGTAAACATGCGCCGTGTAAATAGAGCCGTCCGGATTATACTCAACATCGTACGCTTGCAGCGGTTGCGTTGTCGTCCAGTTTCCATTCGCATCCGGCATTATTTCAACGGTACTCGGATTGGGGTCGTAAGTTATCCACCCTTTTGTTTTATCCCATGAATGCGTTGTCTCAGTCAAGTTGAGCGTAACCTTTTCCGGCTTCTCGTTGACATTGACCCATTCTTTCGTCAAATTGAGGTTGAGATTTCCCACTTCATACCCCGGCAGGTTCTTCGCGTGGATGTTCGCCGTTCCGCCGTCCGCAGGCTGGTTCACCGCACCGGTTGTTTTCTTGACAAGCGTAGCGTCGCCTGTGTAGCTCACCTGATACAGATACGGGTTTAGCGCACCATTAATCGTTTCGTACCCCTCTACGATGTAATAGTAGTACGGCTTCTTCTGCGCTTCGCCGTTCTCATTCACCGTAAAGTAGTACTTCGGCAGGTTGTTGAACTCCCAGACCGGTTCTTCGCCGCCCTCCGTCCAGTTTTTCGTGACGTAGGTGTACTGCTGATCAGCCGTCTTGATGGGATTGCCATTTCTGTCAAAGGTGAGCTGCTTTTTCGCCTGAATCAAGCAGAACGTCAGCTCATTCCTGTCGCGGAAGCGCGCCCAAGTCTTGTCCACCTTGACGTTGAACCGCTCGACGTAGTAGTTCTTTTCGGTCACTTCCGGGAGCGTGTCCGTCAGCGGCTGGCGGTAAATTTCCTTGATATCGGTCAGTGCCGCGTCTGTGAAGTAGTCCTCCGGCTGCTGCGGGAAGTCCGCAGGCAGATGCTGCGTGCCGAAGTAGCCGTCAATCGCCGCTTCCGACACCTCGTAGGTGTACGCCCACGCGGATTTCACCGTGCCGTCGGCGTTGTATTGCGCATAAACCGACTGCGTTTCGTTCCATTCTGCCCAAAGCGCCGTGTACGTTGCTGTGGTGTCCAGCTCGATCGTCTTTGCGGTGGGCGTTTCCGCTGTCCAGCCCGTATCCGGGGCATAGACATGGCGGGTGCGCGTCACGGTAATCTTCGCCTTCGTGCCTTCCGGCGTGGGCTTGTCCGCGGGATTGCCGGAAGCATCCAGCCACTGCTTCGCCACGTTGAAGCGGTACAGACCTTCCTTCTCGCTCGTCAGCTTGTTGTTCGTCACGGTGACGGTGGTGCTGGTGTTCGCATCGCCCTCCGTCGTCACGAAACCGTCCGCCGGGCTATAGCTGACGCTGAACGGGAGGGTGGCTTCGTTTTGGTACTTGACCTCCTCCACCTTGTAGCGGTAGCTTTGCCTGATGGGCTGATTCTGCTCGTCGAAGCCCGTCACAGCGTACTTCGGGAAAGTGCCGAACACGACCTTGCTTGTGTTCAGGCTGCTGATGCTCATGACCCTCGTGACCGCTTGGAAGCTGTCGTCCGCGACCCACGCGCCGTTCTCCTGCTTTTCGCGGGTCAGGCGGAAGGTCAGCGTATCCTGCATGTTTTCAGGCTTCGCGCCTTCACCCCAGCGCTTCTCGGCTTCGATGGTCAGCTTCGCGATCTCGTAGTTCCGCAGCGTCGCCGTGCCGCGTGCGTTCTGCGTGTCCGCCTTCGGATTGGCGGGATTCCCGTCCGTGAAGTACTCGCTCGGGTGCTGCGGGAGACCGCTGTATGCCAGCTGGCAGTAG
>OLVV01000997.1_pt1 | contig 12154 bp, 9 predicted proteins | sample 1673581 | NCBI WGS metagenome assembly OLVV01 (sample SAMEA103958116, study PRJEB25191) | human gut metagenome | biome: human-associated habitat [ENVO:00009003]; feature: intestine environment [ENVO:2100002]; material: feces | place: Germany | collected 2013/2015
AAATACATCGTTTTTCTTTTGACTTTTCACTCGCCTTTCACTATATTTGCATGACATACGCCGGCCTGCAATTGCGTAACGCCGGCGGCAGCACCTTAAATATTTATATCTGTGCAAAACAAAATGATAAACGAATTGTCAATACTTATACCCGTCTATAACGACAGTGCCGTGGCGCTTGTCAGTGTGCTCCACTCGCAGGCTGAAGCCATAGACGGTCTTGAATATGAGATTCTCGCAATAGACGACGGAAGCACCAACGAGGCCGTGATAGCCGAAAACAGGGCGATAGACGGCCTTTCTCACTGCCGCTACGTTATTGACCGCCACCACGACTGCCGTGCAGCCATGCGCAACAATATGACGTCTAAGGGCAAATATGAGTGGCATCTGATGGTCGACGCGCGCCTCAGTCTGGTCTACGACGACTTTCTGCTGCGCTATCTCAGCAGCGGAGCTCAGCGCGGCGAGGCTGTGTGCGGCGGCGTGTGTGTTGACGGAGGGGCAGATTCGGCAAGACTATATAAGGAGAACCTGCGCTTCAGATATGAGAAATTTGAGGAGAAAAACCATTCGGTTGAGGTGAGAAACAGGCTGCCATACAATTCGTTCCGCACGACAAACTTCTTTTATCACCGCTCCGTTCTTGAGCGTGTGCCTTACGACGAAAGGATAAAGGGCTACGGATATGAGGACGTGATGCTTGGCCGTGCGTTCCGCAACAGCGGCATCGTGGTAAGGCATATAGACAATCCTGTGGCTTATACGTGCTTTGAGGGCAACGCGGCTTATCTGAAGAAGATAGAGGAAGCCATGCTCACTCTGCATCAGTTTGCAGGCGAACTAAAAGACTATTCGCCGCTGCTCGGCATGGTGGGCAGGCTGAGGTCGATGCACGTGCTGTGGCTTGTCAGGCTGTTCCACCGGCTGTTCAGCGGCGCCGAACTGCGCAATCTGCGTGGCAATAAGCCGTCGTTGGCAGTATTCAAGCTCTACAAGCTGGGCTTCTTTGCCTGCATCTGACATGCTCCGAAGGCTGCCATGAGCGTGATGCAGAACGGCAGCGAGGCGTCAAGATAGGTTATGTCGTATGCCGAATTGAATATGTCGGTCCAGTTGCCGTACACATACATATTGTGTCCGTATGCCAGCACGGGCACGAGGATAAGCATTATAGCCGAGAATAGCATAAGCATCTTGTTGTTTCCCTTCCATTTTAAAGCCATTATCACTGCAGCAGCGAGCAGCAGAAGCGAGTCGGCCGGGCGTCCCTGTCTTGACTGAAGTGAGAACGGATTGTTCTCGGCATAGAACAGTTCGTGCCAGTCCCACAATGCAAACGGCAGGAACGTAAGGCACAGCACGGCTGCGGCAATGAGCAGCGTGGACACCTTGCGGCCCGCAGAAAGCTTGAGCCAGAAGGGAAAGAACATGATGAAGAGAGGAAAGGCCGTGCTTATCCTCGTTGACAGCCACAGGCCGGCTATAGCAGCGAGCATCAAAGGATATTTACTGAAGGTTATCTTCTTGCATATAAGAAGGTTTATAAATGATGCAAGAAGAAGAAAATTGGATATAAGGTCGCTCCTCACAGCCGTTTCATACCACAGGTTAATGCTGAGCGCAAGCAGCACGGTGGCCTTTATGCCTGCCTGAGAGCCGTAGGCGGCCTTGACGCTGATGACGAACAGCAGGGCGGTGAAAATCTCTGAAAGGCCTACGTTGCCGAGTGCCCAGAAGGGTATGTGGAACACCATCCACACCGGGAACGGCGAGGCGTAGCCGCCTAAATGGGTCTGTGCCGAATAAGGAAACTGACCGCTGAACATGGCGGTGAGCGGATTGGCTATGGCTGACCAACGGTCAACCTGGTTCTGCATGGGGTCGAAATGATACTGCACGGCTGCCATTGCAACTGCCATTATCACTGCCATTGACCAAAATATTGCCTCAGAATGTCTGCTTATAATTGTCTTTCGGCGATTGAACAGCAGCGTGACGAGCGCCAGGATAACGGCATAGCTCATGCTGACGTATCCGAAATGTTCGGTGGCCCTCATGCTGTATTTGCATGCCATGATGTAGCATACGGCGATGTAGAGTATTGAGGTGAACACCGTGGTGAAGTTGTTCTTCAGCTCGTTGTTTATCCTGTTGAACACGGCGGCAATGACGGTAGACGCCGCCATGTATTTAATTATGGATAAAAAGTCGGTTACAAACGGCAGGACGAAGAAGTGAACTATGTATATTTCATAGCTTATCTTGCCGAACCATGATATAGGTCTGAGCCTCTTCAGTTGCGGTAATATGTGAGGAGCTGTGATTATGGCTACTGCCAGCGGCAGCTTGATGTTGAGCAGTATGACGTTGAAGGGCACGGTGCCGATGTATCTCCTTACGAACGGAATCTCCTTGATGAGCATGAACGCCGTGCCGTAGGCAAAGGCTGCCGCCGTGAATTTTATGATCCTGCCGCGGCTTGTCTGTCTTACCTTGTCATAATGCTGCGACACGATGTATCCGCAGAAGAACGAGAAGGCCTGCTCGCACATGAGCTGCTGGGCGAAGATGAAGGCCACTGAGAAGCCTGCAAGTATCTTGGTGGTGTGGCGCGGTGATAGTCTGCGCGCCAGCCAGTAGATGATATACCATCTTACGATATAGTCGACAAACCACAGTTCCGAGTCGGTGAAGAGCAGGTTGTGGACAAGCCTTGACAGGCTGAACTGCTCTTCAAACGGCAGCTTGAACAGAAAGACGAGCCAGCATGGTATTATTACGCGCACGATACGTTTGTGCCAGTAGCCGGCCAGACCGCTTTTCTTGTAGCTTTCGTTTAGTCCGAAGCCTGATATGAACAGAAACGCAGCCACGCCTATGCTGCCTAATATGTTGACGATGCGGGGGTAACCTTCAATCTGCATTATGAAGTGCATCAGCATAACCATTATTGCCGATATGCCCTGCGTCCATAATGTGTTTTCGTGAGATAGGATGTCTGTATTTCGTGTCACGTGTTCCTGCTGAGATTTTTATGTCTGTTGTGATGTCAGTTTACTATGGCAATCTTGCACACGGTGCCCTTGTCGCCCGACGATGTTGCCGTCTCAACCATATACACGCCCGATGCCACACGCTTGCCGTTGAGGTCGCAGCCGTCCCATGTGTATGATCCGCCCGTGCTTCGGCCCTGGTTTACGAGTGCTCCGCTCGACGTTACTATCTTCACGTCGGCGTCATAGCTAAGGCCTGTGATGGTTATCAGGCCCGTGTAGTCGGGTCTTACGGGGTTAGGATATGCGTATACGTTGTCCTTGGTCATCTCGTCTGTCGGCTCGGTTGCGTCGCTCTGATAAGAACATAAGCCCTTGTCTGTGGCGAAATATACGCGGCCCGACGCACCGTCGATGGCTATGTCCTGTACAAGGTTTGACGGCAGAGGCGAGTTGTCCGTGGTGAAATGGCTTATCTGGGTGTTGTTGTCGTCGCTGATAAGGAACACTCCGTTAGAGTTGGTGCCTATCCATTTGCGGTTGCCGCCGTCGATGGCTATGGCGCGCACGTCGATGCCCGATAGCAGATAGTCGGCATAGTTGGTGCCGTCGTTGCGCGGCACTTTGTGCTGCGTGAAGTAAGTTGAGCCGTTCTGTATGGCGCTTGCCGAGAGATAAACAGGTCCGGCGTTGGTGCCTACCCATACGTTTCCTTCCCTGTCTTCAACCGGACTGAATATGTAGTTTGCGCCGAGGCTTGTTCCGTCTTGGTTTATTATGCTCGGTCCGTATTTTGTCAGCACGTCGTTGGCATAGTCGTATGAGTAAAGTATGGTGTTGTTGTAGTTGTTGTTTACAAACCACATCTTGCCGTTGGTCTTGCTGATAAAGGCTTTTTCAAGGTCGTAGCTGTTGGTGCCCGACAGTTCTGAATGCTTGTATGTAGTCCATTTTCCGTCGCTTTTCGAGAGGCACTTTATGCTGTTGCTTATCAGCGAGTTGAGCGCCCAGAGGTTTCCGGCAGCGTCGTATTTTACTGATGTAACGATGGTATAGTCTTTCGACGGCGGATTGAACGGCGACTCGAGCGCGCTGTTGTCCGTTGTGTAGTGCTTCACGAACTTGCCGTCCTGAAACTCATACATGCCGCTCTTGGCGCCTACCATGACGTGTCCGCTTATTGTTGGGTCGAAGTCGAGGCACAGCACGTCAACGTAGCTGTGGCCTATCTTGTCTGTTGTAACCTTCTCAAACTCCGACCAGCTGTCGCCGTTCCACACGTGAACTTCGCCCGGGCGGTTGCCGTCGGTCTCCTGCGACCACAGGCCGCCCACGCCGTAGAGGCTTCCGTTGTTGATGTATATGCGGTAGAAGTTGTTTGATGCGGGTCCGTCGGGTGCAACGCCTTCGGTTACATACACGGGCACGTTGTCGCTGTTTATCTTATATCCTGTTAGCTTTCCGTCTTCGGTCTTGGTCCACCATGTGCCGTCGGTCTGGTCGTACACCTTTGTGCGGTCTATGTTCTGCGCCACATAGTCGCCCGTGCGGCTCCAGTTGCCTTTGTCGAGCAGGTTGTCCTGCATGTTGCCGCGGTAGATGCCCTGCGTGCTCGATGCAGCATAGATGTAGTTGCCCTCGATGTAGCAGTAGTCAACCTGGAATCCGAGCTGATACGAGTCGGCAATGCTTCCGTTGCTGACGTTCATCTTCACTATGCCGAAGGCTGTCGACAGATAGGCATATTGGTTATATATATAAATGTTGTTTATGGTCTTGTCGTAGGTAGCTTCCTTCATGTAGAGGTCGGGCACGTTGATCACGCTGCCGTTTCTTGAAAGCAGGTCGATGTTAGAGTTTGTGTAGGTAACGATAAGTCTGCCGGCCGATTTTGACCATGCTATGTGCGATATCTCGATGTCCGACAGCATATTTGTCTTGTCGTAGGTGGCAACAAGTCCGTCTGCGGGGTTATACGAAAACAGACTGTTGGATGCCAGCACGTACACCTCCTTGCCCGTGGGCTCTATTTCTGTTATGTTGCCGTAGCTTGGATAGAGGGTCCAGCCGTCTGTGCTGCCGCCGCTTATTGCATTGGCCGGCACTGATAATAGCAGAAAAAGGCACGGCAGACAGCATGACATGATATGTCTGAGGATATGGGTGTTTATTTTTCGCATAATTGTTTTGTTTACAGCTTGTGGCTTGTTGCTCAATGATATAACGCCGGCAGGTAAGATTTGTTTTATAAAATGCCAAAATTCTTCGTTCAGCGGCATTGCCGTTGCGCCGCCAGAGCGCTTTGCGCAGCGCTTGCCGGCGGCGGTGATGATAATATAAAGGCAGGCGGCTATCTGTTGCCGCTTGCCTGTTTAAGATATTCTACAAGTTTCTGCACGGCCCTGGCGCGGTGAGATATCTTGTTCTTTATCTCGTGGCCCAGTTCGGCAAATGTCTTGTCGTAGCCTTCGGGGCGGAATATTGGGTCGTAGCCGAAGCCCTCTCCTCCCCTCTTCTCGCGTATTATGTCGCCTTCTGCCACGCCTTCAAACAGCTTCACACCGTCGTCGCCGCTGCCCGTTATCAGGGCTATCACCGTGCGGAAGCGCGCCTTGCGGTTGTCGTTGTCGCCGAGCTTCTGCATCAGCTTTGCCATGTTGGCCTCGCTGTCGTGACCTTCGCCGCCGGCATATCGTGCCGAGTAGACTCCCGGCTCTCCGCCCAGCGCGTCCACCTCGAGTCCGGTGTCGTCGGCAAAGCAGCTCATGCCGTATTTGTCAAACACGTAGCGGGCTTTCTGCAGGGCGTTTCCCTCCAGCGTGTCTGCCGTCTCGGGTATGTCCTCGTGGCAGTTGATGTCGGCCAGCGACATCACTTCTATCTTGTCGCCGAGCATGTCTCTTATCTCGGCCAGCTTGTTCTTGTTGTTTGTTGCGAAAACTATTTTCATCTTTTCTTTATTGTTTCTCTGTGCGCCCGGCTGCGGCCTTTTGCCGTCACTTGCCGTTTAGCGTATTGTCTTTCATCTTCTTGGGCACTTTCACCTTTATCTGGTCGAAGCCCTCGCCGTATACGCCTATCACGGAGCTCTGGCTCACAAAGGCGTTGGGGTCGATTACTTTTATCAGTCGGAATATCGTCACGCTCTCGTTCTTCTTTGCCAGCAGACAGAGCACCTTGGTCTCCTTGCCCGTATACCATCCGTGACCGTCGAGTATGGTTATCGTGTGGTCGGTCGTGGTGGCTATGGCGTTGGCTATCTCCTGATATTTCTTTGAGAATATCATGAACTGCACCGACTGGCGCTGCCAGTTCATCACGTAGTCGAGCATGGTGCACTCGATGAACATGGTGCAGAAGCCGAACACCACCTTCTGGCAGCGTAACTGCACGGGACCGAACGTGTCGATAAACAGACAGCTGCCTATGATGCACACGTCGATTAGCAGGATTACACGGCCGAGCGATATGTTGCGGTACTTGTTGACCGAGGCCGCTATGATGTCGGTGCCGCCCGTAGAGCCGTTGTTGAGGAACACTATGGCCAGGGCCGTGCCGGTCATCATACATCCGATGACGAGCGACATGAAGTCGTTGCCGTCGCCCAGCAGCTTGTAGAACGTGCCGTCGGGCTGGATGACAACTCTCTGGGCCACGTCGAGCAGGAACGTCAGCATGAACGTGGCGTAGATGGTCTTCATCAGGAAGCGCCAGCCCAGTATCTTCAGCGCGGCCACGATGAGCACGGCGTTGATTATGAAGAATGTGTACTGAACACCACGGCGCCGATTCCCGCTATACCTCCCGTAACTATCTCGTAAGGCAGGAGGAACACCGTGAAGGCGAACGTGTAGAGCATCAGCCCGAGGGTGATGTTGAAGTAGTCTTTGGCTTCACGAATTAATATTTGCTTCTGCATGGCTTGTGATTTTTTAAGGTGAAAGTGTGTTTCTTTTTAATTCTGTTGACATAACGGTTTTATCATGAGCGCGTCGGCTCCTGTGAGTGAGTCAGGCCGGCTCAGTGGCCGGGCTCTGCTGTGTTGCCCGGCCTTTGCCGCCTGTGTGTGTCCTTTTATTTTGCTGTTTGCCTTAGTGATATGGGCGCGGCTGTTATTTAACAACCACGTTGACCATTCTCTTCGGCACGATGATAACCTTTACTATCTGTTTGCCGTCGATGTATTTTGCCGTTCTCTGGTCGGCCATCACAGCCTGCTCTATGGCTGCGTTGTCGGCGTCGGCTGCAAACTGCATCTCGAAGCGGCGCTTGCCGTTGAAGGCTATACCCATCTGAACGGTGCTCTCAACGAGGTATTTCTCGTTGTATTCGGGCCAGCATGCGTCGAATATGCTGCCGCTGTTGCCCAGTGCGTGCCACAGCTCTTCGGCTATGTGCGGAGCAAACGGAGCTATCAGGCCTACCACGTCGGTCAGCAATGCCTGGTTGTGGCATTTGAGCTGATGCAGCTCGTTGACGCAAATCATGAAGGCAGATATGCTGGTGTTGTAGCTGAACTGCTCGATGTCCTGCGTAACCTTCTTGATGAGCTTGTGGACAGACTTATACTGCTCCGGCGTAGGCTCGCTCTGGTCGGGCAGGAATTCGCCCGTGCGCTGATCGTAGAACAGTGCCCAGAACTTCTTCAGGAAGCGGTGACAGCCGTCTATTCCGTTGGTGTCCCAAGGCTTGCTCTGCTCTACCGGACCGAGGAACATCTCATAGAGACGCAGCGTGTCGGCTCCGTATTTGTCTACAATCATGTCGGGGTTGACAACGTTGAACATCGACTTTGACATCTTCTCTATAGCCCATCCGCACACATACTTGCCGTCTTCGAGGATGAATTCGGCGTCGTTGTATTCGGGGCGCCATGCCTTGAATGCCTCTGTGTCGAGCACGTCGCCGTGAACGATGTTTACGTCAACGTGTATAGGCGTTACGTCATACTGGTCTTTCAGTCCGAGACTCACGAAGAGCGGCTTCTTAGAGTGGTCGTCGCTGTTTACGCGGTAAACGAAGTTAGAGCGTCCCTGAATCATACCCTGGTTGACGAGTTTCTTGTAAGGTTCCTCCTGGCACGACACACCGAGGTCGAACAGGAACTTGTTCCAGAAGCGTGAGTATATCAGGTGGCCCGTGGCGTGCTCTGTTCCGCCCACATACAGGTCAACGTTCTGCCAGTAGTGGTCGGCTTCCTCGCCCACGAGGGCGTTGTCGTTGTGCGGATCCATGTAGCGCAGATAGTAGGCTGATGAGCCTGCAAAGCCCGGCATGGTGTTGAGCTCGAGCGGGAACACTGTCTTGTTGTCAATCAGGCTCTTGTCCACAACCTCGTTCTTCTCTGTGTCCCAAGCCCATTTCTTAGCGTGTCCGAGCGGCGGCTCGCCTGTCTCTGTAGGCTTATACTGGTCAATCTCGGGCAGTTCGAGCGGCAGCTTGTCTTCTGAAATCATGTAAGGCATGCCGTCCTTATAGTAAACCGGGAACGGCTCGCCCCAGTAGCGCTGGCGTGAGAAGATGGCGTCGCGCAGACGGTAGTTAACCTTCACGCGGCCCATGTTGTGAGAAGTTACAAACTCCTTGGTCTTCTTTATAGCCTCCTTTACGCTCAGGCCGTTGAGCGAGAATCCGTCGAGAGTCTCCACTCCGCTCTTAGGCGAGTTGCACACGGTGCCCTCCTTGGCGTCGAAGCTCTCCTCGCTCACGTCGCATCCCTCTATGAGCGGACGTATCTCCAGTCCGAAGTGCTTGGCGAAGGCATAGTCGCGCGAGTCGTGCGCAGGCACAGCCATGATGGCTCCTGTGCCGTATCCAGCCAGCACATAGTCAGAAATCCAGATAGGAATGTTCTCGCCCGTGAACGGATTGATGGCGTAAGAGCCTGAGAACACGCCCGTAACCGAGCGGTCGCTGATGCGCTCGCGCTCGGTGCGCTTCTTTGTGCGTTCTATATATGCGTCCACCTCGGCTTTCTGCTCAGGTGTGGTAAGTTTCTCTACGAGTTCGCTTTCAGGTGCCAGCACCATGAACGTTACGCCGAATATTGTGTCGGCACGTGTTGTGAAGATGGTGAAAGCCCCCTCAACTCCCCCCGTGGGGGAGCTTTGATTAGCTTTAAATGTTATTTTTTCCTTTATTTTATTTATTACATCTTCGGTGTTGCCCAAGACTTCTTCGTTTGTAAACCTTAGTACGGTGAAACCTATTTCGTTCAGGAATTTTGTCCTTAACAGGTCTGCTTCTTTTTGTTCAGGTTCGTTGTGGTAATCTCCGTCTATTTCTATTACGAGTTTGCTGCTTAATGAGATGAAGTCAGCAATGAAGTCGCCTATTACGTGTTGTCTTCTGAATTTTTCACCAAGCTGTTTGTTTCTGAGAGCTTCCCACAGGGCGTTCTCTGCGTCTGTAGAATTTTTTCTGTTTTCCTTGGCATATTCTTTCAGAATATCATAGTTGAAGGGATTGGCAGTCTTAAACTGCTCCCATTTATTTTTTATGGAAGTTTCATCTACAAGAGAAACTTGTTCTCCCCCACGGGGGGAGTTAGAGGGGGCTATTTTAAACTGCATCTCTGTTCCTTCAGAACGGCCGATCCAGTTGCGCTGAGTCTCCTTCAGCGACTCAGTCCAGTCTACAGTGTCGAGTCCGTCGAGCAGGCGCTGTGCATAGGCACTTACGCGCAGACACCACTGCATCATCTTCTTCTGCACCACGGGATAACCGCCGCGCACGCTCACGCCGTCTACCACCTCGTCGTTGGCAAGCACGGTGCCCAGTCCGGCACACCAGTTAACCATCGTCTCGCCCAGATAGGCTATGCGGTAGTTCATCAGCACTTGCTGCTGCTCCTTCTCGCTCATGGCGTTCCATTCGGCTGCCGTGAAGCTCAGCTCCTCGCTCTGTGCCACGTCGAGTCCCTCGGTGCCCTTCTGGCTGAAGTGCTCTATGAGTTTCTCTATAGGCTGTGCCTTCTGGCAAGTGTTGCAGTAGAACGAGTTGAACATCTTCTGGAATGCCCACTGTGTCCATTTGTAATATTTAGGCTCGCAGGTGCGCACCTCGCGGTTCCAGTCGAACGAGAATCCTATCTTGTCCAGCTGGCTGCGGTATCTGCTTATGTTTTCGGCCGTAGTTATGGCCGGATGCTGTCCTGTCTGTATGGCATACTGCTCGGCGGGCAGTCCGTAGGCGTCGTATCCCATGGGGTTGAGCACGTTATATCCCATCAGCCTCTTGTAGCGGGCGTAGATGTCGCTGGCTATGTATCCCAGCGGATGTCCCACGTGCAGTCCTGCTCCCGATGGATAAGGAAACATGTTGAGCACATAGAATTTCTCTTTGCTCTTGTCTTCAGTAACCTGGTAGGTCTTCATCTCGGCCCACTGTTTCTGCCATTTCTTCTCAATCTCTCTGAAATTGTATTCCATTGTTCCGTATCGTTGTTTTTTATTCTTTGTGTTATTTATGCCGCTCTGTTGCAGCCCCGTCCCGTTCTGCCCTGTTCAAAGCTCAAGGCCGTCATTGTCAGGCCGGAGGTTTGCTTTTTCGTAAGGCATGACACATAATTATAATATGCAAAGATAATGCAAAAATTCGATTGTACGAAATAAAATTGTTTTTATTATATTTTGTAAACTATGTTGCAAATTGAACATCATCCGCCCCATATCCTTCTCGTAAAGGGATATATGGGACGGATGATGTGTGTTCAGCCGCCGTTGCGTCCTGTAGTGTCTGCGTAGTGCGTGTTGCCTGCGGCGTCATTGTGCCGGCTGCGTGCCGTATAGAGTGTCTCCTGCGTCGCCTGCCGTAATCACCACTTTGAAGGTTCTTTCCTTTCCTGTATTGTTTGGTTGTGCCGTTACATACAGATTTTCGCCGTCGCGCTTCACGGTCAGCCATTCGTAAGTTTTTTCAAATTTGCCCGTGTCTGCGCAGTTTTCTTTTTCATCCAATGTGGCATAATAGATATTATCGTTAATGTAAGTGCAGTGTATTATCCATGCAATGTCTTTGTCTGTCGTGCATGTCTGTGTGCCGCCTTCTGCCGGTATCGTAACTTGTTTTGGCTTTAGGTTTATGGGGGTGCCTCCTCCCGTCATCAGCTATTCCTGCGTGCCGTCTATGCAGTCGTGGTAGTCGCCTGCCTGAAGATAAATCTTGAAGGTCCTGCCTGCTCCGTAGTTCATGTCTGCCGATATGTTCAGCGTCCAGTCGTCCACGCTTACGTTGAGCCAGTCGCACTTTTTGTTGAACTTGCCCGTCTGATACATGTTTCTGTTCTCTGTGTTGTCGTAGTAGGAATTATACAGCGTCTCTCCGTCAACCTCTATTGATGTTATCCACCAGTGTTTTCCTTCGGTAGTTACAGTAGCAGGGTCTCCTGCCCCGTTGAGCGTTACGGTCTTGGTCGACAGGCCTATAATGTCGTCCCACCAGCCTGTAATCATTTCTTCCTGCACGCCCGTGATGGTGGCCGTGCTGTCGGCTGTGGCAAGGACAATCTTGAATGTGCGTTCTTTATATACGTTATCGTCTACGGCCACTTCGATGCTGCTGCCGTTGCGTTTCATGCTGACCCACTGGCATCGCGCTTCATATGCTCCGCCTCCTGCCATCAGCTGCTTCTCCTCGGCAGTAGGTTTCAGTGTGTCTTCCTCTGTCGTAATCTCTTCTATCCACCAGCCTTCGCTGCTGCCTATGTTTACAGTTGCAGTGTCTGCATTCAGTTCAAATGTCAGGGTGGTATCGTTCAGCTCCACGGCTTTTGGCTGTTCCGGATTAATAGGCTTTTGGGGGTCGTTGTCGTCGTTTGAGCATGCCGTGAAACAGATTACTGCCATGAGCATAAATATCAGTTTTTTCATAAGCGATAAGTTTAACAGGTTAATTTTGTGTAATGATTTTTGTCTCTTAGATTTTGGCGTCTATCATTTTCCCATAGGCTTCAAGGTTTATGTGTTATATGTTTGAGCTTAATTTGCCAAATATAATGAAAGACGAGTGCAATGCAAAACAAAAACACTCTTTTGAGTTTGTATTGCCGAGCCGCCTCTTGTATTTGCCAAATATAGCGATTTATTTTTACATTATGTGGCTTTTGTGATAAAAAGTACACATATTTTATGTATATATATTGAATAAACATAAAAATC
>OLVV01001023.1_pt1 | contig 11874 bp, 9 predicted proteins | sample 1673581 | NCBI WGS metagenome assembly OLVV01 (sample SAMEA103958116, study PRJEB25191) | human gut metagenome | biome: human-associated habitat [ENVO:00009003]; feature: intestine environment [ENVO:2100002]; material: feces | place: Germany | collected 2013/2015
CTTGCAGGCAAGGCTTCTTATCCTCTGTGCTCGTTTCTTCCTTTCCAAACCGCAAGCTGAACTTGCGGTTTGGGTTTTATGGCAAATCTGCGACGACCTCTCAGTCTGCTTCGCAGCCAGCTCCCCTGGCAGGGGAGCCTTGGGGTCAGAACAGGGTCAGCTGGCTGGTGAGGGGGAGGGTGCCGAAGGCGCCGGCTTGCTGGAGCTGGTCGATGAGCGTCTTCGATACCTTCGGGCAGGCGTCGGCGAATTCCTCGACGGAGAGGAATTCCATGCTGTCACGGCAGTTCATGATGTCCCATGCCGCCGTCTCACCGAGACCGGACACGGCCACGAACGGCGGGCGGAGCTGCCCGTCCTCGATCAGGAATTTTGTCGCGTGCGAATGATAGATATCGATCGGCGCGAAGGAGAAGCCGCGCAGGTAGAACTCGTAGCAGACCTCCAGCGTGGTGAACAGATCGTCATCCTTGGCCGTGGAATCCTCGTCTGCCTTGATCTCCTGCAGCTTCTTTTTGACAAGCTCGATGCCGTGGCACATCATGCCCTCGTCAAAGCCGCCCTTCTGGCTGCGGCGATAGAAGTAAGCGGCGTAGAACGCCAGCGGCTGGTGCACCTTGAACCACGCGATGCGGAAGGCCATCATGACATACGCCGTCGCGTGCGCCTTCGGGAAGAGGTATTTGATCTTCTTGCACGAGCCGATATACCATTCCGGCACGCCCGCGGCCTTCATCTCTTCCTCTGCGCCCTCGGGCAGACCGCGGCCCTTTCGGACGGCCTCCATGATCTTGAACGAGCGCTTTTCCGGCATGCCGCACTTGATGAGATAGAGCATGATATCGTCGCGGCAGCCGATGGCCTCGCCGACAGTCGCGGTCTTCGACAAAATGAGATCGCGCGCGTTGCCCAGCCACACGTCCGTGCCGTGGGAGAAGCCGGAAAGGCGGATGAGGGTATCGAACTTCGTCGGCTGCGTCTCCTGCAGCATGCCTCTGGTGAAGCCCGTGCCGAATTCCGGGATGGCGACGGAGCCGACCGGCCCCAGGATCGGATCGTTCTCATACCCCAGGACCTTGCTGGAGGTGAAGATGGACATGGTGTCCTGATCGTCGAGCGGGATCTTCTGCGCGTCGACGCCGGTCATATCCTCGAGCATGCGGATCATGGTCGGGTCATCGTGACCCAGCATGTCGAGCTTCAGGAGGTTTTCCTCCATGGAGTGATATTCAAAATGCGTGGTGATCCACTCGGAGTCCTTGTCGTCCGCCGGGTGCTGCACGGGGCAGAAGTCCCAGATCTCGTTTTCCTGCGGGATGACGACGAGGCCGCCCGGGTGCTGGCCGGTCGTGCGCTTGACGTTGACGCAGCCGAGCGCCAGCCGGTTCTCCTCGGCCTTGGAGACAGTCTTGCCGCGCTCCGACAGGTATTTTTTCGCGTAGCCGTAGGCCGTCTTTTCCGCGACGGTGCCGATGGTCCCCGCGCGGAAGACGTGCGTCTTGCCGAACATCTGCACGCAGTAGGCGTGCGCCTTGGCCTGATATTCACCGGAGAAATTGAGGTCGATATCCGGGACCTTGTCGCCGCCGAAGCCGAGGAAGGTCTCAAACGGGATATTGAAGCCGTCCTTGTCGAGCTTCGCCCCGCATTTGGGGCAGACGGCGTCGGGCAGGTCCGCGCCGCAGGCGCAGTCGGCAGGCACGTCGAAGGTCGTGTATTTGCAGTTCGGGCAGCGGTAGTGCGGCGGGTAGGAGTTGACCTCCGTGATGCCGGACATATACGCCACGATCGACGAGCCGACGGAGCCACGCGAGCCGACCAGATACCCGTGCTCGAGCGAGTTCTGCACGAGCTTCTGCGCGGACATGTAGATGACGTCGTAGTGGCAGGAGATGATGTCGTGCATCTCGGTGTCGACGCGCTTCTGCACGAGCTCGGGCGGGTTTTCGCCGTAGAGCCGGTGGAGCTTGCCGTAGACGAGGGATTTGAGGTCCTCGACCGAATTCTCGATCTTCGGCGCGAACAGATTGTGCGGCACGGGCCGCAGCGTCTCACACCAGTCGACGATGCGGTTCGGGTTGTCGATGACGACCTCGCGCGCCTTTTCTTCGCCGAGATACGCGAATTCCGCCATCATTTCGTCCGTCGTCCGCAGATACAGCGGCAGCGGCCGGTCGGCGTCGGGCATCTGCTTGGTGGCAAGCAGGATGTGGCGGAAGATCTCGTCCTCCGGGTCGAGGAAGTGCACGTCGCCGGTGGCGACGACGGGCTTGCCGAGCTCCTCGCCGAGCCTGACGATGGTGCGGTTGAAGCCGCGCAGCTCCTCCTCATCCTCGGCAAGACCCTTGTCGAGCATGAAGCGGTTGTTGCAGATGGGCTGGATCTCGAGGAAGTCATAGAAAGACGCGATGCGCTTGAGCTCCGCCCAGCTCTTGTGGTTCAGGATCGCCTGGAACAGCTCGCCCGCCTCGCAGGCCGAGCCGATGATGAGCCCCTCGCGCCACTGCAGGATCTCCGACTTCGGCATGATCGGCACGCGGCGGAAGTATTTGAGATTGCCGTAGGAGATCAGCCGGTAGAGGTTGCGCAGGCCGATGGAGTTTTTGGCGAAGACGATGATGTGCCGCGCGCGGCGGTCCATGATCTTGCTGCCGGAGCGCAGCTCCTCCATGCGCGGGTTGATGGCCTGCAGATGGTCGATGCCCTGCTCCTGCAGCATTTTGAAAAAGCGCATGAGCAGATACCCGCAGGTGATGGCGTCGTCGGAGGCGCGGTGGTGGTTGAAATCGGGCAGACTCAGCGCGTCCGCGACGATGTTGAGCTTGTATTTGCCGAGCTCCGGCATCAGATTCTGCGCCAGGATGAGCGTATCGACATACGTCGGCTGGAACGCGATGCCGAGGCGCTCGCACGCTGCCGTCACGAAGCCGATATCAAAATCGGCGTTGTGCGCGCACAGCGGCCGGCCGCCGACATAGTCGAGAAACTGCGGGATCGCCTCGGAGATATCCGGCTGCCCGGCGAGCATCTGGTCGGTGATGCCGGTGAGGTCGATGATCTTCGGCTGCAGCGGCCGGTGCGGGTCGACGAACATCTGGAAGGTGCTGAGCACCTCCTTGCCCTTCATGATGGCCGCGCCGATCTCGATGATCGTGTCGTGCAGAGACGAAAGGCCGGTCGTCTCGAGGTCGAAGGCGACGTATTCCTCGTCGAAGGAGAAGTCTCCGTCGCCGTGGACGGCAATGCGGTCGTCGACGTCGTTGACGTAGTAGCCCTCACAGCCGTAGAGGATCTTGATGTTCTGATCCGTCCCGGCGACCTTGGCCTTGCTCGCGGCCTTCATCGCGTCGGGGAAGGACTGGGCCCCGCCGTGGTCGGTGATGGCGATGGCGCGGTGGCCCCAGCTGGCCGCACGCTTGACGGCCGCGCCGGTATCGGTCAGCGCGTCCATGGACGACATCGTGGTATGCAGATGCAGCTCCACGCGCTTTTCGGGGTAGGTATCGCGGCGCTTGGGCGCCTCGATCTTCTCCATGGCGGTCGGCTGCAGGACCATTTCGTTGTCGTAGCGGTCAAAGCTCATCTTGCCCTGCACGCGCAGCCACATGCCGGCCTGCACGTTGTCGATGATGGGCTTGGCCTTGGCGGCCTCCATAAACTGATTGACGCGGACGGAGCTGGTATAGTCCGTCATGTCGAAGCAGACGACCCACGCACCGCGCTTCTTGAGCTCCCGGTGCTGCACGGCGAAGACCTTGCCCTCGACGATCACACGGAACATATCGAGATTGAGCTCGTCCATCCGCACCGCCCGGCCCGAAAACGGCCGCCCGTAGAACAGCGCGCCCGTCGGCTCCTGCGGCGCGGGTGCGCTGCGGGGAGCTCTTGCGGCAGGAGCTGCGCCGGGGGCCTGTGCGGAGGGCTGGATGGCCGGGGTGTTTTTGAGGGCCTCGGCCCGGATGCGGGCCGTCTCTTCAAACAGGGCCTTGCCCTCGAGATTGCTGTGCGCCTCGACTTCGATCTTCTTCGTCACGCCGAAGCGCTCGCGCAGGAACTGCTCGCCCTTTTTGACGTTCTGGAGGATGGAATCCTTGCCGTTGGCGCGCAGATGGATGGTCACAGTGTTGTCCTCGACCGTATATTGTGCCCCGGCCAGAATGGCGGCCGAGGGCGAGAACGCGCGGATGAACACCTGCGCCAGATCGCGGAAGTCCATATGCGGCAGCTCCTCTTCCGGATAACGCACCAAAAGCTCCAGCGACTTCAGGCCGTAGGCCTTTTCTACGGCCCGGCAGAGCGTCTGGAGCTGCTTTTCCGCGAGATACTTCTCCGCCTGCGCGTCGAGGCGGATGGTGCGCGCATCCCGGTCGAGCTCGGCGTGGACGACGGCGAGGCGCTCGAGCGCCTGCGCCAGCTCCTCCGGCGGCTCAAGGCCCGGGAACAGCGCGGGGAAAAATACTTCACTCATGGTTTTACAACTTCTCTATGTACTCTAACAGCGTGGGCAGCAGCTCGTCGTAGGGGAGCTTTTTAAGCTGCTTGCCCCTGACGAACAGAATGCCGCAGCCGTCGCCGCCGGCAATGCCGATATCGGCCTCCCGGGCCTCGCCGGGCCCGTTGACCACGCAGCCCATGACGGCGACCGTGATGGGCTTTTCGCAGGCGGCCAGCGCCTGCTCGACCTGATTGGCCAGGCCGATCAGATCGATGCGCGTACGCCCGCAGGTCGGGCAGGCGACGATGTTGACGCCGGTCTTGCGCAGGCCCGCGGCCTTGAGGATATCCTTCGCCGTCAAAACCTCCTGCACCGGGTCGGCCGTCAGCGATACGCGCATCGTATCGCCGATGCCCTGGCACAAAAGCGCGCCGATGCCCATGGCGGATTTGATGGTCCCCATGCGCGCGGTGCCGGTCTCGGTGACGCCGATGTGCAGGGGATAGTCCGACCGCTCGGAAAACAGGCGGTAGGCCTCGATCATCAGCGGCACGGAGCTGGATTTCATCGACACGCAGATGTCGTGGAAATCGTACTTTTCCAGCAGCGCGATATGCCCGAACGCACTTTCGACCAACGCCTCCGGCGTGGGGCGGCCGTACTTTTCCAGAAGCCGCGGCTCGAGACTGCCGCCGTTCACGCCGATGCGGATGGGAATCCCCCGCGCGCCGCAGGCCTCGACGACCGCGCGCACGCGGTCTTCTCCGCCGATGTTGCCGGGATTGATGCGGATCTTGGCCGCGCCGTTTTCCGCCGCGCGGATGGCAAGGCGGTAGTCAAAGTGGATGTCCGCGACCAGCGGCAGGGGAGAGGCCGCGCAGATATCGCCGAAGGCCTCCGCCGCCTCCATGTCCGGCACGGCCAGCCGCGCGATCTCACAGCCCGCGGCGGCCAGCGCGCGGATCTGGGCGAGCGAGCCCTCCACATCCGTGGTCCTTGTATTGAGCATCGACTGGATCGAGACCGGCGCGCCGCCGCCCACGGCGACGGGCCCGACCGGGATCCTCTTTGTCAGCTTTCGTTCCATTCAGTGCACCAGCTTCCAGATATCCTTGAACGTGATGAATGCCATAAACGCCAGCAGCAGGATCATGCCCGCCGCGTGGATGTAGCCTTCATACTTGGAGGGAATTTTCTTCTTCGTGATCGCGGTGAACACCGTGTTCACCAGCAGCAAAAAGGCGCGGCCGCCGTCCAGCGCCGGCAGGGGCAGCATGTTCATGACGGCCAGATTGACCGCGATGAACGCGCCGAGATACAGCACGTTCAGAATGCCGTCTGCCGTGGTCGCGGCGGACTCGCCGGTCTGGGCGATGGCGGACACCACGCCGACCGGCCCGGACATGTCGTTCACCGATACCAGCCCGGACACCAGATCCCCGAGGCTCATCCAGGCGAGCCGCGCAAAATCCAGCGCCGTGTACCACGTGTTTTTGAGGACGGTCCCGACCGTCTTCTCCTCGTAGCCGAAATACAGGCCGTATTTATACTGCTGCACGCCGTCCACGTCGTAGAGCTTCTGCTGCATGGCAAAGTCCTGCAGCTCGACCAGCTTCCCATCCCGCTTCACGACCAGATCGTAGCTGCCCGTCTTGTTGCGGGAAAGGAGCGTGGAGACGTCGGAATAGATATACACGCGGCGGCCGTCGATCTTGTAAAGCTCGTCGCCGACCTGCAGCCCCTGCTCCGACTGCAGCTCGCAGCCGTCAAAGAAGCCGGAGATCTTCGCGGTCGAGAAGCCCGACACGCACGAGTAGAGGATCGCCAGCACCACCAGGCCCGTCAGAAAGTTCATGAACGAACCGGCCGCCAGAATGATGAGCCGTTTCCACCAGACTTTGGAGGTAAAGGCCCGTGGATTGTCGGATTCCTCATCCTCGCCCTCCATGGCGCAGTAGCCGCCCACGGGGATGCAGCGCAGGGCGTAGAGCGTCTCGCCGCGCTGCTTTTTCACGATGGCCGGGCCCATGCAGATGGAAAACTCGTTCACCTGCACGTCCAGCGCCTTGGCCGTGAGAAAATGGCCCAGCTCGTGGATGAAGATCAGAAAGCCGAAAATCAGGATCGCAATGAGAATATACATGAAATCACCTGTCAGAAAACCGCTCGCGCGTATAGGCGCGGGCAAGGCGGTCCGCCTCAAAAATATCGTCCAGCGACGGCTCGGCCGTGACCGGCAGCCGCAGCGCCGCCGCCACGGCGTCCGGGATGTCGTAGAACCCGATCCGGTCCTGCAGATAGAGGGCGACGGCCTCTTCGTTGGCGGCGTTCATGGCCGTGCAGGCCGTGCCGCCGGTCTTTGCCGCCTCTTTGGCGAGCGCGAAGCAGGGGAAGGCGGCTTCGTCGATGGGATCGAAGGTCAGCGGGCCGCAGGAGAGCAGGTCGAGGGCGGGGGCCGGGTTGTGCAGCCGGTTCGGGTACGTCATGGCAAGGCCGATGGGGATGCGCATATCGGGCACGCCCAGCTGCGCCAATACCGCGCCGTCGACGAACTCGACCAGCGAATGCACGACCGACTGCCGGTGGATGACGGCCGTGACCTTCTCCAGCGGCAGCTCATACAGCCGCATGGCCTCGATGATCTCGAGCCCCTTGTTCATGAGCGTGGCGCAGTCGATGGTGATCTTCGCGCCCATCTTCCAGTTGGGGTGGCGCAGGGCGTCCGCTTTGGTCACGGACGCCAGTTCTTCCCGGCTTTTCCCGAAGAACGGCCCGCCGGAGCAGGTCAGGATCAGCCGCTTGACCTCCCGCTGGTCCCGGCAGCCCATCAGGCACTGGAAAATGGCCGAATGCTCCGAGTCGACGGGGATGATCTCCGCGCCGGATGCGCGCGCCGCGGCCTGCATGAGCTGCCCGGCGCAGACCATGGTCTCTTTGTTGGCAAGGGCGATGCGCTTTTTCTCGTGGATGGCCGTGAGCGTCGGCCGCAGGGCGGCAAAGCCGCACACCGCTGCGACGACGGTATCGGCCTGCGGCAGCGTCGCAGCCTCACACAGCGCCTCGCTGCCCGCGAGCACCCTTATATTCATATCCGCAAGACGGGCCTTTAATTCCTCCGCGGCCGCATTCTCCGTCATGACGGCGAGTTCCGGCCGGTATTTGCGGCACTGGGCCTCCAGCAGGTCCACGTTCTTTTCCGCCGTCAACGCGGCGACGCGCAGGCCCAGCTCCTCCGCCACCGACAGGGTCTGGCGGCCGATGGAGCCGGTGGAGCCGAGGATCGTGATCGTATGTGTCATAGCTTCTCCAGTACAAACAGCATCGCGTACACCACGGGCGCAATAAAGAGCGTCGAATCAAACCGGTCGAGCACGCCCCCGTGGGTCAGGAAAATGTGGCTGTAGTCCTTGATGCCCGCCTCACGCTTGATGAGGCTCGTCGAAAGATCGCCCAGCTGGCCGAAGAGATTGGCGACGACGCCGATGACGGCCAGGAACCACAGCGGCAGCTCCATCTGCCAGACAAGCTTCGCAACAAGCCCCAGCAGCACCATGCCGGCAGCGCTGCCGACCGGGCCCGCAAGAAAGCCTGCCCACGTTTTATTGGGACTCACGTGCGGCGCGAACTTCTTATGGCCGAAGGCCATGCCGCCCAGCATCGAAAAGCTGTCGCCAATAAACGCGATGACGAACGGCATGAGCACGAGCGCGGGCGAGACATTGCGCAGCAGCGCAATGCAGCTGTACATCGCCGGGAATAGAAGCCCGCCGACGATGCAGACCGCGACGGTGGCAAACGGCAGCGCCGTTTCCTTCCCGTGCGTCACGACTGCGACGAGAAACAGCGCCGCGACAAATACATACGCGCACGCGAAATACAGCCGGTCACCGACCGCCGTCCACCAGCCGTCCATAGAGATGTATGCCACGGTCAGGACAGCCATCAGCATCGTCAGCGCGTAGACGAGCGGCGTGACATGTTTGCCCGCCGTGTGCAGCAGCTCCCACGCGGCGGCAGCCGCGATCGCTGCGGTCAGGATCCACGCGGCGACCGGCGGCAGGATGACGAGCACCACGATCAGCAGCGGCACGCCGATGGCGGCCACGAGCAGTCTTTGTTTCATTTCCGACCTCCAAACCGGCGCTCGCGCGTCCGGTAGGACGCAATCGCCTTGTCGAGTTCCTGTTCATCAAAATCGGGCCAGAGCACATCCGTGAAATAATACTCCGCATACGCCGACTGCCACAGCAGGAAGTTCGACGTGCGGATCTCGCCCGAGGGGCGGATGATGAGCTCCGGGTCCGGGATGCCGTCGGTGTAGAGATAGTGCGCAAAATCGCACTCCGTCAGCGCCTCCGGCTGTTTGAGGCCCTGCACGCAGTCGGCGGCGAAGCGCCGCGCGGCGTGGACGATCTCGTCCCGGCCGCCGTAGTTGATGCAGATGTTGGCCTGGAAGCCCTGATAGTGCGTGGAGATCTCATCCGTGCGGGCGATGAGCGCGCGCAGCTTCGGCGAGATCGGGCCGAGCTCGCCCAGGATCTTCAGGCGGATATGGTCCTGCTCCATCTCATCGATGGCCTCGTGCAGGTATTTTTCAAACAGCGCCATGATGGCCTGCACCTCGTCCTGCGAGCGCTTCCAGTTTTCCGTGGAGAACGCGTAGACCGTCAGGTACTCGACGCCGAGATTTTTGCAGTAGGTGGCGATACGGCGGAACGTTTCCGAGCCTGCCGCATGGCCCATCTTGCGCGGCAGACCGCGCTGTTTTGCCCAGCGGCCGTTGCCGTCCATGATGATGGCGATATGCCGGGGCAGAGCATTGTTTTCCATATAAAATTAGCCTTTCACGACAAAAGCCGCCGTCTGGCGGCTTTTTATCTGCCCAAAAGCCGGGGCTTTTGGGCAATCTGGTTGCGCCGGCTGCATCGCAAAGTTTTGGCCGCATAGCGGCCAAAATTCACGTTTGCCGGCGAGCAGTATTTTTGCCGAGAGCAGGGGCTCCCGTCAAAAATGAGTTCTATTTTATTTGCGCCTGCGGGCGCAAACTCTGCGAGGCGCTTAGCCGCGCTTAGATCTCCATCAGTTCCTTTTCCTTCTTGGCGCACATCTCGTCGATCTTCTTGACGTGCTTGTCGGTCAGGTCCTGGATGTCCTTTTCGGCCTTCTTCTGGTCGTCTTCGGTCAGCTCGCCCTTCTTCTGGGCCTTCTTGACGTAGTCGACCGCGTCGCGGCGGATGTTGCGGACGGCGACCTTGGCGTCTTCGGCGTATTTGCGGACCTGCTTGGTGAGGTCCTTGCGGCGCTCCTCGGTCAGCTGCGGGAAGACGAGGCGGATCACGCGGCCGTCATTCTGCGGGTTGATGCCGAGATCCGAGGTCTGGATGGCTTTTTCGATGGCCTTGAGAAGCGAGCCGTCCCACGGCTGGATGACGAGCGTGCGGGGATCGGGGGAAGAGACGGTGCCGACCTGGTTGATGGGGCTCGGCTGGCCGTAGTACTCCACCGTGATGCGGTCGAGCACCTGCGCGTTGGCGCGGCCCGCGCGTACAGCGGCGAAGTCGGATGCGAGAACGTCGAGCGTTTTTTCCATTTTGCGCTGGAATTCCTTGAGATCTGCCATATTTAAAGTTCCTCCTTTACAATCGTGCCGATCGGCTCGCCCATCACGACGCGCAGGATGTTCTGCGGGTCCTTGAGCGCGAAGACCTGAACGGGAATATGATTATCCATGGAAAGCGATGTGGCCGTGGTGTCCATGACGGCCAGATGACGCGCGAGCACCTCGTCATAGGTGATGGCGTCGTATTTGACGGCGGTGGGGTCCTTGGCCGGGTCGGCGGAGTAGACGCCGTCGATGTTCTTGGCCAGCAGGATGGCGTCGGCGCCTATCTCCGCCGCGCGCAGGACTGCGCCGGTGTCGGTCGAGAAGAAGGGGTTGCCGGTGCCGCAGCCAAAGATGACGACGCGGCCCTTCTCCAGATGCTGGATGGCCTTGGAGCGGATGTAGGGCTCGGCGATCTGGTTCATGGCGATGGCCGTCTGTACCCGGACCTCCACGCCGCGCTGCTCGAGGCAGTCAGCCACGGCCAGCGCGTTGATGACGGTCGCGAGCATGCCCATATGGTCCGCGCGCGTGCGCTCCATCTTGCCGCCGCCGTCTTTGACGCCGCGCCAGAAGTTGCCGCCGCCGACCACGACACCGACCTGCACGCCGGCCTCGACGCACTGCTTGATCACGTCGCACACGCCGCCGATGACCGCGAAATCCAGCCCCCGGTGCGCGTCGCCCGCCAGCGCCTCTCCGCTGATCTTGAGTAACACTCGTTTATATTTCGGTTCACGCATGGTAGAAACTCTCCTTTTCAATTCCCGTCTATTTTATAATATAATGGGCGACTTGAAAAGAGGAAAATGCAAATTTCCCGGATTGTTTTCACTTTTTTCACATTCTGGAAGCCTCATGGCATTTTTGCATTGCGTTATCCGGGAAAATCGGATATAATGTATAAATTATAGGACATTTCATCCGGGAGGATCTAAGCATGGAAGAAGAAAGAAAGCCGTTGGAAAACAGAAATTTCATCGACGCCTTTATTGAAGAGGATCTGGCCCCCGGCGGCCGGTTCGAGGGTAAGCGCGTGCACACCCGGTTTCCGCCGGAGCCGAACGGGTATCTGCACATCGGCCACTGCAAGGCGCTGACGATCGATTTTGGCACGGCCGAGAAATTCGGCGGCCTGTGCAACCTGCGCATGGACGATACCAACCCGACGAAGGAAGACACCGAATACGTCGACGCCATCCAGGCCGATATCCACTGGCTGGGCTTCGACTGGGGCGACCGGTTCTTCTACGGCTCGGATTATTTTGAAAAGGACTATGAATACGCCGTGGAGCTCATCAAAAAGGGGCTGGCCTACGTCTGCGAGCTGACGCCGGAGCAGTTCCGCGAATACCGCGGCGATGTGAACACCCCCGCCGTCAGCCCCTGGCGCAACCGCCCGATCGAGGAAAATCTCGACCTGTTCGCGCGCATGCGCGCCGGCGAGTTCCCGGAGGGCAAGTACACCCTGCGTGCCAAGATCGACCTGGAGAGCGGCAACTTCAACATGCGGGACCCGGTGCTCTACCGCATCAACCATATGCACCACCACCGCCAGGGCGACAAATGGTGCATCTACCCCATGTATGACTTTGCCCACCCCATCGAGGACGCTATGGAGCACATCACCCATTCCCTGTGCTCCCTGGAGTTTGAGTCCCACCGGCCCCTGTATGACTGGGTGGTCAGCAACGTGTTTGCGTGGGTGCAGGGCCTGGTGATGAACAAGATGTTTGAGAAGATGGACGAAAACCAGGTTGAGACCGCAGGGGAGGGAACGTTGAAATGAGGTCTGTGGAATCCAGCGCCAAAACCATGGAAGAGGCCGTTACCCAGG
>OLVV01001031.1_pt1 | contig 11798 bp, 9 predicted proteins | sample 1673581 | NCBI WGS metagenome assembly OLVV01 (sample SAMEA103958116, study PRJEB25191) | human gut metagenome | biome: human-associated habitat [ENVO:00009003]; feature: intestine environment [ENVO:2100002]; material: feces | place: Germany | collected 2013/2015
AGGTGCAGGCAGCGAAGCGTCCCTGCCAGTAACTTTGCGCGTCCGCAGACGCGCCTCCAAGCTGCTCTTCCCCCAAGATTCTGTGAAGAACCCACATAATTCCGCATTCCCAATTTCCCTTCACGCCGCCCCATGCTCCGCCCTGAATGCCGCCAAAAGTGTGCGCCCCTCCTCCCGCGTGTGCATCAGCGCGTTCCCTTGCGCCATATCCCGTGCGTACAGGTAGTCCTCCATCTCCGCAACCGTCCGAACACCCGCGCCGCCCCAGTCCGTCAGCAGCTGAATCAGGTAATTCACCGCGTTCGTCGGATTCGCCTCCGCCGTCTTGGCGACCGCCTGAATCATCAGCCCGTCCTCGAACGGGTAGCGATTGAACGCCGCCATCACCCGATTCAGCTGATTCTCCGTGAACACCTGATGCAGCAGCACTTTACCCGCCAGTTTCGCGCTCTCCCGCACTGACCGCGGAAACGCCCCCTCGCGCGCGCCTGCCTCCGTACACGCATACGCACCCGTACACGCGCCCGCGCCCGCGTATCCGGCAGAGGAAGCAGATGTCTCCTTTTCATCATCATTCGTTTTCCCCGTTGGGTTTACGGTTTCCGTTTCTGTTTCTGTATAGTTTATATTAGTGTCGTGGAAATCGGGCGTATTTCCGTGGCAATCGGTTGTGCAATCGGTTGTGCAATCGGTTGGACAAACGGTTGTGCAATCGCTTGGATAAACGCTTGGGTAATTCGGATTGTCACGGGGATAGTCGCGGATTTCGGGGCAATCGGCGTGGCAATCAGCGTGATGCTCGGCAGGAGAATCGGGATTGTCACGGGGATTGTCACGGATTTCGGGGCAATCAGCGGGGCAATCGGCTGTGCTGTTAGCACCGATTTCATGCGGATAGTCACGCTCAACAGCGCCTTTTCCGTCGCAAACGGAGAAGTAATGCAGGCGGTACGCGGGCGGCGTGCGCTTCTTTTCGCCGGGAATGTACTCCAAAAGCCCGGAATCGCAGAGCGTGCGTCGAGCGTCGGCGAGGGCGGTGGCACTCATGGGAAAGTAGGCGAGCAGGTATGGGTTGTCGATGCGGAGGAAGCCGTCGCACCAGTCGCCGCCGCGGGCGTGCTGGTTCATGATTTCAATCAGCTTGTACCACAGCAGCTGGGCGCTGGCGGGGAGGCGGGTTCTCGCGGCGAATGTGTTGAAACGGCGGATTTCAATCAAGTAGTTTACATTGCACATTTGGGTCATTCCTTTCGGATTTTATTCGCCGCTATTGCGACAGTGATATTGTAGAACAGGGAATGGATGTTCGTCAAGAAAATTTGATTTCATTTGATTTCGCTTGATTTCATTTGATTTTGGGGTAAAATTCAACAGCGTTTTATTGTTGCACAGGGGATTTCGCTCCTGCGGGAGCGACCAAAGGGCAATGAAAACAGACGAACGTCTGCGGTCGCCCTTTGGAAACCTTCGCAACGCACACTCCTGTTACTTGGCTTTAATCGCGGCAGGAAATTTGCACCCATGCTTCTTGAACTCTTTGTTACATGAGATAACCGAACTTCCCCAAAACAAAAAGCCCCGTGCGTTTCCGATTCCGGAAAAAACACGGGGTGCATTCGATTACAATGGCTTACAGGCGCTTGAAGCCCTTGCGGCCGTCGTCGAGCAGGGAGGCGTAGGCGCCGGGGTCTTCCACGGCAATGCCGCAGCCGAGAACGACGCTGGTCTGCGGGTCGTCGGCGACGCCGCAGGGGATGTGCAGGGCGGTGTAAATCGCTTCGGGCAGGCGCGCCAGTCCCGCTGCGCCGCCGCTTAAGACGATGCCGTCATCAAAAATATCGGACGCCAGCTGCGGAGGGGTGCGCACCAGCACGTCCTGAATGCTGCCGATGAGGGCGGCGACGGGGTCTTTCAGCGCCTCGTAGATTTCAGCGGCGTGAATCTCCTGCGTGCGGGGCAGGCCGGAGAGCTGGTTGCGGCCGACGACGGGCATGGCAAGGTTCGCTTCGTCGGTTTCGGGCTTCATCGCCGTGCCGATGTTGATTTTAATCTGCTCGGCGGTTCGCTCGCCAATCAGCAGAGAGTACTTCTTGCGGATGTAGCGGACAATCGCGTCGTCGAAATAGTCGCCGGCGTAATAGACGCTGGAGGACTGGACGATTTCGCCCTCGGAAATAACGGCAATATCAGTGATGCCCGCGCCCATGTCTACAATCATGCGGCCGTAGCGCTGGCGCAAATCCATGCCGACGCCAAGCGCCGCCGCGAGCGGACGATCAAGCAGATAGGTACGCTTCACGCCCGCGTCCAGCAGGATGTTGATGAGGGAGTGCTTCTCCGTCTCGGTCACGCCGGAAGGGACGCTCATGACGACGCGCGGCCCGGAGAACAGGCGCTTGGACAGCACGCCGTTCAAGAAGAAGCGGAGCATGGTGTTCGTCAGCTCAAAATCCGCGACGGTGCCCTGCTTCAGCGGGCGAATCGCCATGATGTTGCTGGGCGTGCGGCCGACCATGCGCTGGGCATCGTCCCCGATGGCCAGCACCTTCTTGGTGGAGCGCTCAATGGCGACTACCGCCGGTCTGCGGAGCACAAGCCCCTTGCCCTGCTGGTAAATCAATACATTGGAGGTTCCAAGGTCAATGCCCAAATCGTTCAGCTGCGCCATCGCATACTCCCCATTTCCCGGCACGTTTTTCGCGCCGTACACACCATTATACCATCAAAAACGGAAAACGTAAACAGGTTTTTTCGGGCGGATGGCTATTTTCGGGCGCTGGAACATAAAAATTCGATGAGAAAGGGGGCTGTGCATCATGGAGAAGGAGCCGTTTTTCCCGCCGGAGGTGACGGGCGGCGCATTCAAGGTGACGCTGACGGGGCGCGGCAGCGCGTGGGTGGAGCAGCATCAGGGTCTGCTGGGGTACACGGCGGAGGAGGCGCTCTTCCGCACGAAGGAGGGCACGCTGCGCATTAGCGGGGAGAACCTGCGCTTCCTGCGCTATTCATCATCAGACGCGATTGTGACCGGGCGAATTGACGCCATCAGCGTGCTGGGAGGCGGAACATGAGCGGGCGGCCGTGGCTTATCGCCGTCACGGTGGATGGGGTCAATCTGCCGCGTTTTTTGCGCCGCGCGGGGGAAATGGGGCTGCTGCTGACGGGCGTGCGCATCCGCGGCAAACATCTCAGTGCCTTTGCCCGCGAGGATGATGTGATGACGCTGCGGATGATGGCGGAAAACGGCGGCTGGCGCTTCTCGGTGGGCAATCGGCAGGGCACGGGACGGCTGATGACGTGGATTCGCCATCGGCTGGCGCTGCTTTCCGCGCTGATGCTGGGCATTGGCGCGCTCATCGGCGCGTCGCAGGTGATGTGGCGCGTGGAGATTGAAAACGCCGGGATTTACGCCGCGGATTTGCCCGAATACCTGCAGGCGCTGGGCATCACCCCGCCGATGCGAAAAAGCGACGTGCAGATAGGGCAATTGCGGGATTTGCTCGAATGGCGCTACCCGGAAACGGCGTGGGTGGAGTGCGGCTGGCGGGGGATGACGCTGCTGATTCGCGTGGTGGACGGCGTTCCGGCTGGTACGCCCTTGTCCGAGACGGGCACGGGGGACGTGGTCGCCGCGCGGGACGGCATCGTCGACAGCATCCGCACGAAGGCGGGTACGGCGCTTGTTCAGCCCGGCGACGTGGTGCGCAAGGGGCAAATCCTCATCCGCGGCGAGGAACGCACGGGCAGCGGCGTGCGGGCGGTATCAGCGCGCGGGGTGGTGATGGCGCGCGTGTGGGATGCGGCGGCCATCCGCATGGACTTGACGGAGCTGCACACATCGTATTCCGGGCGCACGGAGGAGACGATGACGGTCATCAGCCCGTGGTTCGCCCTGTGGCATGAGCCGGAGAGCGCGTTCCATCAGGCGGATGTGTCCCGGCGCACGCTCCCGCTGGGCGGCTTCTTCCTGCCGCTCACCTGCGTGTGGGAAAAGCGGTATGAATGTGAAATTACGAAACAAAATCGGGCAAATGAGGAAATAACTGCCGAAGCAAGTATAGCTGCTTTGCGAAAACTGCGCGAAATCATCGGTACGAACGAATCTTTGGTTGACAAGTGGGTAAATTGTAGTATGATAGATCATGAGGTACTGTTGGCAGTGGCAACGGGCGAAAGGCTTGTGGATATTGCCGAGCAGATACCCAGCGGCGCGCCTACCAAGTGACCTTGATTGTCGCCGTTTCAAATGGAAAGAAGGACATCGTTTTTGACTGAAACGAGAAAGATTCCCCTGACGCTGGATTCGATGGATGCCTATATGGCTCTGTTCGGGCTGAACGACCAGAATGTTGCGCTGGTGGAGCAGGAGTGCGGCGTCGCTGTCTCCCTGCGCGGCTCGGAGCTGTTCCTCACGGGCGAAGCGGAGGATGCGGGGCTGGCGGAAAGCGTCATCCTGAAGCTGCTGGAGATGATCCGCCGCGGCGATCTGGTTGACCGCACGCGCATCCGCTACGCCATCGCCCTGGCGCGCGAGGGCGACGTGGACCGCATCGACGAGATTCTGCGCTCTGTCGTCGCCATCACCCACCGCGGCAAGCAGATTCGCTGCAAGACGCTGGGGCAGCAGGAGTATGTGCAGGCCATCCGCGACCATGACCTTACGTTCGCCGTCGGCCCGGCGGGTACGGGCAAGACGTATCTGGCAATGGCGCTGGCTGTCGTGGCGCTGAAAAACAAGGAGATTGAGCGCATTGTGCTCACGCGCCCGGCGGTGGAGGCGGGGGAGAAGCTGGGCTTCCTGCCCGGCGACCTGACGCAGAAGGTTGACCCGTATCTGCGCCCGCTCTACGATGCGCTGTACGACTTCATGGGCGTGGACAGCTACCAGAAGCTGCTGGAGCGCGGCGTGGTGGAGGTTGCCCCGCTGGCGTACATGCGCGGCCGCACGCTGTCGGATTCCTTCATCATTCTGGACGAGGCGCAGAACACGACTTCTGAACAGATGAAGATGTTCCTGACGCGTCTGGGCTTCCACAGCAAAGTCGTCGTTACCGGCGACATCACCCAGACGGACTTGCCTTACGGGAAGAAATCCGGCTTGGCGGAAGCAATCGAAATTTTGAAGGACATTCCGGAAATCGGCATGGTGCACCTGACGCACAAGGACGTCGTCCGCCACGAGCTGGTGCAGACGATTGTCAAGGCGTATGACGCCTACTACCATCGGGAAGCGGAAGGGCAGCGCCCGTAAATCCGCCCCCCTCCGGTGCAGAAGGAGTGATAACTACATGCGTAAACGCGAAAACAAGCAGAACCACCGCCCGATTTTGCGCCGCTTCACCACTTGGCTGCACGGCGCGGGCGCGAAATGCGCGCTCATTTACGCCGTCGGCACGCTGGTGCTGCTGGTCTTGTTTGCCGCGGCGTGCGCACCGCAGCGCTACAGCCTGAGCGTCGGCGCGATTTCGCATCAGACGATTACCGCCACGAAGGACGTGGAGGACACGGTGACGACCGAAAGCCGCCGCCGCGAAGCCTCCGTCCGTGTGGAAGCGACCTACCACTTTCAGGAGGGCGTGACCGAAAGCGTGCTGAGCGACATCGACGAGACGTTCCGCCAGCTGCGCATTGTGCAGCAGTACGGGCTGACCCTGCGCGTGCAGGACGGCGAAACCGCGACGGAAACGAACCTCGCGGCGACCTTCAGCGCAGAGGAAATCGACTACGCCCTCCAGCAGGTGGAAGCCGTGTCGCTCACGCGCTATCAGGCGACTGTCCTCATGCGCGCCAGCACGGAGAATTTCGACACAATGGCGGTGACGGTGCGCCTCGCGGTGGAAAGCGCGCTGAACACCACCATCCGCGAAGGGCAGGTCAGCCAGTCCATCGCGGCGATTAAACAGATTGCGGGCTACCGCGTCGAAACGTCGCTGATGCAGAACATCGTGCCCGTCGTGCTCAACCACTGCATCCGCCCGAACATGGTCATTGACCAGGAATTGACCGCGCAGGCGCAGGAGAACGCCGCCGCGCAGGTGGAGCCGGTGGTGTACCTGCAAGGGCAGAACATCATCCGCGAGGGCGAGCGCGTGCAGGCGAATCAGCTCGCCATGCTGGAGGCGCTGGGGCTGCTGGATACCGCGTCGTATGATTATGACATCTACCTCGGCGCGCTGCTGCTCATCGCGATTTCCATGTCGGTGCTGATTTTGATGCTCGTTATCCTTGCGCCGGAGGTTTTGAGGGACGTGCGCCGCTCCAGCGTCATCATGGTGGTGCTGGTGCTGTGCGAAGGACTGTGCGTGATTGCCGTCAAGCTGATGGATGTCTACCTTGCCCCGGTCGTGATGGCGGCGATGCTGCTGACTACGCTGCTGAGTGCGCGCGTCGGCATTTCCGCCACGTTCACCATGGCGCTGATTGCGGCGGGGCTTAGCGCGGGCAGTTCCAACGCCTACTCGGCGGAAATGGTGCATTTGATACTCACGGGCGTCGTCTCCGGCATCGTCGCCGTGCAGTACTTGAAGGATAAGCCGCAGCGTGTCCGCATGGTGATAGCGGGCGTGATTGTCGCGGTGGTGAATATGGTCGTTATCCTCGCCATGAGCCTGATGACCTCCAACAATATATCCGGCATGATGACCAACGCCATGTGGTCGATGGCGGGCGGCATTTTGAGCGGCCTGATTTCCGTCGGCTTCCAGCCCGTGTTCGAGGCGGCGTTCAACCTCGCCACGCCCGCGAAGCTCCTTGAACTGGCGAACCCGAATCAGCCGCTGCTGCGCCGTCTGCTGCTGGAAGCGCCCGGCACATATCACCACGCGATTGTGGTGGCGAATCTGGCGGAAGCGGCGGCGGAGAAAATCGGCGCGAATCCGCTGCTGGCGCGCACAGGCGCGTATTTCCATGACATCGGGAAACTCAAGCGCCCGCTGTACTTCAAGGAAAACCAGATGGGCGATAACCCGCACGACCGCACCGACCCGTATGTATCCGCCGCGATTGTTACGGCGCATACCCGCGATGGTCTGGCGCTGGCGCAGAAATACCACCTGCCGCCTGAAATCCAGACGATTATCATGGAGCATCACGGCGACACCCCCGTGATGTACTTCTACCACAAAGCCTTGCAGATGGCGGACGGCAAGCCGGTTGATATTGCCGATTTCCGCTATGACGGTCAGCGCCCGACGACGAAGGAGAGCGCCATCGTCATGCTGGCGGACACCATCGAGGCGGCGGTGCGCTCCATCCCTGACCCCACGCCCAAGGCGATTGAGCAGTTCATTGAGCGCCTTGTCCGCGGCAAGCTGGAGGACGGCCAGCTCAGCAATTCGCCGCTGACCTTGCGCGATATTGACGCGATTTGCGAAGCGTTCTGCAAGGTCTTGAATGGCGTGTTCCACGAGCGCATTGAGTACCCGACGGTGAACGTCCCCGCGCGCCCGCTCGTCAAGGCGGAAAAGGAAGCGGAGAAGGAAACGAAGCAGATGCAGGCGGAAATCAAGGCGGAGAAACAGGCGGAAGCGGAAAAAACACCCGATGTGAAGGCAGAAGCGAAGGCGGAAAAGCAGGCGGAAGCGGAAAAAACACCCGAAGTGAAGCCAGAAGCGAAGGCGGAAAAGCCGGATGTGCCGGAAAAGCCCGCCGCGCCGGTGGAGGAAAGCGAGGAGAACACATGAAACTGCTTTGGCAGATTGACACGCAGGTTGACCCGCGCTATTTGTCCCTGATGCAGACGGCGGCGGACTGCGCCCTGTGGATGGAAGGCGTTTCGCGTCCCTGCGCGGTGAACATCCGCATTTGCGGTGACGACGCGATTCACGAAATCAACCGCGAGTACCGCGGCGTTGACCGCGCGACGGACGTGCTGTCCTTCCCGACGGTGAATTATCCGGCAGGCAAAACGGCGGGGCAGTGCGACAAGCTGCTTGCGCGCGAGCTGGATGACGAGGTGGATGCCTGTATGCTCGGCGATCTCATCATCTCCATGCCGCATGTGCTGGCACAGGCGGCGGAGTATGGGCATTCCCCGGAGCGGGAGGCGGCGTATTTGACCGTCCACGGTCTGTGCCACCTGATGGGCTATGACCACATTGAGGACGAAGACAAAAAGAAGATGCGGGCGATGGAGGAGAAGATTCTGTCTGCCATCGGCATGACGCGCGATGGCGAAACGCAGACCGACGTTTCCGATGAGACGCTGCTGGAAATGGCGCGGCAGGCGATGCTGCGGAGCTATTCACCCTATTCCGGCTATCCGGTCGGCGCGGCGCTGCTGTGCGCGGATGGCCGCGTGTTTCAGGGCTGCAACATCGAGAACGCGTCGTTCGGCTTGACGAACTGCGCCGAGCGCACGGCGATGTTCAAGGCGGTCAGCGAGGGCGCGCGGGAATTCACCGCGATTGCGATTGCCTCGCGTGACGCCGCCCCTTGGCCCTGCGGCGCGTGCCGGCAGGTACTCAACGAATTCGCACCGAATATCCGCGTGCTGGTGACGTGGCAGGGCGGCACGGAAAGCGCGACCCTGCCGGAACTGCTTCCGCACGGCTTCGGCCCGCAGCAGCTGACGACGAAGGAGTAAAATCAGGAGAAAAATCATGAGCGAAAATACGAAATTCCATTCTGGATTTATAACGATTGTGGGTCGCCCGAATGTGGGCAAATCCACCTTGATGAACGCGATGGTCGGCGAGAAAATTGCGATTGTCTCCAGCCGCCCGCAGACGACGCGCAACCGCATTATGGGCGTGATGACGCGCCCTGATTGGCAGATTGTGTTCCTCGACACCCCCGGCATCCACACGCCCCGCACGAAGCTGGGCGAAAGTATGATGCAGTCCGTCAAGGACGCGATGGACGGCATGGATGGCGTGCTGGTGCTGGTGGACGCGACGCAGGTGGGCGAACACGACCGCGCCATCGTCCGTGATATGGCGGGCAAGAAAGTGCCGAAGGTGCTGGCGATTAACAAGATTGACCTGCTGCCGCCGGAAAAGCTGCTGGGGCTGATTGCATCCTTCGCTGACCTTGGCTATGACGCGATTATCCCCATCAGCGCCAAAACCGGCGACGGGCTGGATGACCTGACGAAGCAGCTTGCCACGCACCTGCCGGAAGGCCCGAAGTATTTCCCGGACGACATGATGACCGACCAGCCGGAGCGGCTGATTTGCGCGGAGCTGATTCGCGAGAAGGCACTCCAGCATTTGCGCGACGAAGTGCCGCACGGCATCGGCGTGGAAATGATGGGCATGGAGAAGATGAACGACAACTTCATGGAAATCAACGCGACGATTTACTGCGAACGCGACGCGCACAAGGGCATCATCATCGGCAAGCACGGCGCAATGCTGCAAACCATCGGCTCGGAAGCGCGCGAGGACATCGAGAAGCTGCTGGGGCTGCATGTAAACCTGAAGTTATGGGTGAAGGTGCGTCCCGACTGGCGCAACCGCGCGTCGGATTTGCGCACGCTGGGGTATGACGCGAAATAAAAGGGGGATTTGCGTATCCCCCTGATCCTAAGCAGGGGAAGCCGATGCGGGTTTCTCCTGCATCATTGTGCGTTTTTGCTGCGCAGGGGTTTCGCTCCTGCGGGAGCGACCAAAGGGCAATGAAAACAGACGAACGTCTGCGATCGCCCTTTGGAAACCTTCGGTACACACTCCTGTTTATTGACTTCTATCGGAAGTTATTTCGTTGGTGGACAAAAGTCAACCATGCCTATCCCAAAAAAATCAATGCGAAGGAGACAATCACCATGGGCAAGTATTTCGGAACGGACGCTGCCAATCTGACTGTTGAACAATCAGCTATCTTAGCAGGGATGCTAAAGGGTCCTGAAATTTATAACCCTTACTACTCCGTAGAAAATGCGACAAATCGCCGCAATACGGTTTTAGGTGTTATGGTTGATGCAGGCAAAATCACACAAGCAGAAGCCAATCAAGCTAAGCAAGTTGATATTGCAAGTGAATTGAATGATACTTATACTGGCAATTCTGATGATTATCAGTATGGTTCATACTTTGATGCGGTTATTCAAGAAGCTGAGAAAAAATATGGCTTGTCTGAAAATGATATCATCAACAACGGCTATAAGATTTACACAGAATTAGACCAAAACTATCAAGCAAATATGCAGGCTGTTTTTGATAACACGGCTTATTTCCCAGTATCTGATTATGATGGTCAAACAGCCCAAGGAGCTAGTGTTGCCATGGATCCGTCAACTGGTGCAGTTCGTGGTTTGGTTGGACGTGTCAGCCCAAGTTCAGCAACTTTCCGTAGCTTTAACTACGCGACACAAGCCTCACGAAGCCCTGGTTCAACCATTAAACCTCTAGTGGTTTACTCACCAGCTGTTGCTTCAGGTTACGCCATTACGACTGATTTACCAAATACACCTAGGGATTACGATGGTTATTCTCCAACGAACTACGCCGGTATTGAAACAGCAGACCTTCCAATGTATCAAGCTTTGGCAAATTCATACAATATCCCAGCGGTTTACTTGCTTCATAAAATCGGTGTTAGCAAGGGAATGAGCTACGGTCAAAAATTTGGTCTTAACATGAAAAATGTTAAGGAAGAATTGGGCGTTGCCCTTGGTGGTGGTGTTACAACCAACCCACTTGAAATGGCTCAAGCTTATGCAACCTTTGCTAATGGCGGTGTGATGCCTAAAGGACATTTGATTACGAAAATTGAAAATGCCAGCGGTCAAGTGATCGCAGAATTTAAACCATCAACCAAGCGCGTGATTAGCCAATCTGTAGCTAACAAAATGACCAGCATGATGCTTGGAACTTTCTCAAACGGTTCTGCGGTCAACGCCAATGCTTATGGTTACACGATCGCAGGTAAGACTGGTACTGTGGAAGCTAACTTCAATGCTGATTTGACCAGTGACCAGTGGGTTATCGGTTATACGCCAGATGTGGTTATTGCACAGTGGATTGGTTATGATTCGACAGATGAAAATCACTACCTGACTGATGCAAGTTCTGGTACAGCGTCGATAATCTTTAGCGCAGTAGCAAGTAGCATTTTGCCATATACTGCGGGAACAGAATTTACCGTTGAAAATGCTTATAGCCAAAATGGTTACGATTTGGTTTACAGCGCTAATGGTCAAACAGCCACAAGTCAATCATCAAGCTCTGATAACATCCTTGATAAGGTTCAAGATGCCGGAGATAAGATTGGTCGAGCGGTTAAAGATGCTTGGGATAACTTCTCAAGTTGGTTCAACAAGCAGACTAACTAAGTTACTTGCCAACTTACGAAAAACATGATAAAATAAGGTCTCGGAGGAATTATGGCACAGAAAAAAGCAAGTTTAGCTTGTACAGAATGTGGAAGCCGTAACTACTCTATCGGAGTTAGTAGCAACCCTAAACCTGTACGACTAGAAGTTAATAAATATTGTAAACATTGTAAAAAATACACGCTACACAAAGAAACACGATAATTTGTAGCGGTCATTCTCAGCTTTAGAGTAATGAGCGAGATGATAGAATAAGGAGGAGTCGCCTGTGGCATTCATTAAGGGAGTATTTACGATTTTAAGTGAAACAACTTGGCCAGATCGTAAACAACGTTGGAAAGATTATATCTCTGTACTTGAATATACAGCATTCTTTACCATTGTTATTTTCATTTTCGATAAATTGCTCTCACTGGGAGTGATGGATTTGTTAAATCGATTTTAAAAACTGAGCTGGGTTTTACCCAGCTTTTTTGTGCACATTTGGCAGCAATTCGTTGACAGCGCTTATTATTTTTCCTATAAT